>JABAHR010001682.1_pt1 | contig 34275 bp, 36 predicted proteins | sample 7062101 | NCBI WGS metagenome assembly JABAHR01 (sample SAMN14534553, study PRJNA622989) | marine sediment metagenome | biome: marine biome [ENVO:00000428]; feature: marine pelagic biome [ENVO:01000023]; material: deep marine sediment [ENVO:00002113] | place: India: Gulf of Kutch | collected...
CGTGGTACCGTAACAGCTTCCAAGCACATTGGAGCAAATCACAAAATATTTATCGGTATCAAACGCCTTCCCACGGCCTATCATAGAGTCCCACCAACCAGGGGTTTTATCACCAGGTGAATGCTTACCGGCGGCATGGGCGTTTGCCGTGAGGGCGTGTTCAATTAATATTACATTATCCCTATTGTTATTGAGACTACCGTAAGTTTCGTAAGCAACCATTATGGGTCCGAGCCTTAAGCCGTTTTCAAGCTCTAATTCATCAGGGGGATAGCCGAAAGTAAACGACTTTGGTTCGACAATCCCCACAGAACCTTCATCAACGATCGCTACGGGAGTTTCGCCCAGCTCATCTGTTGTCATTTCTTCTGAGATTTATCAAGCGCCTGATCGATGTCCCAGATAATATCATCTACTGTTTCAAGACCAACGGATATTCTTACCATCTCCGGGGTAACACCTGCCGATGCCTGCTCTTCTTCATTTAGCTGCCTGTGGGTTGTGGACGCAGGGTGAATAATTAGAGTTTTTGCATCACCCACGTTTGCAAGGTGGCTTAGAAGCTCGAGCGATTCTATGAATTTTACCCCTGCATCGATACCACCTTTGATGCCAAATGTGAAAATTGAGCTCACACCCTTTGGAAGGTATTTCTGGCCGAGGTCATAATATGGGCTATCGGGTAAGCCTGAAAATTTTACCCATTCTACGAGTGGGTGATCTTTTAGATGATTTGCCACTGCTACAGCATTTGCACAGTGTCTATCCATCCTGAATGGAAGTGTTTCAAGACCCTGAAGGAACAGAAATGAGTTAAATGGACTTGGTGCGGGCCCAAGTGCCCTTAGTACCTCACATCTTGCTTTTATGGCAAATCCGATGCTTCCGAATGTTTCATAAAACTTTACACCGTGGTAACCAGCCGAAGGTTCTGTCATCGTCGGGAAATTACCGTTATCCCAGGGGAATGTCCCTGCTTCTATGAGTACTCCGCCAATGGAAGTTCCATGACCACCTATGAATTTAGTGGCTGAATGAGTGATTATGTCTGCGCCATGCTCAAATGGATTACACAGATATGGAGTTGCAAATGTGTTATCGATAATATGCGGAATGCCGGCTTCATGTGCAATGTCTGATACAGCCTGTATATCCAGTACGTTACCCAGTGGGTTTCCTATGGTTTCCGAATAAATGGCCTTAGTCTTTTTTGTTATGGCTTTTCTAAAATTTTCCGGATCATCTGGATTTACAAATGTTGTGTTAATACCCATTTTTCTAAAGCTGAAATCAAGCTGGGTATATGTACCTCCATAAAGAGTGCTTGATGAAACAATCTCATCTCCATGTTCAAGAATAGTTAGAATTGCTGCCATTTGAGAGGCCATTCCAGATGCTACAACCAGTGCTGCCGTACCTCCCTCAAGCGCTGCCATCCTTTCTTCAAACACAGCCGTTGTGGGGTTCATTATCCTAGTATATATGTTTCCAAACTCCTGGAGGTTAAACAGACTTGCTGCATGCTCCGGGCTGTTAAACACATAAGACGTTGTCTGATATATTGGTGTAGCTCTTGAGTTTGTTGCAGGATCTGGGCGCTGTCCTGCATGAAGACATTTTGTTTCAAAACCATATTCTCTATCTGCCATTCTTTTTCTCCTTATAAATTGTTTATTTGTAATTTTATTGTTTTCTTGAAGTTATTACTGATGTATTCACACCTAAAAAACTAATACCTCCAAAAATCCTTCCGTGTTCTATTTTCATACAGCGGTTCATTACCACTTCTAACCCTGCATCCTCTGCAATTTTTCTTGCTTCTTCATTTACTATTCCAAGCTGCATCCAGAGCACTTTTGCACCTATCTTAACTGCATCTCTTGCTATCAGAGGAATCTCTTCAACTTTTCTAAAACAGTCCACCACATCAACTTTTTTTGGTATGTCCAATATACTATTATAACATTTTTGTCCAAGCACCTGTTCATATGTAGGTGTTACCGGTATGACCTCGTATCCATGCAAGATTAAATACTTTGCTGCATAATTGCTTGGCCTGTTCCATTTCTGTGAAAGCCCCACCATCGCAATGGTCTTACATTCTTTAAGAATTTTACTAAGCCCTTGGATGTCGTCTACCATGGTAGATAAAAACTACCTAAATATCCAGATATTTGAAAATAGTAGACGGCAAAATTCTGACTTAATATTAATAAAATACTATGAGTCTAGATGATTTAGAATAGATTTGAATATAATTCTACCATCCTCTCCGCCTAATGCATTCTCGCAGCAGCGTTCGGGATGCGGCATCATTCCAAGAACGTTGCCTTCTTTATTACATATTCCGGCAATGTTATAGGTCGAACCATTTGGGTTGGATTGTTGATCAGCAGCCCCATCTTCATCCGTATACCTTAGCACTATCTGGGCATTATCCTGTAATTTTTTGAGATCAGTGTCGGAAGAAAAGTAGTTTCCTTCTCCGTTTGCAACAGGGATTCTTAAAATATCTCCCTCCTTACAAAGATTAGTAAAGGGGGTATTTGTATTTTCGACTTTGAGGTTTACCCACTTGCATACAAATTTAAGCGATGAATTTTTTATGAACCCACCGGGCAATAAACCTGATTCTACCAAGATCTGAAAACCGTTGCATATTCCTATTACTGGCTTTCCTTCATCTGCAAATTTCTTTACTGATTCCATTACTGGAGAAAACTGAGCAATAGAGCCCGTTCTTAGATAGTCACCGTATGAAAACCCGCCGGGGATAACAATACAGTCATAACCTTCCAGATCGGTTTCTTCATGCCACAGTAATTTTGATTCCTGATCAAGTACCTTCTTTAGGGCGTGATGACAGTCGTGGTCGCAGTTGGAGCCCGGAAATACTATTACGGCAAATTTAGCCATCTTTGCTTACTTCTTCCATGGAAATGTTGTAGTCTTCAATTACCGGATTAGACAGCAGCTTCTTGCACATATCGTCGATACGTGCCTGAGCATTATCTGAATCATTATCCTTAATGTTCAGCTCGATTAACTTTCCAACCCTGCAGTCTTCCACTTCATTAAAACCCAGGTTGTGAAGTGAGGAAAGAACTGCTTTTCCCTGCGGATCTAAAACTACTGCTTTTAATTTTACTTCTACTTTTACTTTATACTCTTTCATATTCAATTAACTGTGTTATTTGGAATAGGAATGTAATTATCCATCATGCACAGTGTTGTTCAAGACATAAATCACTATTTTATTTTTAAATTGTGTATTTAAGTGAAATTCCGCCAAATAGATTAAACTCAGGCGCAGGCTCAAAGAATCTGTCTCCAAATGCATTTACCCTTACAGATGAGTTATATTCTTCATCTAATATATTATTTAGACCTAAAAATGTGTTTAGACTTAAATTCTTGATAAAAGATTTTTCGAAGCCTGTTTTTAGATTGATAATTTTATAGCTATCATTCCTCTCAGAATTTGAATCATTTACGAAAAAGTCTGAAACGAATAAAAAGTCAGCACCTGCATATAGACCTATATCGGATTTATATAATATATCGGCATAAATCTGATGATCAGGTATTCCCGGTACATCGTTACCATCGAAGATTTCATCCTCAACTTCGAAGTCTTTGAATTCAAAATTTAAGTAAGTGTAAGAAAAAGAGGTACGGATGTTTTTTGTGAGGGAATATCCTAACAATAATTCAATTCCATACTGTCTTGAACTACCTGCATTTCTGAAAAAATCTCTTCCGGGGAATTCTTCTACTTCGAATGGAATAAGCTGATCGTCTATATCTGCATAAAAAAGTGCAATTTCATAATTGAGCTTATTCTCAATAATCCCCTTTGCACCAATTTCAAATCCAATTGTTTTTTGAGGATCGAGATCAGGGTTAAGCCCGCCCGTGCCGTCAGGATTGTTTATAAACTCTGTAGTTGTAGGAGTCTCAAAAGAAGTCGAAAAATTTCCATAAATATTTATATATTCTAAGGGAGAATAGAGTATTCCAAATTTTGGATTTAGCTGGTTGAATGATCTTGAGCCTGACTGATCTGGATTATTGTCACTAATAAAAAAATCATCAACAGAAAAATTGTAGTAGTCATATCTAAAGCCCAAGGAGAGTTCGAGATTATCCAATATTGAAAACTCGTTTTGCAGATATAGCCCAATGTTAAAAACCTGTTCTGTCTGATCCAGTGTTAAAGCATCTTTTCTAAATTCGTCTGTATATGAGAAATTTACCCTATCATCATCCTGATATTCAATGTCTGTGCCCACTATAAGACGGTTGTTATGGTTTAGAAAATTACTAGTATTAATATATTTAAAGCCTCCTCCTAAGAAGATTCTGTCAAAAGAAACAATTCCAAAGGGCAGTCTCTGCTCAAAATCACGGGTTATTATATAGGTTAGAGCTTCTACAGAATTATTATCATTTATATAGGTATTAAATTTAAGCCCCAATCTCAACTGTTCTATTGATTCTCCTGAGTTTGAGACTACATTACCAGCTGATGCCTTATTCCTATCTTGATTAATTTGCTCTCTTGTAAGTGCTCCGGGATCTTGAGCTTTGGGAGCGTCAATATAATTCAGTACAACAGTGATATCTGAATTTTCGTTGAGTATGTAATTAAAGTTGCTATTAAGTTGAATATTCTCTGTTTTACTATGATCTCTAAATCCATCGTAGTTTAGTCTACTTATGTTTACTAAATAGCTTAAATTCCCTATTTGTCCACCTGTTTTAGCATTTACCCTAAATAAGCCAAATGAACCGAATAGTGGCTTGATCTCAAAAAACGGGTTTTCATATCCCCTTTCGGAGAATATGCTTATTACACCACCTGAGGCGTTGCCATATAATGCTGATACAGGGCCTCTAATGACCTCAACCCTCTCAGCAGAGCTAAGATCAAGACTATCTGTCTGGCTTTGCCCGTCCGCTAGCGTAAGCGGAATACCATCATATAATATTTTGATTCCTCTTACCCCAAATGCCGCACGTGATCCAAACCCTCTTATAGAAATTCTCTGATCCTGGGCGAAGTTATATCTGTTTTGTACATAAACTCCGGGAATTTTGTTTAAAGACTCATCCAGCGTAATAGTCTGCTCACCGAGCTGAATATTATCTTTATCAATTAAGCTTAAAGAAAATGGAACCTTGTTGATATCTTTTTTTATCCGGGTTGTAGTTACTTCGACTGGTTTGAGAACTACTGAAGGTTCTTGTGCTTTAGCCTGAGAACATGCAATTGCAAAGCAAATGAATGTAAATAAAAATATGGTCAATAGGTACTGTCTTTTCATTCAGATGGGTTATTTATGAAATCTTAATAAAATATTAACAATCTTCATACACTCTTTTCTCAAATCACTAAGCAATTATAACAATATAAGTGAATAAGTATATCGTAGAATTTTTAGGCACATTTTTTTTAGTATTCATATTCGGAATGTCTGTTATCGAGCCCGGGCTTGGAGCATATGCCCCGCTCGCAATAGGTTCACTTCTTATTGTTATGATATATGCAGGGGAAAAAAGATCAGGTGCTCATTATAATCCTGCTGTTACTATTTCACTGTGGCTAAGGGGCAGATTTAATAAAAGTATAGTTCCCTATTATATAGGTTCTCAGATAATAGCCGGCTTAATAGCAGCTTTTATAGTAGGTTTTCTTAAAGATCAAAGCCCTGTTACAACCATAAATAGTAGCTTATTACCAATATTTTTAGCAGAATTGGTGTTCACCTTTGCTCTTTGCTTTGTTGTTTTATATGTGGCAACATCCAGGAAAACCGAGGGAAACTCCTACTACGGGGTTGCAATAGGACTTACTGTTATTATAGGTGCTTACGTAGTCGGATCAGTCTCATGGGGGGCTTTTAATCCTGCTGTAGCACTGGGAATAACAGTAATGGGGTTATCGGCTGCTGTGAAAATCTGGGTCTATTTTGTGGCAAATCTTACAGGTGGTATAATAGCTGCTTTGATATTCAGAAGATTTAATGCTGATGATTTATAAACGACTATTATGAACAATATAATACTACACAATCCAAGATGTACTAAAAGCAGAGAAACACTTAAGCTTACAAAAGACAATAATCTAGAACTTAGTATCATAGAGTATCTTAAAACTCCCCCAACCGTTTCACAGCTTGATGAGATATGTAATAAGCTTGGAGTTGAACCTCTGGAAATTACAAGAACTAAGGAAAAGCTGTTTGCTGAGCTGGGACTATCTGCTAAAGATAAGAAAACTAGAAAAGAATGGCTAAAGATACTTTCAGAAAATCCTAAACTTATTGAAAGACCAATAGTTATTTATAATAACAAAGCAATTATTGGCAGGCCACCTGAAAAAGTTTTAGAAATTTTATAGAATTTCTCGGTAGTCTGATTAATTTAATATCAAAACACATTTTATATAATTTTCTATTCTCACTGGAACTTTCCTAAATTTGAGATTACAATTCTATTAAAAATGTAGTAGAGTAATACTAAATTTAACGAATTGGATGGAGGGTTAAACAACATGGCTAAGTCACTTACAAAATCCCAACTCGCATCTGAACTGTCAGAAAAAACAGGCATCACCAAGAAATCAGCAACTGCTGTATTAGATGAACTGGCAGATATAGCTTATAGAGAAGCTGAAAATTCCTTCACTCTACCTGGGGTGGGTAAACTGGTATTAATTCAAAGGAAAGCAAGAAAAGGCAGAAACCCTGCAACAGGCGAAGAAATTGATATCCCGGCTAAAAAAGATGTAAAATTCAGGGTATCAAAAGTATGCAAGGATAGTATCTTATCAAAGTATAAGATGTTTGGGCTTTCTTAGGGACAGGTATTAAAAAGTTAAATCTCGCTTTGCCAGATAGCTTTACCGACAAAAAACGGACCCAGGCTTTCTAAGTATTGGGAAGTCTGTTTTGTTTTTCTCATGGCCTCTATGCATGCAGATAGAGGATGGAGTTCTTTACCTATTATTCCAATTACAAAATCATTATCGTTTTTGTCTATACCGTGACACGCAAGGCGTATGTCCTTCGCATAACCTGCCTTGCCAAATTTGAACCCTAGCTTTCCATGCTCTCCAAGAATAGCTCTTTGCTCATCTTCTGAAAGTCTCTCAAATTCCTTCTTTCTTTGCAGTGGGTACCAAATAGCCCATTTCCAATCAGGATCTAATACTTTCTTTCTAGGTCCTATGAGAAGAGTTGCTTCTAAGTCCGGTTCATAACCAAATGAGTATGTTCTTCCGAGCATTGTATACTCTTCTTTTATATATAAACTCATAAACGGGTCGGTATTTAGAATCTCTCTTAAATCTGTTACAAAATAATCGGGGTCTTCGCTTAGTGTTAACAGGCCAATTCCAAAAGGATCGTTGATATCGAGATATAGTACTCCCTGTATGCCGGAACTACTTAAATGCTTAGAAATGCTGCTTGCATCATCACAGTCGCCAAATGCTAAAAACTGCATAAAAAGTCTCTTATCAAGAGATATTACAGTTCCATCCTTTGACCTGCCTTTTTCAGATAAATCTAATTCCTGTTCACCGGAATCTGTAGTCATATATATATCCACCTTATAAACATGTTGATATATATTACATGATCAATAATTTTTTAAAGCATTAAATAAACTAATTGTTTTAAAGTTTCTAATTTGATACACTAAGTTTTCAAAACTATTACTACGAGGGACTATTACAATGGGAAAATATCCAGAGGGTTTAGATGTAGCTGTTGACTATAATTTTTATGACGCGGTATTTCAGAGAAAATCCAGAAGGTTCGGACTTGGAATGGAAATAGACCGTGGGCCGCTTACTTATAAATCAAAACATGAACCAGTATCTCTCTCAGAAGTAGAAGAGGCAATACTGGTATGGACGGGTCTTGGTATAAAAGGCATAAACCTATCTGATTTCCCGCCACACGTGGGTCTTGATCTTGAGATGCAGTTTACAAGCAAAACTATCCCGGCACTTGGTGATGTGCACAGAACAGAGCTATTTTATACAAACGATGAAGGCACTTATATGATTAAGATGCATGATAAGAGGCCTGATGACTTTAAAGGTCTTGAGGGGCTTTCACGGGATAAAAGAATTGATAGGATAGTAGAACTTTTCAGAGAATCAAAAATAAAGATTCAAGACGGAAGGGCAGACCTTCCAAGCAAACCACCCGGGATTGCCGCCCATAACCTGTGGAATGTAAATAAACCGGGCACATCTGTGTTTATGCCGGTTACAGACTTATCTGCATGTATAATTAATCTCTTATTCTTTTATATGCGCCCCGATCACAGGTTTAACTTTGTGGATGAACTTCACGGGATGAGACCACCCGGAACAAAGGGCTGGCTGGAAAAGGGATTTTTAGATGAAAGCAAGAGAATGCCTCTAATTGAAGCAGAGCTTAGATTTGCAAATGGGTATATTGCAGAGCAAGCATTCATGGGCCAAAACATGGTGCTTGCGCTTCAGACGCTGGGGTTAGGCGGGTGGCTTTTTAGCGGATTTGCTAGCATGTTTATGCTCGGAGGGACTCCATTTAACAGAGGTCTCGGTTTTAGATTTATTACTCCTGATATTAAAGGAGATACAGGAAACCCCAATCCGGTGGCAGTAGGTAAGGACGATATGTTTCATGCATTCTGTCCGCCTTATTATAAGGATATGGGAGAAGCAGTTGAGGCGCTTAATGACCTTAAATGGTCAAACTGGGAATCACATGATATGCCATACAAAGACCCCGAGGGAGTGCTTGGGGAAATTGAACGGCCGAGCAAAGAAGAGATACAAATCGTAAAAGATATTTGCAACTACATATACGATACATACGGTAGGTTTCCTGCTTTTTCAGATCCGATGTTTTTAAGGTTTATGGTGCAGGCTCATCATCTCGATCTGGATTTTTATGATAAGTACTATCCCGAAGGTGCTTACACAGAAAACTGTAAACATCATTTTGGCAGGTGGCATCCTGAAATTGATGATCCGTTTACAAACAAATAAACTGTGGCCAGCCATTTCAAGTGGTATGTCAGGGTCACAGACCCAGGGCTTGCTTCATAACGTCTATTGGGGCTTTTTCACCAGTCCATAGTTCAAAGCTCTCAGCACCCTGATATAGTAGCATTCCAAGCCCAGTGCTCGCATTATGACCGAGTGTTTTAGCTTCTTTTACAAGCCTGGTTTCTTTGGGGTTATAAACGAGGTCGTACACTGATGAGTTTTTATGTAATGAATCAAGGGCAATCTTTAGTTCTTCATGTCCTGTCATACCAGCTGAGGATGAATTTATAAGCAGATTTGATTCAATAAGGTGTTTGTTTAGAGCATGGTGATCACCGAGATCAACTGAAATAATTTCGGTATCTGAAAATTGTTTTGAGAAATACTGGGCAAGATTTGCTGCCTTACTAATCGTTCTGTTAGCAATCACAATTTTTTTTATTCCCTTCAAACAAAGACCGGAAAGTACTGCTCTTGCTGCTCCTCCTGCTCCTATTATACATGCTGAAACATCACTAAATTCTGTAATTCCTAATTCTATTTCCAGGTCTTTTAAAAAACCACCAACATCGGTGTTATGGCCAAAAAGCTTACCATCTTTGTTAATAACAGTGTTTACAGCACCAGTATATTTTGCGGCATCTGAAATATCGTCAAGGTATTTCATGATCTCCTGCTTATGAGGAATGGTTACATTAACCCCCTGCACATTTAACTGTATTATAGATTCTACAGCTTTGGATAGGTTTTCTGGCAGAATATCAAAAGCAAGATAAACGCAGTTAAGTCCAAGCTGCTCAAATGCAGCATTGTGCATTGATGGAGAAAAGCTGTGACTTACCGGGTGGCCGAAGATACCATAGAGCTTGGTTGTGGCGTTAATATCCATAAATAAATTAGGTTACCAGATTATCATCAAAATATTTATTGGCTGTTTTTACATCTCGTGCTATAGCTTGTTTTAATTCTTCTAATCCACCAAATTTTTTTTCATCCCTTAGTCTGCTCAAAAATTCTATTCTGATTTCATCACCATAAATTTCAGAGCTGAAATTAAAAATGTGTGATTCTATAAGCAAGCTGTTTTTCCCAAATGTGGGGCGGAACCCGATGTTGGTAATACTCCTATGGGTTTTTTTACCAAGGTGAGTGAGTGTAATATATACCCCTGGTTTTGGCAGTAGTTCCCAGTCTGTTTTTAGATTTGCTGTTGGAAAACCCAGCACTCTGCCTCTCTTTTCACCTTCTGTTACTGTGCCTTCGAGACTGAAGTTTCTACCAAGATATTTATTGGCCTTACTTATCTGGCCATCGAGAATAAGATTTCTTATAGCTGTACTGCTTATAACATTACTTCCGTTTGTAACAGGCTCAATAATAGTGGCTTTAAACCCTAACTCATTTCCCATTTTCTTTAGAAGCTCAAAATTACCGCCCCTTTTACTTCCAAAGACAAAATCATGTCCTATGAATATTTCCTTTAGGTTTAAAACATTTACGAGTGTATCTTTAATAAATTGTTCTGCTGTAATTTTTGAAAATTCCTTATCAAACGTAAAACAGACGGCAATGTCTATTTCTTCTTTTTCGAACAGTTTTACTCGTTTTTCAAAAGGAGTGATAAACGGCAGCTTCTGCCCGGTTAAAACTTCCTGTGGGTGAGGATCAAATGTTATAACACACGAAGAAAGTCCCTTTGCACGAGCCTCTTTTTTAACCTGGTCTATAATTGATTTATGCCCGAGATGAACTCCATCGAATATACCAATAGTAGCACAAACCGATTTGCCTATATTTTCTTTAGGATCTATTAAAAGCTGCATTTCTAATTTTTCCAAAATGAGGGAGTAAATATAACAAGGATAGCAAAAAGTTCTAGTCTGCCGATTATCATAAGAAAGGTAAGCACAGTCTTGGACAAATTGGAAAGACCTGCGTAATTACTTGCAGGGCCTACAAGCTCCATGCCGGGTCCTACATTGCCTATTGTAGCAGCACAAGCTGTAAATGCAGTAATGATCGGAACTTCATCCAGAGTTAGTATGATAGTGGATAAGATAAAGATAAAAATATAGATCAAGAAGAAATTAATAATGCTGGAAACTACATTGTCATCCAGTACATTTTTACCAAATCTAATAGGTAGGACGGCATTTGGATAGATATTCTTCTTAATCTCTCTGAATGCATGCTTTATAAGAATTATAATTCTCATCACCTTTATCGAGCCCGATGTTGATCCGCTACAGCCGCCAACAAACATAAGGATTATAAGCAGCCACTTTGAAAATTCAGGCCACAGGTTATAGTCTGTGCTTACAAATCCCGTTGTGGTTGAAATGGAAGTAACGTTAAATGCAGCGTATCTAAATGATTCGAATAAACTAGAGAACTGATAAGTGTACAGGTCAATAGTTACCAGAGCGATACTTGCAACAATGATGATAACGAAAAACCTGAACTCCGGATTAGAGTAGAGCTTTTTAAATTTACCTCTGGAAAGCCAAAATAGTAGTGCAAAGTTTATCCCCGAAATAAACATGAATGCCGTTATAGTAAACTCAACAGCAACACTGTTGTACGCTCCTACGCTTAGATTTTGATTGGAAAAACCACCAATTGAGACTGTACTGAATACATGGATGATAGAATCAAAAATCGGAAGTCCAAGAAGTTTTAAAATCACAAATAACAGAACAGATAAAACGAGATAGACTGTCCATAGATGCTTGGCGGTTTCAGCAATACGCGGGGTTAGTTTTTCTGCAGAAGGTCCCGGAGCTTCAATGTTTAAAAGCTGCATGCCGCCTACTGAAAGCTTTGGCAAAATGGCTATGGCTAGAATTAAAATTCCCATTCCACCCAGCCACTGAGTAAAGCTTCTCCAAAACAGTATGCCATGGGGAAGTATCTCTATGTTTACTACAGTGCTTGCACCGGTAGTAGTAAACCCTGCTGTTGATTCAAAAAAAGCATCCATTGGATTAGAGAATACTCCGTATACTAGATATGGAAGAGCGCCAAAAGCAATTGCGCTTATCCAGCAAAAGCTTGCTATAAAAAATCCGTCTTTTCTATTGAACTCATCTATCTCGGCTTCTGATTTTGTAAGCTGTTCACCTGAAATGCCGACTAAGAACGTAATTACTCCGGAAATCAAAAATGCATATATATCATCTTCTTTATAAATAATGGAACAAAAAGCCGGAATGAGCATTAATAGCCCAAGGAGCTTCAAAAACCTGCAAAGAATATAAATAGAGTGTTTTAGGTTCACTATGATAAGATTTTTTCTACGGTTTTTACAGCACCAGGAAGACAAAAGATGATAAGCATGTCCCCTATCTCGGAAACATAGCCACCTCTTGGAATTATTATTTCCTCTCCACGCACTACAATTCCTACTATAGAGTCTTTGGGAAATCCAGCTTTGTGCAGCGGTACTCCAAGTATTTTAGAATTTTCGTGTATCATAAATTCAAGTATTTCTGCCTTTCCTTCTTCTATCAGTGCTACATGTGCAACACCCTTTAGGTGAAGCATGCTTAAAATTTCATTTGCAGTAGAGAGCCGTACGCTTATTGCCCTGTCCACACCTATGGATTCAATTAGATCTATATAGTCTGGTTTTGTATATAATACTGTTGATCTCTTTGTGCCAAGGTTTTTAGCAAGCAAAGCGCTTAACACATTTTTTTCGTCATCACCTGTAAGTGCTACATAGTAATCTGCATGTGCGGCACCTGCTTCTTTTAGTATTTCCTTGTTTGTAGCATCACCGTCAAAAACCATTACATTGGGCAGTTCTTCTGCAATTATTTCTGCCCGTTCGTGATTACTTTCTATTACCCTTATTTCAATGCCGTTTTGAAGTAAAGTATTTGCTACCCTTCTTCCAACTCTTCCACCTCCAGATATGATAGCCAGCTGCACCTTCTCTCTTGTTACTCCTAAAAGAGATTCCAGCTTGTCTGATATGCTTGGTATACCAAGAGCAAAGACATAATCACCATGCCGCAGCCTTGTATCTCCAGTTGGAATCGAGATTTCACTATCTCTTGAAATTGCAACAAAAATCCATGCCTGAGGAGGATCCATCTCTGAGAGTTTCTTTCCTTCTATGGGAGAGTTAGCCTCTATCCTGAGCTTAAGCATACTTATTTTTCCTGAAGCAAATGTTTCCGTTTTCCATGCAAAAGGCGTGCTTATGAGGTTTGCAATTTTTTCTGCTACTAGTATTCCAGAGTTAACCACTGTGATTTGTGGAATTTTTATAACTTCAGGGTATTCAAAATAATCTGGGTCTCTAATCCGTGCAATTATTCTCTCAATACCTAAAGAATGTGAAATAATTGATGCTAAAATATTTGTTCTGTCATTACCGGATACAGCAAGCATTATATCTGCTTTTTCTATTTCAGCCTGTTTAAGCACATTGGGGTTGTCTCCCTCACCATGTATTATAAGGGCATCCAGGTGTTCTCTTGCATATTCTGCCTGTTGCTTATCTTTTTCAATGATAACAATATCATGTTCATCGGAGAGATTATTTGCTAAGAAAGTTCCTACTTCACCCGATCCTATAATAACTATACGCATAAGTTAAGCTCTTTTTATGTTATTGCAGGTTTATTTAACAGAAATTTTAATCTTAGAAGGTTTAGTACTCCAAATATAAATATTACAATAGATATGAGCTGAGCTTGTGAGTAGCCATCGATAAAGCTTGGAGAAGTGCTTCTAATAAACTCTATAAAGAATCTTTGAATTCCTAAAATGATAAGTGTTAAAGAAAACATCCAACCAGTTGGAAAGTTGGACTTTCTGATTGCCCAGAGAATTAAAAATATGAATATCATTAAAATCGTATCATAGATTTGAGTAGGGTGAACTAACTGAGTAGTAGGGGGTGAGCCGTTTGGAAAAGACAGCGCCCACGGTACAGTGGTAGGTGTACCATAATCATCACCCACAAGAAGGCATCCAATTCTTCCAATTCCATAAGCTAAAACCAGTCCAGGGGCCGCACTGTCTGTTAGGGACCAAAAACTAACTTTCTTCCATAACCCTACGAGCAATACAAGGATAGAAGCACCTATCAAACCTCCAAGAAAAGTAAGGCCTGAGGCTAAAAATTTTAGCGGGTCAATCATAAACTCAGCAAATGTCGCATTTTGGAATAAAAATAGAATTTTTGCTCCTCCCAAACCTCCAAAAAGTGTAGCCAGGAAGACCCAGTCAGCAATTGAATCATCAAACCCTCTTCTTTTTATTTCTTTGCTTAAGAATATGTAGGCTGCAAGGTAGGCCAGGGCTACCATGACAGAATATGATGATATCGAGATACTTCCTATTTGAAAAAGGGTTGGGTACATGTTTTTTGTTATTAGTTATTTGGTTAATTTTTAGTTAAAAAGATGACCAGAATAATTGAAAATTCAATAATAAATTAAAATTCGGGTTTTTGATAAATATTATTATTGATTGTGGGTTAAAAATTATTATTCGTGTTTGCTTGCATCAACTATTCTGAGTCTAATATTATTACTACCATTCCATCTGTTTATTTCCGGTGTATAGACTATATCAATTTTATTTGCCGGTTCAAGCTGCAGCTTCGAATTAAACCATACAGCATCGTAGGATTTTGTAGTGTTCTTTAGTTTGAGACTCAGATGCTTTTCTTTAAAAATCTTTTTATCCACTACCTCTAGTGATTTAGTAAAAAATAATGGTTCTGGGTTTCCTATGCCATGTGGTGCGAGGTTCTCAAATTCCATTATTAATTCTTTGCTCAGATCATGAGCCTCTATTTGGGCATCTACTATTAATTTTTTTACATATTTATCTTTAAAACCCTCCAGTGCTTTATCAAACTGTATTTTAAATTGATCGATGTTTTCCTCTTTTATAGCTATTCCAGCAGCTAAGTCATGTCCACCAAATTCTACTAAGCAGCCCGAACATTTTGTAAGTGCCGTATATATATTTACTCCCTCAAGGCTTCTGCCGGAGCCTTTGCCCATCCCACTATCATCAATGGCGATAAGAAAGGTGGGTTTTAAATATCTATCTACGATTCTGGATGCTACAATTCCTATAACTCCCTGATGCCAGTTTTTTGATGCCAGCACTATAGAATTTGAGTCTTTAAGTTTGGGATCTGAGTCTATCATCAAAAATGCTTCTTTGAGGATTTTTGCTTCAATACCCTGTCTATTGGAGTTTTCAGTGTTTAGCAGTCCAGCAAGCTCTTTTGCAGTTTGTGGATTATTTGAGATAAATAGTTCAACTGCCTCTTTTGCAGTATTTAATCTTCCAGATGCATTTATTCTGGGACCAAGCCTGTAACCTATATCAAATGAGCTTACTTCACCCTTTATGCTGCTTGCTTCTTTTAGAGCAATCAGCCCCTGCCTTTTTGAAGAACTCATTCTCTTAAGGCCCTCTTTAACAAAAATCCTGTTTACATTTGTAATAGACCCACAGTCGGCAACGGTACCAAGAGCAACAAGATCAAGGTAGGCTCCCAGGTTTGGTTCCTTGCCCTCAAAAAAACCAGATTCTCTAAGCTCTCTTCTAAGCGCAAGCACAAGATTAAATATAACCCCCACGCCGGTAATTTCTTTTGCGGGGTAGTTGCATTGTCCAAGCTGAGGATTTAGAACAGCAACAGCATCGGGGATTTGCTCAGGGGGTTTATGATGGTCTGTTACAATAAAATCAATACCAAGCTCTCTTGCTTTTTCTACTTCCTGCACTGCTGTGATTCCGCAGTCCCCTGAAATAATAAGTTTAACTCCTTGCTCAGCAAGTTTTTTTATAGCTTCAATATTTACCCCGTACCCTTCAGTAAATCTGTCCGGGTTATAATAGGTGACTCTGCTGCCAACTTCTTTTAGAAAATTATATAAGAGTGCTGTTGATGTAACTCCATCAACATCATAGTCACCGTATATACCAATTATTTCCATGTTCTCAATTGCCTGGATTATTCTCTTTACCGCTTTTTCCATTCCCTGCATAAGAAACGGTGATGGCAGGTCAAAGAGACTTGAGTTTAAAAACTGGTGGGCTTCTTCTGCTGTATTTATTCCTCTGTTGATTAGAAGCTGGGCAGTGATAGGGGAAATTTCAAGCGCATTAGCAAGTTTGTTGCTTAAATTGTGATTTTCTTTTTGAATTATTAACCTTGTTTTCATTACGGTTAGATTATTTTTTGGATTTTATATGATTTGTTATAGCTTTTAATCCCAGAATATAGCTATAAGTTCCAAAGCCGGATATTACGCCTAAGGATACTCCTGATACATATGAGTTTTGTCTAAATTTCTCTCTTTTATAAATATTTGATATGTGAACCTCAACCGTTGGTATGTCGGTTGAAAGAATAGCGTCTCTTATTGCTACACTTGTGTGTGTGTATGCTGCTGGGTTTATGACTATTCCATCGATTTTTCCAAGTGAGTTCTGTATTTTTGTAACTATTTCACCTTCACTGTTCGATTGAAAATATTCTGTTTTAACATTTAGTGAATTAGCTACTATTTCTATCAGATTGTTTATATCCGATAGTGTTGTGTTTCCATAAATATCGGGTTCTCGTTTGCCGAGCATATTTAGGTTTGGGCCGTGTATGATTAGTATATTCATTTAGTCTAGTTCCTCATGCGCATCAACACTTTTTTTACTAATGGATTTTGATGCCATAGATAAAGAAAATTTAGTTTTAAGATGTGGATCATGCGGATATTTTTTTACAAGTTGCTCTAATATTTCTGCTGCTTTTTCGTAATATCCCTGATTTATATACAGATCTGCCATGGTCTCAGTTATTAAGTTTACCTCACGTGTTGGTTGTTTTACATTTTGAGATGAATCACCTAGCTTGTGTTTAATATTTTTTGTAATGTCGAAATGAGAGCTTTGACTTGGACTCTTTTTGTTTAAACTCTCTATTTCAAAAAGGGTCTGTGATTTATTAGCGCAAAAAATAAGTTTTTTATATAAAATGTCCAGAGCCTTTACTGAGTCATTTTCACTGTTATATATTTTACTTAACATATCGAGGGCTTTTTCATTGTTAGGTGTTTGATCGATTAATTGTTCCAGATACTTTTTTGCTTCATCTATCATCCAGCGTTCATAATAAATCTCAGCAACCATGAGTATTGCTGAAATGTTATTTTGATTTTTTCTAAGCGCTGCAAACAAGATTGACAAGGCTTTGTCTATATCTCCCTGGGATTTGCTTATTCCTGCTATTAAAAGATCGCCATTAGGATCTTGTGCATATTTTTCTAATAAAGATTCAAGCAGATTATTTAAAGAATCGGTTTCTGTATCCATACAGAGAGTTATAAAATTTATTCAGTATACTCTTATAGATTAAAACTGTTTTCGTGCTCTTTCAAGTATATTGTCCACCGGCTCATTATTTCTGTCTATCCAGCCTTTTTCAGTTTTAGGCTTAATTCGCAGTGGATCTGTAAAAAGTCTGACTAAAATTGCAAAGGGCATAAACATCGTGAAATAAAAAATGGTGAGTATAAGTCTTGCCTGAAAGTTACCAAACCTGTGTGCGCGCGGTATCCACCACTTCCATATGCGTTTGTGAACAGGCAGTTTTATTACAACATCGTCTAATATTTCTTCCATATTTTGTAGAAATAATTAATTAAACGCTAATTATACAATAGGTATTACCTAAGTAAATCTAATAATCATTAATAAATATAAGGCCTTTTGATAATTATTTATTTTTCTATACAGACAATTTCTAAGTTCTTCCAAAAGGAAAATACTCAAATCCCGCCTCTTTTAATTTTGAAGGACTATACAGATTCCTGCCATCAAAAATCACAGGTGATGTCATTATTTCTTTAAGTTTATTAAAATCAGGCTGTCTGTACTGATTCCACTCTGTATGTATTACAAGTGCATCGGCACCTTCACAGGCGTCATAGTTATGCTCTACAAATTCTATTGAGACACCAAGCTCTTTTTCTGCGTTTTCTGTGGCTACCGGGTCGTGGGCAGAAACACTGGCTCCATATTCAAGCAGTTTTTCTATTATATAAAGTGCAGGAGCTTCTCTTATATCATCGGTGTTGGGTTTAAATGATATTCCCCATACCGCTATCTTTTTGTTTTTTAAATCGCCGTTAAAATAGCTGTTGATCTTTTGCCAAAATATTTCACGCTGATCCTGATTGGCTTCATCCACAGCGCTGCAAACCTTTAACTTATATCCATTTTCTTCTGCAGTTTGTATAAGGGCTTTTACATCCTTTGGAAAGCAGGAGCCTCCATAACCAACTCCTGGAAAAAGAAAAGCAGTTCCTATTCGTTTATCCGATCCCATTGCCTTTCTTACGTCCGAGACATCAGCCCCTATTCTTTCACACAGGTTTGCTACTTCGTTCATAAATGAAATTCGTGTTGCAAGCATTGCGTTTGATGCATACTTTGCAAGCTCCGATGATCTTATGCTTACGATCTGCGTTCTGTCAGATGATCTCATAAATGGCTCGTAAAGCTGCTTTAGCTTTTCACCAACTTGTTCCCTATCGACTCCAATCACAACACGGTCTGGTTTCATGAAGTCTTCAACTGCTGCACCTTCTTTTAAAAACTCAGGATTTGAAGCTACATCAAAATCAATATCGGTTTGCTTGCTTACTATGTCTCGTATCATCTCGCTGGTTCCAACGGGAACCGTGCTTTTAGTGACAATTATTTTGTAGTCGGTCATGTTTTTACCTATAGACTCGGCTACGTTTCTTACAAATGAAAGATCAGCAGAGCCATCTTTTTTCGGCGGGGTACCAACTGCAATAAATACTATTTCTGATTTATCAAGCGCGGATTTAATATCTGTTGTAAATGTAAGCCTGCCTTCATCAAAGTTTTCCTTTACCAGTTCTTCTAAGCCAGGTTCAAAAAAAGTAACCTTACCCTTTGACAGACTTTTTACTTTTTCTTCGTCAATATCAACACATGCAACATTATTGCCGCTTCCTGCAAAGCATGCCCCTGTTACAAGACCCACATATCCAGTTCCGATCATACAAATATTCATGATAAAGCTTTCCTCCCTAATTACTCCAAAAAGATGCTGAAACGCTAAAGTTAACTCATACTATAAGGTTATTCAACCCCTGTCTATGTGTTTTTTATCATGCTTGTAATCTTATCAAACTCTTCAATTTTAAGTATTTTTGATAGTATGCTATAAATAACACCACCCGCAATGAGACAAACACACAGTGCTCCAACTTTATTAATATCAAATTCACTTCCGGTCCAGTCTGTAAACAGTGATATTTGATATACTGCTATTCCCATAATAGTTCCTATTAGAACTATTTTTATCATATATCCCAGCAGACTTGCGATTTCAATATTTACGATTTTTTTATTAATTAAATATATAAGCAGTGAAATATTTAGTACCGATGACGCTGAGCTGGAAAGAGCAAGTCCGATATGATTCAGTTCAAGTTTGAAACTTAATACGTATCCCAGTACAGCATTTAGAATAAAGGCCATAAATGCGATATATACAGGGGTTTTGGTATCTTTTTGAGCAAAAAATGCGGGCACTGTTATTCGGATAAGACCCACAGCCCACATACCAAGCGCGTAACCGAACAGACACTGAGAGGTAAAAATCATTTGCTCATAACCAAACTCTCCCCTTTGATAAAGTATATTGCAAATGGGTTTACTAAGCGCAATAAGCCCTATGCATGCAGGTACCAGGATATAGAAAAGTATGCGGATTGAGCTTAAATATGTTTCTCTGAATTTATTGAGGTCTCCTTTGGCGATATAAGAAGAAAAATTTGGTAAAAGCACGGTTGCAAGAGATACGGCAATAATACCAAGTGGAAATTCAATTAATCTTTCAGAAAGAAATAGATAAGATACGGTTCCTTCGGGAAGGTAAGAAGCATACTGTGTGTTAACTATGATGTTCAAATTATATACGGCTAAACCGAACACCTGAGGGATGATAAGGGAAAATATTTTTCTTACATCGGGATTGTTAAGGAGAAGTTTAGGGTTAAATAAGAAGTTTCTGCTCTTTAAAAAAGGAATCTGGAAGAATAGTTGTAACACTCCTCCTGCGATTACACCTATAGCCAGGGTAATTATGGGTATATCAAATTGGTCATGAAGCAGCAGGGCAAAGAGAATAATGCAGATATTAAATAGAACTGGTGAAAATGCAGGTGCAAAGAAGTGCTTTAAAGAGTTTAGAATTCCCATTGATAGGGCTGTGATAGATATAAAGAGGATATAAGGAAACATTATTCTGTTTAGCTTTACAGCCAGATCAAATACTTCATCAGAAAATCCTGATGCGAATATTTTTACTATATAAGGGGAAAATATGATTCCCAGAAGCGATATAATCACAAGAAGACAAACAAGTATAGTGAAAATGGTATCAGAAATTACTTTTGCTTTTTCTTTTCCACCGTGTTCGAGTCTTTCGGTAAACACGGGTATAAATGAAACAGTTAGTGTGCCTTCGGCAAAGAGTCTTCTTAGAAGGTTTGGTATTCTAAATGCGACCCAAAATGCATCGGTCACCTGACCAGCACCAAATAGTGAAGTTATAACAATATCACGAATAAGCCCAAGAATTCTGCTTATTAATGTAAAAAAGCTTACAGAGCTTGCTGATTTTGCTATAGTCTTTTTATCAGTCATTTTGCAAACTGTATTTGTCCAGGTGTTTTACTTCCAATACCTCAAATCCTATTTCTTGTTTTAGGTTGTCCAGAACCTGCATGGTTTCTGCCAGCATATCATCGGTTGGTGTTACGCTTATAATATCCTGATCGGGGATTTCAGTTCTTACCCAGGCGAGGTGAGAATAAGTTCCCAGCAGGCTGTGGAATATTACTGTATCACTCTTATTATTAATTTTAATAAGTATTTGAGGCATAAGTTATATTTTTAACCTTGAAACGGCAATTTTTAGATATACATTATATATTAATATTAAGTAATTTTATTTATATATTATTTCGGAGGTTTAATGAATACTTTAAAAACATTAATTCTACTTGCTTCATTATCTGCATTGATAATCTGGATGGGAGGCACTATTGGTGGCAGCACGGGTGCTACAATTGCAGTAGTAATAGCTCTAGCAATGAATTTTGCAAGCTACTGGTGGAGCGATAAGATTGTGCTGTCCATGTATAAAGCCCAGGAGGTTACTCCAGATCAGGCTCCTGAGCTTTATAATGCGACTCTTGAGCTTGCTCAAAATGCAGGGCTTCCTATGCCAAAGCTCTATATCATTCCAGAAGATACTCCAAATGCCTTTGCAACAGGTAGGAATCATAATCATTCCGCAGTAGCAGTTACATCAGGAATTATGAGAATTTTAAACATGGATGAGCTAAAAGGAGTAATAGCGCATGAGCTGGCTCATATTAAACACAGGGATATTCTAATAAGCTCTATAGCTGCTACTATATCCACTGCTATTACTTATCTTTCCTATATGGCTATGTTTTTTGGCGGAGGTAGAGAAGATAATAGAGGCAATCCAATTGCTCTTATTGCAATGATGATTCTGGCTCCTCTGGCAGCAACAATCATAAGGATGGCGCTTTCAAGAACAAGAGAATTTCTTGCAGATAAAGGCGGTGCAGAGATTTGCGGCAATCCACTCCATCTTGCCGGTGCTCTAAGAAAACTTGGAGAGTATTCCGGCAGATCGCAGCTTCAGGTAAGTGAGCAGGTTGCTGACAGCACGGCTCATATGTTTATCGTAAACCCTCTTCTGGGAAAGGGCCTGGCAGCGCTTTTTAGTACTCATCCTCCTATGGAGCAGAGAATCGAAAAACTAGAAGATATGGCGGCAGGAATAGTGAGATAATAAATTATGAATGAAAGTACCAAAACAATAGAAGGTAAATTTTATATAGGCCAGGTAATACAGCATAAGCTCTTTGATTACAGGGGAGTTATTGTTGATGTTGACTCAAAATTTGAAGGATCGGAAGAGTGGTATGAAGCTGTTGCTCAGTCAAGACCTCCAAAAGAGAAACCCTGGTATCATATTTTGCCAGATGGATCTGCTCATAAGACTTATGTTGCAGAGAGGAATATAAAAAATGATAAATCAGGTAAGCCTATAGAACACCCAGCCGTAGGAGCATTCTTCTCAGGATTTAAAGACGGTACCTATATTACAAATAAAGGGTTTAACTAGCAACAAGCTAAGGATTAATATATCCTTTTATTAATTGCGGAAATTAAACCTGAATGTGTAATTAAAATTTAATGTGTCATTTTTCCCGACGTTAATCTGAATTACATTACCGCCCCTAATACGTGAATACCCGCCCTGTCCGGCAGACAGGATACGGTTAAAAGGGGTGTTCATATCAATAAGTTCTTTTCCGTTACTGCTTAATATCTTTTTAAGAGAATCGCCTTCAGTAAGGTCATAGGTATGAGTGCTATCTGCATAAGGCCCAGTTTTTGTCTGTCTTCCTTTATTTAAATACCAACCTTTATTCGTCCATTTCCCAATCAAAAGATTTTCAAACTCGGGGTCGCCATTTGTTTTTACTCCCTTATCGTAACCAAAGTTTTCGAAAGTTCCGGCTTTATAAATATAACCTTCGACAATAAAAGAAGTTTTCGTATATTTATTTTCAGGATCAGTTTGAGAATTTAGAAATTTAAAAGTATGACCATTACAGCATACATCCAGCTCCATATCGTATTCTTGTTGATCACTTTCAGAATTTTTTGATCTTCTGGATGTTGTGGCACTAGTTCTCACATTGTCCAGAGTGTCCAGGCTCTTCTTTGCAATTCTTTCTATAAATGTCATAAGATCACCCCAAATTTATTAGACATAAACTAAAACAGCAATGGCCTAAAAGGATATGTGAAGGAAGGTTTGAGAATAAACCTCTCACTTCGGCAACCTGACGACCTTTGGTTATTAATATTAATTTCTACTAATAACCGGTAGGCTCACGGCTTTGCGTCCCGCCCTTTCAAACGGTTTGCCATTTCGGTTTAGGACTATTTATTCTTAAAGCAAATTCTATTACAAACCCAAAGTATTGTCAATCGGGAAAAATAAAATCAGACTATGGTATTACACGGGTTTATACACCGCGAAATACACTGCAATTATTGCTAAAATTGGCACTGCAAACCAGAGGATAGCAGCTTGCGGTTGCAGCTTCTTTATAAAAAAAGTCATGCCTCCCATTATTATCCAAATCACTAGTTTGCCCCAGACCCAGAGCGGCCAGTCCATGCCATGAATAATTCCCAGTCTGGCAAGAAGGCCAAAACCACCGAGCAGAACAATGAACATGGAAATTCCATGCATGATGGCAGCAAGTTTTTTAAATTTCTCTATATTTGAGTTAATAACTATCAGATATGTCGACAATGAGAATAATAGAAAAAATACAGCTGCTACATGTAGTACTTTATAAGTTTCGTATGGAATCATTAGTTTCTCCTGTTATTTTAAATTTCCAAGGATTTTGAAATATCTGACCATTTATTATATGAAATTTCAATCTCATTATCCAGGTTACTCAGTTCTACTGTAATTTTATTCGTATAATCCAAGTCTTTAAACGTCTCTTCTTTTTCTAAAAGTTGTTCAAGTTCCTTCTTCCTGTTTTCTTTTTGTTCAATATCTGTTTCTAATTCTTTAATTGCGTTTTTAAGCTGGTTTTCTGAAAGAAGTCCCCAGCTGTTAAAGTTTATTATGCCTTTTTCTTTTAGTTCTTTAAATGCATTATTTCTTTTTTCTGCGTCCTGTCTTTTTTTTGATTTGATGTCCTGTTTAGTATTATCTGAATTTAATCTCTCATTTGTTCTTATACCAATATTATCTTGAGTCTTATTTGATTTACTGTCTAAATGATATTGGAAATCTGAATAGTTTCCCGGGTATTCATATACCTTGAAATTTTCTATGTACCAAACCTTATTACAAATAGTATCTATAAAGTGACGATCGTGGCTCACTACTATAAAAGTGCCGTCGTAGCTTTGGAGTGCTTCTATAAGAACGCTTCTTGACTGTATATCAAGATGATTTGTAGGCTCATCTAAAATTAAGAAATTTTTAGGACTAAGCAGGGTTTTAGCAAGAGCTACCCTGCTTTTCTCACCCCCGGATAGAACTTTGATCTTTTTAAATACATCATCACCAGAGAACAAAAAATTACCCAGTATTGTCCTAATATCGGTTTCATTGCTAACTTTAGAATCTGCAGAATTTACAAGCTCTTCAAATATATTGTATTCGGGGTTTAGAGTCTCTGCCTGATTTTGAGCAAAATAAGTTAGCTCTACTTCGTAACCTATTTTTCTCTGCCCATCAAACTTTTCAGTACCGTTAATTATTCTAATGAGGGTACTTTTGCCAATTCCATTTTTACCAATTAGAGCAATTTTATCTCCCCTTAATATTGTAAGAGGGTCGCAATCACTAAACACTTCATTGCTGCCGTATGATTTTGAAAATGCAGATATCTCGAGAACATTTTTCCCTGAGCGTTTCGTATTACTAAATTTAAAATTTACTGATTTATCAGTGTCTGTTTCTTCTATTCTTTCAAGCTTATCAAGCATCTTTATTCTGCTCTGCACCTGCTTTGCTTTGGTGTTTTTATATCTGAATCGCTCTATAAATCTTTCATATTGCTTTATCTGTCTCTGCTGGTTTTCGTATGCAGACTTCTGAATCTCCATATTTCTCATTCTCAGTTCCAGATACTTGCTATAGTTTCCCTGATACTCCGTGATTTTTCCGCCTGAAAGCTCTGCAGTTATTTCTGTCATTCTGTCCAGAAAATATTTATCATGTGAAACTACAATCACACTACCATCGAATGACTTTAGATAGTCCTCTAGCCAGCTTATACTCTCAATATCGAGATGATTTGTTGGTTCATCTAAAAATAGAAAATCAGGCATTTGTAAAAGAAGCTTTGCAAGCTCCACTCTCATTTTCCAGCCTCCTGAAAATGTAGATAGAGGGCTCTGTAAATCATTAACAGAAAAGCCAAGCCCCATTAACATTTTTTCAGCCCTTTTGTTAATAGTCTCATAGTTCTGGGTCTTTAACTCACTTTGTATAGAATCGATTTTTTTAATAAGCAGTTTGTATTCCGGATTAGATTCATCTTTAAACTTTGAAAGCTCAAGTAGTAATTGCTCATTATCCTGCTCAAGCTGCTTAATATCTTTAAACACAGTAAGAGTCTCTTCTAGTAATGAGGTTTGAGAATTATTAAGTGTAAATTGCTGAGGCAGGTAACCAACCACGGAGTTTGATGGGAGGGAGATACTACCTGCATCAGGAGAAATAGAACCTGTGATTATTTCCAAAAGAGTTGTCTTTCCAGTACCATTGGGACCTACAAGTCCTATTTTCTTACAGCCTTTTATGTGCCAGTTAAGCCCATTTAATATTTTGTCAGAGCCGAACGAGAGGCTTAATTCTTTTATAGTAATCATTAATATAAATTCTTGTTTGCTGAGGTTTATTTATATTTTGTAAGATGATATTGTATATTATCCAAATTTAATAACTTCCCAAAAAAGATTATCTGAAAAAATAAGAAAAAAGGATAGAAACAAAATGCCGCACTTAAAAGATATAAACACAAGAGCACCAAAAAAAGCAGACCGTGACGACCTTGAATATAAAACAGCGCTTTTATATAAAAGGCTTCAGAACCTCCAGCACAGTTTATATAAAAATAAAATACATTCAGTTCTTATAGTTTTACAGGGTCTTGATGCAGCTGGAAAGGACAGCACCATAAGAAGCGTGTTCACAGGGGTAAATCCCATGGGCTGTTTTGTAAAGGCCTGGAAGGTGCCCACTGCCGAAGAATTTGCTCATGATTTTCTGTGGCGAATCCATGAGCATGTGCCCCCAAAGGGAATGATTCATATATTTAACCGCTCACATTATGAAGACCTCATAGTGCCAAGGATTAATGATTCTATTTCGGATAAGCACTTTGCAGGCAGGTGTAAGTTTATAAACACATTTGAAGAGCTATTAATCGAAGAAAACAACACCATTATTTTCAAATTCTTTTTACACGTGTCAAAGGAAGAAGAACTTGAGAGATTAATGGAAAGAAAAAACGATCCGGAAAAACGTTGGAAACATAACCCAAAAGATTTTGAGGTAAATAAACGCTGGGGAGAATATATTGATCATTACAATGAGATTTTCAGAAAGACAAATAAGAAAGCCAAATGGCATGTAATCCCTGCAGACCAGAAATGGTACAGAAATTATATTGTAGCAACTACCCTTGTAAAAGAGCTTGAAAAGAAATTAGTGGACTAATTGTTTACCTAAGAATCTTTTTGTTTTTCTAAACGTCATATTTTGTATACAGCTTTATTAAAGGGGCTTTTGAATTGTTGATTTATTTCAGAAATTTTCTATATAAGTGCTTTGCCATTTCACTTATTTTTACATTAACCCTGCTAACAGTTTCAGGGTTTAATAAATCTTATATACCTGTGGTTACCAAAGATTCTGGGACAGCCATAGTTGAAGGCTGTCATGAACAGGTAAATCAGTCAATTCTTAAGAAGCTTGTGCAAAATGTATTTCAGTCCTCTGATGATACAGAATGCTGTGAAAAAATATGTTTTTGCTGCAGTACTAATACAAGAGGCAATTTTAAATTTGTTCAAGTTAACTCATACAACTTAGATTTAGACTTAAACGCAACATTATCAAATTTTGTACTAAACTTAATTACAGACAGATATAAACCAAGATTATTTAATAATAAATCTCCCCCTGTTTTACTCTCCTAAATTAATCATTGTCTGTTTTACATTGTTATAAATAAATAAAGGAGAGGAGTACTATGTCTAAAATATTTAATAGAATAATTACGATCTTTTTATTCACTGTTTTTATAGCAGGTTATTCAAGTCTGTCATTAGCAGATGACAGAGACAGTCACAAGCAGGGGCTGCATTTTGCACATCCGCTCATTACCGAGTCCCCTTCGCCTGATACCAAGATACGTCTTGACTATATATTTAAAGAAATTGAGGGTGGACATCATGGAGAAGGAGATGAAGATGAGGAAGGCGGTGAGTCGAAAGAACACACTTTGCAGCTTGAAGCAGAGTATGCTTTTTCAAGAAACTTCAGCATCGAAGTAGGAGTGCCTTATACATTTGTGGATCCTGATGACGGCGAAAGTGAAGATCACTTTAACAATATTGAAGTGGGGTTTAAATTTGCCACATATATATTTGAAGAGTATGGACTGCTTCTCGGTGGAGGGTTGGAATTTGGTATACCTTCAGGCGATGATGAAAAAGGAATAGGAAGTGACCATATTATTGAAATAGAGCCGTTTCTATCGATGGGTTATAAATACCATGATTTTGAACTTGTATCTTTTTTATCACTTGGTTTTCCTGTAAATCAGGATGACGGCGAGGATGAGAGTGATGAGTTTGGTTATAATGTTTCACTTCTATATCATCTCACTCCAAGTATTGAGGCGCTTTTGGAATTTGACGGAGAGGTTGCTCTTAACGGAGAAGAAGATGGCGAATCTGTACTCAATATTTCTCTCGGAGTAAAGGTCAAGCCCTTTACCAACAAGAACATTCAGATTGGGTTCTCGTCCGGTTTTCCTCTAACAGAGGATGAAGAATTCGAGTACCGTCTATTCGGATCATTGCTGTATCATTTCTAAATATAAACCCAGCCCCGGCCAATCAGCTGTATTGGTCGGGGTGTTTCAACACGCTTCATATTTTTGTTTCATATTAACTAGTAGTATTTTAAGCACTGTATTATTTTAGGTCATAATACAAACTAACAAAATTGTTGCTTGCCTAACCCCCTGTGATTATTAAATTATTTTTCAATCTAAAATGGCATAATTTATGCACTTTATTTTATCAAAATTAAAATTTGGGGGTAAGAAAAATGGATAAGGAAATGATGGAAAAAATGATGGGAAACATGGATAAGGGCGAAATGAAAGAGATGATGGAAAAGATGATGTCTAAGTGCTGTGGCGATATGACTGAAGAGCATAAGGAAAAAGCGGCAGAGGAAATAAAAACAGGCTGCTGTGAAGAGGGCGAGATGCCTCAGATGCCACAGATGATCATGAAGATGATGCCGCATTGCCTTGAAATGGTAATGCCAAAACTCTCGGAAGAAGACAGAAATAATTTTAAGTTGAAAATGGCCTCCATACTATTTGCAAAACATTAAGATTAGAAGATATTAATTGGTTATAATCATATCTAATCTATATTAGATGAGGAGAAATATATGAGCGTCATAAGACTTACTCTTACGTCTGTATACTTGGTGATTCTTAATATCATAATTCTTTTGCCGGTCATTGCAGCAGAAGAGGTTCCACCACATCAACATCAGTATCCATGGGAACCATGGCACGGAATGCACTGGCCCGCCTACTGGTGGGTATTCCCTTTGATATTTTTCATCATGATGTTTGTGCTCTGTATATTCTTTTTTAGAAAAGGGGATATGTGCTGGAGGTGGGGTGAAAGGATGATGGACGAAACAGAATTCGGTGATGAAATGAAAAGGTATATGGGTGAGCAGTCTGAGTCTGCACTTGAAATACTAAACAAGAGATACGCCAAGGGGGAAATCGACAAGCAGGAGTACGAAGAAAAAAAGGCTGATATTTCTACTTCAAAGTAACCAACCTAATTCAAATTGATTAGTGTTAATTATGTGTTTAATGTTCTCATATTACCGCCCGTAATAATTGTTCTATCAGTATATTCTGTACTCTTTTGATCTAGTAAAGATGAGGTGTTTGAATACAGATTAATCTGTTTTCTGCTTTATCACTTCTAATTTGAAGCTAAGCACCAGTTATATAATAGCCGGGGCACATTCCTAAAAACATTAACCTAAATTCAACTATCTAGGAGAAGTGTGAAATCAATTATTATTGGGGCAGGATTGAGATATAAAAGCACCTGCTCTATACTTTATCGAGTAAAAATCTGGGTGGATTGGCAAAAATTAAAAAAGCGATGAAGGAGAAATATATGCATAAATATCTATTATTAATGTTAGTAGCTTTTTGGTGCTTGTCAGAGAGAACATTTGCAGATGAGCAAAACGTTGATCCCGTACAGGTATCACCTGGGAGCTATAAAGTTTTACTGGAAAATGATTTTGTACGCATGCTTGAAATCACAGCAAAACCGGGAGAAAGAGATGAAATGCATTCACATCCTGAGAGTGCCTGGTATGCAGTTACAAGTTCCAAGATAAGGCTTCATAATACTGACGGAAGCTCAAAAGATATTGATGTACAAGCGGGTATGGCTAACTTTCAGGATGCTGTACATATGCATTCAATGGAGAATATAGGTGATACTGATGTAAAAATCATAATGGTTGAGCTAAAAGATATAACGCCCCCGGTACTTGAAGCAAGTGGGCCTGATCCATTAGTGGTATCTTCAGATGTATATAAGCTGCTGTCAGAAAATGATATGGTCAGAATCTTAGAGCTTACAACCAAACCCGGACAAAAAGATAATATGCACGGACACCCGGCAAATGTATTCTATGTGCTCTCTGGAAAGTCTGGCAGATTATACGATGAACAAGGTGTGGTAAAGGAGTTAAGTTTAACTGCAGGTACGGCAAGCTATCAGAATGCTACTAAGAGTCACCAGTTTGAAAATTCCGGGGATACTGAAATCAAAGTAATCATGTTTGAGTTAAAAAGTAAATAACAGCTGAATAAAAAACCGGATACGCTTTTTTCATTGTCATTTATAATACTCTATGTATTCTAGATATTGCTATATGAATACTAATTAGAATATTATCATCTTAAATAATTATTAACTATAAAATTTTGTTAGGAGGTATTTAAAATGCAATTAAGTATTAATTCAGAAGCTCCTGATTTTACAGCAGAGACAACAGAGGGGACTATCAATTTTCATGAATGGATTGGTGATAGCTGGGCAATAATTTTTTCCCATCCAAAAGACTTCACGCCGGTATGTACAACTGAGCTTGGCACAATGGCAGGGCTTGTTCCCGAATTTGCTAAACGCAACTGCAAAGTAATTGGGTTAAGTATGGACCCCGTGGATTCTCACAAAGAGTGGTCAAAAGATATTGAGGCTGCCGAGGGAAACCCTGTGACATTCCCAATGATAGGAGATACAAATCTTGAAGTTGCAAAGCTCTACAATATGCTTCCTGCAGAAGAAACCGGCACTACTGAAGGCAGGACACCTGCTAATAATGCAACAGTTCGCTCGGTATTTATCATTGGCCCGGATAAGAAAATAAAACTTATGCTTACTTATCCAATGACTACCGGCAGGAACTTTGACGAAATCTTAAGAGTACTGGACTCAATGCAGCTTACAGCCAAACACAAAGTTGCTACACCTGCAAACTGGAAAAACGGTGAGGATGTTATTATAGTACCCGCAGTTTCCAATGAAGATGCAAAGGAAATGTTCCCGGATGGTTGGAACACAGTTAATCCATACATAAGAAAGGTTAAACAGCCCGAATAACTACTATTATCGTCCCAGCTAACTTACTTAGTTTTACTGGGATAATTTTAATAACATCCTAATTAATTCAATGACTAATTATCACCCGATATATACTCAATGCCGTGCATTCTCGTAAATAGCTGCCAGTCAAACTGCTTTGGTTTTACAGCATGAAGAGGTATAGATTCAACGTGCCCGAGTCCATGGGTTCCAAGACAGCAACCCACAATCGATATTGGATCTTCAACAAGACGCTTAACCGTTTCATAGGCAAGATACTGGCCTAAACCCTTGTCTACATGAGACGGCGGGGCGCCCCTTAGTGTATGCCCCAGTATTGTTGCTTTAGTTGCTACAGGAAGATCAAATAAGCCTTTTTTACTTTTGAAGTTGTCCCATTTAGCTATCTGCTCCGATACATATTCTGAAAGCCCGTGTATTCCTCCAAGCTCATGATGCCGGTGAGGAGTTTTTTCCGCAACTATGAACAGGTGGCTTTTATTTGGAACCCCGAGTGTGCGTTTTAGAGTGCCCAATATCACTCGGTCGATATATGCGTCGGGGTCAGGATGTTCATTTATTAAAACTCCTTCAGCACGAGCCTGAAATCCGCATGCAAGCGCCAGATGGCCGGAGCCTGCACCCATGATCTCTACAAAAAATATACTTCCCATAGCCGAGCTTGTAGCCTTTAGGGATTCCAATGATTGGTTTGCAAGTGCTACAGCAGAGTGAAACCCAAGGGACGTTGTACCTTCTATATTGTCATCAATCGATCCGGGTAAAGCTGCAACCTGTACACCTAGCCTTTCAAAAAGAGCCTTGCCTCCTCTTAGAGTTCCATCACCACCTATGACTACAAGTGCTCCATCTTTAGTGTAAGGTAGCAGATTTTTATAAGCAATGTCCTGGACGCGCTCGTCCTTAAATTCTTCAAATCTGCTGCTTCCAATTGGTGTGCTGGGCATACTTACCATTCCCCTTGTATCCTCTTCTGAAACGGTCTCTATCCAGTTATTGGCAAGTCCAAGGAACCCGTGCCTTACAAAATATACTTCAATTCCGAATCGTTTTCCTACTACTCTCAGCTCCTTTAGGGCTGCGCCTGCGCCTGAAAAATCTCCACCTGATACAAGTGCAACAATTTTTTTTATCTTGCCAGGTTTTAACTTAATTCTGCTTTTTCTTTTCTCTTCTAAAGACTTCCATGTCTCGCGGGTCTGTTGTTCGGCAGCGGATAGTCCAACAGCGGTTGAATAACCTGTAAGATAACCCTGCTCGAGCGCCAGCAATACCACATTGTCCTGCTTTTCTTTATATTCTCCAAACTCTTCGAAAGCTTCAGCAAATGGGCGGGGGTCTAAAAAGATAATCAGAGCTCTCAATGTGGAGCTATGCGTATAGAGGCAGAGCACATTTCCTTTATTATTTAAGGCAAGTTTTCTAAAGCCTCCTGTAACTTCTACATACAGATCAAAAAAACTCTGCCCGCCGGGATAACAATATAGCGGATTTTTAATAAGCTTCTTTGCAGTTTTTTCATTACAACCGAAAATCCTTGCTGCTTCGCTAATCTCGAATTTCTTTTCTACACCTGTTACCCAGCCAAAATCCTGAGATTCTAAAGCGTCAGCAAATTGAGGTTTTTTCCTTTTAGTATCTTTGTCCAGAATTGATTTTATTATATGATTATAGAGTTGCTTAGTATTTGGGCTTGAGCTAATTTTATGTTTGAATCTTTTGGGATCCAGGAAATTCGGAACGTCTAAAAATTCAAGCTGCTGTCCTACTATACCAAGCATTTTTGCAAGAGCTTTTCCCACAGCCTCAGCCTTGGATACACCCTTATATTCATCGAGGGTGTTAGCCAGCCTTCTTCCCACTCTGTGTGTGCTGCTGTCAACTTTTGAAAGCCCGTGTCTTAATGTAAAGAGTAAACATCTGTCATCAAGCTCTTTTGGTACAAGCCAGTACCTGTCGTCTCCAATGTCTATGACTATACGTCCTTCTGTAAGCCCCGGGCTTAACTGATCACGCGGAACAATCGAGGTCGGACGCCTTCTTATTGGTTTTTGAATTGATCCTATTGGGCTTGAAAGCAGGGTGTTTAATTCACCTTCAATAAGCATGCGGTTCCAGGCTGTATAAAAGAGCAGGGCATCTCCGCTACATGAATTTTCAATAATAAGCTGTCTCTGCTTTATATAATCATCAGCTGTTTCGAACCCCTTTTGAGCACGTACGACAAACTGTTTTATCTCATCTTTTACAGCTTGTACTTTTTTGATGCGATTTACTAAGGCTTTTGGTTTTGATGGCGGATTTGCTCCCTCTGCCTTTGAAGCTTCGGCCATAGTCTTTCCGTATGTAATTAGCGATTCTTTAGTTATAAAGTCCAGATCGTTCTTAATATTCATTTTTACCCCATTTATAAAATTCAACTCTATCACAGAATTTATACTTGCCAAAATCATAAAATATATATGATGTTTTGTTGTAATTTATACACCAAGAATAATTAAATTAATTCAGAAGCTAAATGCTCTGATTGTTTAATACTCCCTTGGATTTGTATTAAATTAATATTATTAATTTACATTTAATTACTGAATTGTGTTTAAAATGTTAAAATATAAAGGTGTTAGAAAACGCAAGGGGTAAAATTCGGAACAGTTAGTAAAAGGGATTAGATGATGAAAAATTGTTTATTACAACTGCTTTCCTATCTGTAATCTACAGAGATTGAAAAATGATAGGTAAAACAATCGGTCCTTATAATATTACAGGGGTTTTAGGAAAAGGTGGTATGGGTATTGTTTATAAAGCCATTCATACTACCTTAGAGCAACAAGTTGCCATTAAAGCACTATCCTCTGATATGTCAGACAACCCTTTCAACAGGCAAAGGTTTATTAAAGAAGCAAAGATACATGCAAAGTTTTCTCATCCAAATGTTGTAAACATCTTTAATTATCTTGAAGAAGAAAATGATGTATTTATTGTGATGGAGTATGTGGATGGTGAAACACTGGACCAAAAGCTAAAAAGAGAAGGAGCAATATCTGAAGAGCAGGCAATTTCATTGTCCCTTCCTGTTTTGCAAGCCCTTGATTTTATGCATTCAAACGGAGTAGTACACAGAGACATAAAGCCAAGCAACATCATGATAACAAAGACAGGGCTTGTGAAAGTGACTGATTTTGGTATAGCAAAAATAGTAAATGAAAAAACCCAGCAGACAAAAACTGGGATGGTTGGATCACTTTACTATATTTCACCAGAACAGATTCTGGGTGAACAAACCAGCGCTGCAACGGATGTTTATTCGTTTGGTGCTACGCTCTTTCATATGGTTACGGGTAAGGCTCTTTATGAGGGTACCGAGTATACTATTATGAGAAGTCATCTGGAAGGCATGCCCGTACCACCCTGGGAGTTAAATGATTCTATATCGAAAAATTTTGGTAAGGTTGTATTAAAAGCTATTCAAAAGGCACCCCAGGACAGATACAAAAGTGCAAAAGAGTTTTCTTCTGACTGACCTTCCCCCCTATAATAGGTCCAGTTTATGAGTTAGGATTTTTAGAAAATAAACCCTATGAATAGGAGGCAAGGGAAATGCC
>JABAHR010006363.1_pt1 | contig 34037 bp, 37 predicted proteins | sample 7062101 | NCBI WGS metagenome assembly JABAHR01 (sample SAMN14534553, study PRJNA622989) | marine sediment metagenome | biome: marine biome [ENVO:00000428]; feature: marine pelagic biome [ENVO:01000023]; material: deep marine sediment [ENVO:00002113] | place: India: Gulf of Kutch | collected...
CCGGCGGCGACGAGGCGGCGCTGTTCGCCGGCGACCTGTTCCGCATGTACCACGCTACGCCGAGGGCAGAGGGTGGAAGGTGGAGGTCGTCAGCCAGCACCTCGGTGAGTACGGTGGCTACAAGGAGATCATCTCCCGCATCGTCGGCCGGGGCGCGTACTCGCGCCTGAAGTTCGAGTCCGGTGCACACCGCGTGCAGCGGGTTCCCGAAACCGAGACACAGGGCCGCATCCACACTTCGGCGTGTACCGTGGCGGTGCTGGCGGAGGCGGACGAGATCGGCGATGTCGAGGTCAACGCTCAGGATCTGCGCATCGACACGTTTCGTGCCTCGGGCGCAGGCGGCCAGCATGTCAATCGCACGGACTCGGCCATCCGCATCACGCACATCCCGAGCGGCATCGTTGTCGAGTGCCAGGATGAACGTTCCCAGCACAAGAACCGGGCGCGCGCGATGTCCGTCCTCAAGGCGCGCCTGCTGGAGGCGGAGATCCGCCGCCAGCAGGACGAGGAGGCCCAGACCCGCCGCAGCCTTGTCGGATCGGGCGATCGCTCTGAGCGCATTCGCACCTACAACTTTCCCCAGGGCCGCGTCACGGACCACCGTATCAACCTGACGCTGTACAAGCTCGGCGAGTTTCTTGCCGGTGATCTCGACACGGTCATCGACCCGTTGGTTGCCGAGCATCAGGCGGACCAGCTCGCCGCCATGTCCAAGGAATGACGCCGGGGGTGTGCGCGCACAGCATCAGCGACGCGATCGGCCGGGCCACCGATCGCCTGGGGCCCGTCTCGGCAAGCGCCCGGCTGGACGCCGAGATCCTCGTCGGGCATGCCTGCGGGCTCTCCCGCGCGGGGCTCGTGCGTGACGCGGCCCGAGCGTTGACGTCGCCGGAGACCCGCGGGGTCGAAAGCGCCGTCGCACGCCGCGCCCGCGGCGAGCCGGTGGCCTACATCACGGGACGACGCGAGTTCTGGTCCTTGCCTCTGAGGGTGACGCGGCACACGCTGGTCCCGCGACCGGAAACGGAGCGCCTGGTGGAGACAGCGCTTGCGCGTCTGCCCGACGACGAGCATGTGGACGTCGCCGATCTGGGCACCGGTTGCGGCGCCGTCGCACTCGCCATCGCCAGCGAGCGGCCGCGGGGGCACGTCCTCGCCACAGACGTGTGCGCCGACGCGGTGGCGGTGGCAAGGGATAACGCCGCCGCGCTCGGCCTCGGCAACGTCGAGTTCGATGTCGGAAGCTGGCTGCAACCCCTGACCGGCCGCGCCTTCGACCTGATCGTCTCCAACCCCCCTTACGTGGCTGCCGACGAGCTGGGGCGACAGGGCGAGCTGCGGTTCGAACCCCGCGGGGCGCTGTGTGGCGGGCGCTGCGGCCTCGCCGAGCTGCGCGTCGTCATCGCCGGCGCCGGGGCACATCTGCGACGGGGAGGCCGGCTCGTGCTCGAGCACGGCAACGATCAGGCTGAAGCCGTGCGCGCCCTCATGGCCACGGCCGGTTACGTGCAAATTGCCACCCACCGCGACTATGCAGGCCACGAACGGGTAAGCGAGGGCCGCGCCCGACCCAGCGGCGCAGCGCCGGCGCGGCGCTAGCCGAACTCGGCGACCACCGGTGCGTGATCGGATGGCCGCTCCCACTTGCGCGGCGTCTTGTCGACGCGACATGCCGTGCAGCGACGGCTCAGGGCCCGGCTTGACAGCACGTGATCGATTCGCAGACCCAGGTTGCGGCGGAACGCGGCGGCGCGATAATCCCACCAAGTGAAGGTGCCGGGGTCCTGATCGAACTTGCGAAAACTGTCCTCGAGACCACAGTCGACCAACCCCTGAAAACGGGACCGCTCGGGATCGCTGCACAGTACCTGGCCGCGCCAAAGATCGGGATCGTGCACGTCTTCGTCGCGAGGCGCGATGTTGAAGTCGCCGAGCAGTACCACCTCAGGGTAGCGTGCGAGCTCGGCCCGCACGTAAGCGAGCAGCGTGTCGAGCCACTGCAGTTTGTAGGCAAACTTCTCCGATCCCACTTCCTGGCCGTTGGGAACATACACGTTGATGACGCGCAGCCCTGAGACCACCGCCGCCAGCAGGCGGCGTTGCGGATCGTCCATGCCCGGCAGGTCAGTGACCACCTCGCTCAGCTCGTCTCTCGCCAGCGTGGCCACCCCGTTGTAGGTCTTCTGGCCCGTGAACGCGACGCGGTAACCGGCGTCGGCGATCGCCTGCGCCGGGAAGTCGGCGTCCGTCAGCTTGGTTTCCTGCAGACAGAGAATGTCGGGCCCTTCGAGCGACAGCCACTCGATGACCTGCGGCAAGCGCACGCGCAGGGAGTTTACGTTCCAGGTTGCTATCTTCATCGGCAGGACAATCACTCCGGCCGCGGCGCCCGTCTCGAGCCCCTTTTGACTGCCAGCGCCGCGGATCGCCGGCGGTGTCGGAACGTCGCCGCCGCAGGCAGAGCGCGGCGCGCGGAGTCAGTAGGTGTTGTCGCTCGGCGCGTCGGGATCAAGCCCCACGGGAAGCATGTCGGCGGCTTCGAGAGCGCCCTGCGCCGTCGCGTCGTCCCCGTCCCCGCTCTCACCTTCGCGGGGGTAGCCCGCGGCGGTGAGCTCGCTCTCGAGCATAGGCTTGTTGTAGCCGTTGATGTAACGCTCACCCACCGTCACGGTCGGCACCTCAAGGCGACCGAGAAGAGTTGCCAGCGCCTCCTGCGACTCCATGTCGTTCTCGACGTCTCTCTCTTCGAAGGGAATGCCGCGCCGCTCGAGGTAAATCCGGATCAGATCGCAGCCGTCACAGCGCGATGTTGCGTACAGAGTCACCGGCACCGACCGCGCCAGCTCCCGCAGCGCCCCGGAATCGGCATCACCTGCATCGCTGCCATCGACGTCGAGCGCTGCTTCGGTGTAGTCGGCGCCGTTGGGAGGCGGGCTGTCCTGGTAGGACACGTTGCCGTTTTCGTCGACCCATTTGTAAAGCTTGGCTCCGTGCGCGGGTTGAACTGCCACGGCGGCTGCGAGCAGCATGCCGACGGGGAGCAATGCGATCATCGAGCGAGCCTTTGCACGCATGGATATCGTCTCCGTTCCAGGCGCCCGAATCGGGTTGAGGGCGTCCTTCCAAGTATAGACAATGCTCGGCGCTGTCCAGGGCGGACTCGGTTGAAGCGCCGGGCGCAATGCGCTTAAGCTTGCGCCCCTGTCCGGCAGCCCCGGCGAAGGGCTGCCGGGAAAGCGCCCGCGCGTCCATCGGGGCGGGCACCCTCGGCTCGAGACGATGACCAAAGACGAATACGACTTCATCGTGATCGGCGGTGGCAGCGGCGGCATCGCGGCGGCACGCCGCGCCGCGAGTCACGACGCCCGCACCCTTCTCGTCGAAGCCGGGCGGATCGGCGGAACCTGCGTCAACGTCGGCTGCGTGCCGAAAAAGGTGATGTGGGCGACGTCGCGCATCGCCGAAATCCTCCATGACGCGCCCGACTACGGCTTTCGCCTGCGCCGCGAAGGATTCGAGTGGGCCCACATCAAGCGCGCCCGCGATGCCTATATCGCCCGCCTCAACGACATCTACCACCGCAACCTGGGCGTCGCAGAGGTCACGGAGCTTGCGGGCCGGGCGCATTTTCGTGACGCGCACACGGTAGTCGTCGGCGAGCGCGAGTACACAGCCGGGCATGTGCTGATCGCCACGGGTGGGCGCCCGGCCCTGCCGGCGGTCAAGGGCGCAGATCTCGCGCTGACGAGCGACGGCTTCTTCGAGCTCGAGGCCCTGCCCAGGCATACGGCCATCATCGGCGCCGGCTACATCGCCACGGAGTTCGCCGGGGTGCTGAACGCGCTGGGCTGCGAAGTCACGATGCTGCTGCGCAAGGACATCCTGCTGCGAGCATTCGACGTGACACTGCGCGAAACCGTCATGGACGAGATGCAGAAGGCCGGCATCAGCATCCTCACCCAAAGCAGGCTGGCGGAATTCCTGCGCGAGGACGACGGGCGCATCGCCATTCGCTGCGCCGACGGCAGGCACATCGGCGGCTTCGACACCGTCATCTGCGCCATCGGCCGAATCCCGAACACCGATCAGCTGGGGCTAGAAAATACGGGCGTGGAGGTGGACGCGCAGGGGTTCGTCGTGACGGACGCCTACCAGAACACCAGCGTGGACGGTATCTACGCCGTCGGCGACGTCACCGGACGAGCCGCGCTCACGCCCGTTGCCATCGCCGCGGGCCGCGCTCTCGCCGAGCGTCTTTTCGGCGGCCGCCCCGAAGCGCACCTCGACTACGAGAACATTCCGAGCGTCGTGTTCAGCCACCCGCCGCTCGGGACCGTCGGCCTCACCGAGGACGAGGCCTGCGAGCAGTACGGCCACGATCAGGTAAAGATCTACCAGAGCCGATTCACCAGCATGTTCTACGCGGTAACGAGCCGCAAGTCACCCACGGTCGTGAAGCTGGTTACCGCCGGCGCCCATGAGCGCATCGTCGGCTGCCACATCGTGGGGGATTCCGCCGACGAAATCATCCAGGGTTTTGCCGTTGCCGTGAAGATGGGCGCATCGAAGGCCGATTTGGATCGCACCGTGGCCATCCATCCCACCGTGGCCGAAGAACTCGTCACCCTGCGCTGAGGTGATCCGCCCAGGCGGCGCGGGGCGCCTGGGCCCATCGTGACCTACCCTCTCGAGCCCCCCCGCAGCGCGGCGATCACGGCGGCCGTGGCCGGACGCACCCCGTGCCAGATGCAGAAAGACTCGGCGGCCTGCTCCACCAGCATGCCGATGCCGTCGACGACCCGGGCCGCGCCCTGTTCGCGGGCCCAGCTCATGAAGGCGGTCGGGCCGTCGCCGTAGGCCATGTCGTAGGCGAGCGCCGCGGACGTGAACAGCTGCGCCGGCAGCGCGGGCACCTCGCCGCGCAAACTTGCTGCCGTGGCATTGATCACGACGTCGAACTGCCTGCCCGCAAGCGCCTCGAAACCGCAACCGCCAACGTCGCCGCGGCCGGCGAAGCGCATGGCCAGATCCATTGCCCTGTCCACGGTACGGTTGGCGATCACGAGTTGCCCAAGGCCCGCCTCGAGCAGCGGCCCCAGCACGCCGCGCGCCGCCCCACCGGCTCCGACCATGAGCACACGGCACCCCGCAAGCGCCTGTCCCAGATTGCGGGTGATGTCACTCACCAAACCCTGCCCGTCCGTGTTGTCGCCGAAAAGACGCTCGCCGTCCTCCCACTTCAGCGTATTCACGGCACCGGCAATTTCTGCCCGGCGGCTGCGCCGCTCGGCGAGCTTGCAGGCCTCGATCTTGAACGGTACCGTGACGTTCAGCCCGCGACCACCCGCGGCGCGGAAGTTGCTGACCGCTTGCGCGAAGCCCCCCGGGTCGACCTGGATGGCGCGGTACTCGATAGACAGGCCGCATTGCTCGGCGAACATCGTGTGGATGCGCGGCGACTTGCTGTGCGCAATGGGATTACCCATCACGGCATAGAGCGCCGGGCGGGCGGCAAAGTCGAACAAATCGCTCATGGGCGCGGCACCATCAGCCACGTACGCGTTCAGAGCACAATCGCGGACCGCGATTCGCTGCCGTCGCGCGCCGCTCCGGCAAACGTCGCCGTTCGACGCCGCCGGGCACCTGCACGCGTGTATCGGGGTCTATTATAATTTCGGCCAGCTTGCTTTCGTAGACGAGTCACAGCATGGACGTCATCCGGGCACGGCGCCTCGTAAACACGATCTGGGAGGATTCCATCGGCCCCGAGCTCGAAGCCTATATTCGCATCCCCAACAAATCACCGCTGTTCGACGCCGATTGGCAGGCCCACGGGTTCATGGACGAGGCGGTGGACCTCATGGTCGCGTGGTGTCGGCGCCAGGCGGACGCGGATATGAACGTGGAGGTGGTGAGGCTCCCGGACAGGACCCCGGTAATACTGATCGAGATTCCCGGCGTCGGTGAGCGCAACGTGCTGCTCTATGGCCATCTGGACAAGCAGCCGGAGATGAACGGCTGGCGGCCGGACCTCGGGCCGTGGACTCCCGTGCGGGACGGCGACCGGCTCTACGGCCGCGGCGGCGCTGACGACGGCTACGCCATCTTCGCGGCACTGACCGCCGTCATGGCGTTGCGCGAGCAGGGCGTCGAGCACGCGAATCTCAAGATCCTCATCGAGGCGAGCGAGGAGAGCGGCAGCCCCGACCTGCCGTTCTACATCGACGCGCTGTCCGCCCGCCTCGGCGATCCCGACCTCGTAATCTGCCTCGATTCCGGCTGCGGTAATTACGAGCAGCTCTGGTGCACCACCTCGCTTCGCGGTCTGGTCGGCGGCACCCTGCGTGTCGATGTGCTGAGCGAGGGCGTGCACTCGGGCGACGCCGGCGGCGTCGTGCCGTCGAGCTTCCGCATCCTGCGCGCACTGCTCAGCCGTATCGAGGACGAGGCCAGCGGCCGCATCCTGCCGCGGGAGTTCCAGGCGCCCATACCGCAGGAGCGGATCGAGCAGGCGGCGCAGGCGGCCGAGGTCCTCGGCGAAGGCGTCTACCGTCGTTTCCCCTTCGCCCGCAGCGACGCACCCCTCGACACGAGCATCGTCGACCTCATCCTCAACCGCACCTGGCGCGCGGCTCTGGAGGTCACCGGCGCCGACGGGCTGCCGCCGCTGGCCGACGCGGGCAACGTGCTGCGCCCGATGCTGGCGGCAAAACTTTCCCTCCGACTGCCTCCGAGCTGCGACGCGCGCGCGGCAACGACAGCGCTCAAGCAAGTGCTCGAAACGGTGCCGGCACACGGGGCCGCGGTTCGTTTCCAAGCCGAGCAGTGCGCCGACGGCTGGGCGGCGCCCGCCCTCGAGCCCTGGCTCAGCAAGTCGCTGGAGCGGGCCTCGCAGGCGTTCTTCTCGCGCCCGGCCGTCTACATGGGCGAAGGCGGCTCGATTCCGTTCATGGCCATGCTCGGCACTCGCTTCCCGGCGGCGCAGTTCCTCATCACGGGCGTGCTGGGACCGGGCTCCAACGCCCACGGGCCCAACGAATTCCTGCACATGCCGACGGCGCGACGGCTCACCGGCTGCGTCGCCCAGGTGATCGCCGATCACCTCCAGGCGAGCAGCTGAGAGCGCGGTCGCGGCGGCGGCCGGGACCGCCGCGAGCCGCATGCGGGGGGCACGCGCGGCGGCGCAACGCCATCGTATAATCGCGTTAAAGTGCCCAAGGCAGCGATGCACGCCGGACGGGCGGCGTTGCCCGGCCGTGTCCGCAACGACACGACGCGTCGCGCGATCAGCTCACGGGGGGTCATGACCATGCGGGTGCGCGAAGCGGCCGTCGCCGGAACGTTCTATCCCAACGATGCCGACACCCTGCGCCGGCAGGTCCGCGACTACCTCGCCGCGGCCGAAGCCGAGCGACCGTCGCCCAAGGCGTTGATCGCCCCCCACGCGGGCTATGTCTACTCCGGACCCGTGGCCGCCTCCGCCTACACAGCGCTGCGAGCGCTGCGCGAGAGCGTAAGCCGGGTGGTGCTGCTGGGGCCGGCCCATCGGGTTTATGTGCGCGGGCTCGCAGCGAGCTCCGCCGAATTCTTCCGCACGCCTCTCGGCGACGTACCGCTCGAGAGCGAGACCATCCGCCGCATGGTAGAGGAGCTTGCCTTCGTCAGCTACGCTGACGAGGTTCACGAGCTCGAGCACAGCCTCGAGGTCCACCTGCCATTTCTACAGGAGACACTGTCGCCATTCACTCTGCTACCGTTTGCCGTCGGCGATGCCCGCAGCGAGTGGGTGGAAAACGTCCTCGAGCAGCTGTGGGGCGGTCCCGAAACACTCGTCGTCATCAGCTCCGATCTGAGCCACTACTACGACTACGCTACGGCACAGCGCCTCGATCAGGCCACCTCCGACGCGATCGAGCACCTGCAACCCGAGCTGATCTCGGCGGAACAGGCGTGCGGCCGTATCCCCATCTGCGGGCTGCTGCGGCTCGCGCGTCGGCGCGGGCTGGCCGTCGAAACCGTGGACCTGAGAAACTCCGGCGACACCGCCGGCCCTCACGACCAGGTGGTGGGCTACGGGGCCTACCTCTGCTACCCGCCGAGTGCCGGCATCGGCCGCGAGGACAAGAACACGCTCGTTGAGATCGCGCGGCGCTCCATCGCGCACGGGCTCGAGCACGACGAGGCGCCGGCAACCCGCGCCGAGGATTTCACTCCCGAGCTCGCGTCGCCTGGCGCCAGCTTTGTCACGCTCAAGCTCAACGGCGAGCTCAGGGGCTGCATCGGCTCGCTCAACGCGCAACGCCCGCTGGTGGAGGACGTGGCGGAGAACGCCTTTGCTGCCGCCTTCTGCGACCCGCGGTTTCCACGCCTCAGCGCCACCGAGTTCGAGCGGCTGAGCATCGAGATCTCGAAGCTGTCCGTGCCGCACCCGCTGCGGTTCGCGACCGAGACCGAGCTGCTCGAGCAGCTGCGCCCCCACGAGGACGGGATCATTCTGATCGAGGGGAAGCGGCGCGCGACCTTTCTGCCCACCGTCTGGGAGCAGGTGGATCAGCCCCGGGAGTTCCTGCAGCGGCTAAAGGTCAAGGCGGGTCTGCCGGCGGATTACTGGTCGGACACGCTGCGGGTGCAGCGCTACACCACGCAATCCTGGTCGGGTTAGCGCAACGCCGTCGCTAGGACTTCTTGCCCTCGACCCAGCGGATCAGTGGCCGCCACTGCTCCAGATCCGCCTGCACCTGGTACGGCGCCATCTCGAAGATGCCGATCCCCAGCTCAGCAGCGCGAATGTAGTTCTGCGAGTCGCGCAGGTGCGTGACGAAAGGGATTTTCTTCTTCAGCTGGCCGAGGAAGGTCTCGAGCTTCGCATAGATCAGCGTCTGCTCGCGCACCCGGTTCGCCACCAGGCCCACGGGCGTATGATCCGCCAGGTGGCCCCCGAGCAGCAGCTCGCCGATGAAATGGGCCGCGGCGCGGATGTCGATGGGTGAGGGCAGGATCGGCACCAGCACCGCGTCTGCACGTCGCACCAGCTCGCCGATGTCCCGCCGGCTGGCGCGGGCGGGGGAGTCGACGAGAACCCGCTCCACGTGGGCGGGATAGTGCACCCTGCCGCGGGTGCCGTCGACACCGTGGATAGGCTCCGCGGAGTCGGGTCGCGCCGCAAGCCATTCCGTGCTCGACAGCTGGGGATCGTAGTCCACGAGTGCGGTCTTCACGCCCCACAGCGCGTAGTAGCTCGCCAGGTTCGTCGCGATGGTCGTTTTGCCGCAGCCGCCCTTGGGGTTTACCACGAGGATCTTGCGCATGCCGGGCTCCATGGTCCATTTCTTTGGTTTCTGCGCCAGAGGATAACCCGTCGGCGCATGCGAAGCTACGGCCTTGCCCCTCCCGGGCCCGGTTCGCTCAGAGGTAGGCGAGCACCAGCCCCGCGAAGACCGCAGCGCCGAACCAGGAATTATTGACGAAGGCGGCAAAGCACCCGGCCGACATCCGGCTGCGGCAGAGATACTGCTGAAAGATCGCGAAAACCGCCGCCAGCGCCAGCCCGCCGTAGAAAAATCCGTTCAAGCCCAATCGCGAGCCGGCGAGTGCCAGCAGAACCAGTGCGCCCAGGTGGAACACGGCAATCAAGAGCCGATCGTAGGCGCCGAACAGTATTGCCGTGGACCTGACCCCCACCTTACGGTCATCTTCACGATCGACCATGGCGTAGAGCGTGTCGTAGGCCACCACCCAACACAGATTCGCCGCCACCAGCAGCCACACGATCCCCGGCAGCGTGTCGGTCTGCGCTGCGAAAGCCATGGGAATGCCCCAGCTGAAGGCGATGCCCAGATAAAACTGCGGCAGATGTGTGACACGCTTGACGAACGGATACGAGGCCGCCAGGGCGAGACCGAGCAGCGACAGCAGCAGCGAGAGCCGATTGAGCATCAGCACCAGAGCGAAGGCGGCCAGGCACAGAACCAGGAACAGTCCGATTGCTTCGCCGGGCGAGACCCCGCCGGCGGCGATGGGTCGTGATCGGGTGCGCTCGACGTGGGGGTCGACGTGGCGATCGGCGTAGTCGTTGATCACGCAGCCCGCCGAGCGCATGAGAAACACCCCCGTGACAAACACCACCACGATCCTCGCATCGGGGCGTCCGGATCCAGCCACCCACAGCGCCCACAGGGTCGGCCAAAGGAACAGCAGCGCCCCGATGGGGCGATGGACCCGCATCAGCAGGGCATACTGGCGCGTGCGCTCGAGCCACGTCATGCAGGGGTCGTCTGAGTCGGGCTGCGGCCGCTGCGCCCGCTCGCCGGACGCAGCTCACACACGGCCGTAGGCCTCGCCGGCACGCACCCACCGCCTGACCAGCGGGTCGATGTGGGCGGGGCAGTGCCGACGCAGGTGCCGCGCGGCCTCCTCCACCTGCGGCAGCAGAGCGCGATCGCGCACCAGGTCTGCGATGTGAAGCTGCTGCAACCCGGTTTGGCGCGTTCCCAGCACCTCACCCGGGCCGCGCTGCTCGAGGTCGCGGCGTGCCACCTCGAAGCCGTCGTTGGTGCGCCGCAACACGGCAAGGCGCTCCCGTGCCGTCGGGCTCAGAGGGGCACGGTACATGAGCACGCAGCAGGCGCGCTCACTCCCGCGACCGACCCGCCCCCGCAGCTGATGCAGCTGCGACAGACCCAGGCGCTCGGCATTCTCGATGATCATGAGACTCGCACGCGGAACATCCACGCCCACCTCGATGACGGTGGTGGCGACCAGAAGGTCGGTCTCCCCGGCGCGGAAGCGCCTCATGGCAGCGTCCTTGTCGTTCGCCTTCATGCGACCGTGCACGAGATCGATGCGCAGCTCCGGAAAAGCCTCCTTGAGCGCAGACTCCGTGTCGGTAGCGGCCTGCACCTCGAGCGACTCCGACTCGTCGATGAGCGCACACACCCAGTACGCCTGACGACCTTCGCGACAGGCACGGCGCACCCGCGCGAGCACATCCGTGCGCCGGCTCTCGGGCACCACCACGGTCTCGACCGGCTTGCGACCCGGCGGCATCTCGTCCAAGTTCGACACGTCGAGATCCGCGTAGAACGTCATCGCGAGGGAACGCGGGATGGGTGTCGCCGTCATCGTCAGCTGGTGGGGCACGCGACTCATCCTCTCGCCCTTCTGGAACAGAGCCAGTCGTTGATCCACGCCGAAGCGATGCTGCTCATCGACGACGATCAGCCCCAGCCGGGCGAACGCCACCCCTTGCTGAAACAGGGCATGCGTGCCGACGGTGATGGCGGCATCGCCGCCGGCCAGAGCCGCCAGGGCCGCCCGCCGCTCGCGTACCGGCAAACGGCCGGTGAGCCAGTAGACTTCGATGCCGAGCGGCTCGAACCAGCGCGAGAACGAGTCGCGGTGCTGCTCGGCCAGCAGCTCGGTCGGCGCCATAACCGCCACCTGGAAGCCTGCCTCGATCGCCCACAGCGCCGCCGCCGCCGCCACCACCGTCTTACCCGACCCAACGTCGCCCTGGATCAGGCGCAGTGCCGGTGTCTCCCTGCTGAGATCGTCGATCACCTCTCGCATCACCCGCTGCTGCGCACCGGTCAGCTCGAAAGCGAGGTTATCGCGGAATCGAGCCAGCAGCTCCCCGGGCGCAGACATGGCGGACGCCGACTGGGACTGGCGCTGCTCCCGCAGCCGGCGCAGGCTCAGGTGATGGGAAAGCAGTTCCTCGAAGGCCAGGCGCTGCTGGGCGGGGTGACGACCCTGCTCGAGGGCGACGCGCTCGCAGTCCACCGGCGGACGGTGGACGAACCGCAGTGCCTCAGTAATGGACGCATACCCCAAGCGCCGCCGGACGCCGGCCGGGAGCCACTCGCGGATGCCGTTCTCGGCACGTGCCAGGGCGGCCTCGGTGAGCCGTCGCAGCACGCGCTGGCTCACGCCGTCCGTGGTCGGGTAGATCGGCGTCAGGCTCTGTGCGCGCGGCAGCTCGGGTTCTGCTTCGGAAACGGAGTACTCGGGGTGGATCATCTCGAGCGTGCTCGGGCCCATGCGTACCTCGCCGAACAAGCGCACCCAGCGTCCCTTCTCGAGGCTCTTCTGCTGGGCGGCACTGAAGTAGAACAGCCGCATGGTGAGTGCGCCGGTGCCGTCACTGACGCGCGCGAGGAGGCTGCGACGTCGCCCGTAGGAGAGCGAAGCGAGCTCTATGCGCCCAACGACAACAGCTTCCCGTCCGACGACAAGGCCCCCGATTGGAGTCACTCGGGTTCGATCCTGATAACGAAACGGAAGATGAAACAGAACGTCCTGAACCACGCGAATGCCCAGTCGAGACAGCTTCTGAGCGAGCTGCGGTCCGACGCCGTGCAGCGTCTCCACCGACTGCGCTTCCAGACCGGGCGCCGCCTGCTGCGGGACGGAGGAGGTCATCTGCGTTGCTCGCGATGGCACTGTTACCCGCGCCGCGGGACGGCAGCGCCGCGGGGGCGCATCTGGCGGCGCGCTTCAGTCAATTGTCGCGCTGAGATCCAGTACGGCGTCGATCTCCACGGCGGCGCCCCGGGGCAGGGCGCTGACCCCCACCGTCACCCGGGCAGGATAGGGTTGGGCGAAGTAACGCTCCATGATCTCGTTGACCATGGGAAACGCATTCAGATCCACCAGATAGATGGTCAGTCTGACCGCGTCCGCGAGACTGCCCCCGGCCGCGGCCGCAACGGCGCCGAGATTGTCGAACACCCGCGACGCCTGCTCGGCGACGCCCCCTTCGACGAGCTCCATCGTCGCGGGTTCGAGCGGGATCTGACCCGACAGATAGACCGTGGTGCCCACCTTGATGGCCTGACTGTAGGGGCCGATGGCGCTCGGCGCCTTGTCCGTCGCAATGCTCTGTCTCGCCATCTCCTCTCTACCCCCGGGTCATGGCCAATGTCTGCGAACGCGCGAGGTCAACCCTTGAGTCGCACCAGCCGAATGAGGGCTTTCTCGTTTCGCAGCTGACGCATTATTCGAGCAAGGTGGGTGCGGTCTTTCACCTCGATCGTGAAGTTGATCGTCGAATTGCGGCCGTCGCGCTCAACGACCGTGACGTGGTTGATGTTCGAGCCCTGCTCGGCGATGGTGGTGGCCAGGCTCGCCAGCACACCACGCTTGTTCTCGGTGTCCAGGCGCAGGTTCACCGGAAAGTCGCCTGCGGTGTCCTTGGCCCACTCCAAGTGGATCCACTTCTCCGGCTGACGGCGGTAGCTGCCGGTGTTGGGGCAGTCGGCGGTGTGCACCACAATGCCGCGGCCGCTGGTGAAGAAACCCACGACAACGTCTCCCGGTATCGGCCGACAGCACTTGGCGTAGGCAATCGACATGCCCTCCGCCCCCTTGATGGACAGTGGTTGCAGCTGAGCCTCGTCCGTCGGTACCTCGCACGTCTCGCCGGGAAACATTTGTCGCGCAACGATCATCGGCAAGCGCTTGCCGAGACCGATATCGGCGAGAAGCTCCTCCCAGCTGTCAATCTGCAACGACTCCAGCAAGGCGACCTTCGCCTTGGAGCTAATGCGCCGCGGGCGATGCTTGAGAGATTTCGTGGCCCTATCCAGCAGCTTTCGCCCGAGCCGCACGGCATCCTTGTGACGCTGGTTCTTGAGGTAACTGCGGATCGTCGCCCTTGCCTTGCTCGTCACGACGTAATTCAACCAGGAAGGCGTTGGCGTGGCCGTGCGCGACGTCAGCGACTCCACGCGGTCGCCGTTGCGCAGCACCGTGTGCAACGGTACCAGCTCGGCGTTGACGCGCGCCCCCACTGAACGATTGCCGATGTCCGAATGAACCGCGTAGGCAAAATCGAGTGCCGTCGCCCCGAGCGGTAGTTTCTTGATGTCGCCGTTGGGCGTGAACACGTACACCTCGTCGGGAAAAAGATCGATCTTGAGGTGCTCGAGAAACTCTCCGGGATTGCCGGCTTCCTGCTGCGTGTCCAGCAGATCGAGCAGCCACTGGCGGGCGAGCTGCTGGGGCCGGTCGATGCGCTCCTCGTCGCTCTTGTAAAGCCAGTGGGAGGCGACTCCAGCCTCGGCGATGCGGTGCATGTGATCGGTGCGGATCTGTATCTCGACCGACTCCCCGAAAGTGCCGAAAACCGTGGTGTGCAACGACTGATACCCGTTCGCCTTGGGAATGGCGATGTAATCCTTGAATCGTCCGGGTATGGGCTTGTACAGGCTGTGAATCGCACCGAGCGCCCGATAGCAATCGTCCACGCTGGAGACAATCACGCGAATCGCGTAGATATCCTGGATGCTCTTGAACGACGCGCGCTTGCGCCGCATTTTCCTGTAGACGCTGTATATGTTCTTCTCGCGACCGAAAACGCGCGACGCGACATTGCTCTGATCGAGTTGATTCTTGATCCCGGTGCAGACCTTGTCGATGACGGAACGGCGGTTTCCCTGGTGGCGCTTGAGCGCCTTGCCGATGGCGTCATAGCGTTTCGGATGCAGGTGCATGAAGCTCAGATCCTGAAGTTCCCGACTCCAGCTGTAGAGCCCCAGGCGGTTCGCGATGGGTGCGTAGATATCAAGAGTCTGACGCGCAATCTGACGCCTTTTCTGTGACGCCAACGCATCAAGTGTGCGCATGTTGTGCAGCCGATCGGCCAGCTTGATGAGAATCACGCGCATATCGCGTGACATCGCCAGCAGCATCTTGCGGAAGTTCTCCGCCTCTGCCTCTTCCTTCGACTCGAACTCGATCTGGCCGATCTTGCTGACGCCGTCGACGAGATGCGCCACGTCCTGACCGAACTCATCGACCAGGTGATCCTTGACGGTCGGCGTGTCCTCCATGACGTCGTGCAGAATCGCGGCTATGATGCTGCGATCGTCCAGGCGCATGTCCGCCAGGATGCGGGCGACCTGCAGGGGATGATGGATGTAGGGCTCGCCGCTGCGCCGGTGCTGCCCCTCGTGGGCCTCGGCACCGAAGCGGTAGGCCCGCTGGATGTCGGCGACGGCGGAAGCGTCGAGGTACTCGCGCAGCACCTCTAGAAGTTCGTCGAGGGGGGCCCGGTGGTCCTCGGGGACTTCGGCGTGGGCGGGTGCGCTAGCTCTCGGGGCTCGTCTGAGTGCTGGAATCTGCATCCGGGTCGGCCGCCGCGGGCGGGGTCACGTCAAACTCGCCGCCCGAGTCGAGGCCGGCGAACTCCATCTCGGCGCTGACGAGCGGCTCATCGAGGATTGCCTTGGTGACCTGGCCCTCGGCAATCTCGCGCAGTGCGACTACGGTTGGCTTGTCGTTATCCCATTCCACCAGCGGTTCCGCCCCCAGCGCCAGCTGGCGCGCACGCTTGGTGGCAATCAACACGAGCTCGAACCGGTTGTCGACCTTGTCCAAGCAATCCTCAACGGTAACACGAGCCATGGTTTCTCCTCTGAGCCAAAAGATGCGCGCCGCTGACGGACGCCGGCGTTCTCTCCGGCGGGCCCGCCGCCCGCCCCGGCCTGGGCAACGGGCCCGGCGGCGACACTCCGCCGTTGCTGTCATTATACGTCATGTGCCGGCCCGGGCGATGAAATTCAACCGTGCCGGCACCTGATGCGGCCGCCGAGCAACTCCGCCGCCACACCCGTGGCCGGCGGACGTGCCTGCTCGGGATCTCCGGCGACAATGGCGCGCAGATCGGCCAGCGCCGCCGCGTAGGTGTCGTTGACGACCAGAAAGTCATACTCGTCGTGGTGGCGCATCTCGTCGACCGCCTCGCGCATGCGCCGCTCGATGACCGCCGAATCGTCTTGAGCACGGCCACGCAGGCGCCGCTCCAGCGCTTTCAGCGAGGGCGGCAACACAAAGATACTGCACACGCCTTGCAGCCGTTGGCGAACCTGCCGTGCTCCCTGCCAGTCGATGTCGAGCACCACCGCACGGCCGCCTGCGAGCAGTCTGTCCACGGCCTCACGGGATGTTCCGTACAGGTGATCGAAAACTTCCGCATACTCGAGAAATCGCCCGGCGCGAATCATTGCCTCGAACTCTTCACGCTCGACGAAAAAGTAATCGATGCCGTCACGTTCGCCGGGACGCCTGGGCCGGGTCGTGTGCGAGACCGACAACGCCGTGCCCGGAGTCGTCTCGACCAGCCTTTGGGCAAGGCTGGTCTTGCCCGCGCCCGACGGACCCGACAGGATGTACACACGCGGCTCAGTCATGGCGGGCGCTTTTGCGACAGTCGACGAAGGCGACGTCCGCCACCGTCCTACTCAATGTTCTGCACCTGCTCGCGCATCTGCTCGATCAGCACTTTCAGCTCCACCGAAGCGTTGCGCAGGCGCATGTCGACCGATTTCGAGCCGAGCGTGTTCGCCTCCCGGTTGAGCTCCTGCATCAGGAAATCGAGCCGACGGCCGACCGGCTCTTTCTGCTTGAGAACGCGCCCCACCTCATCCACGTGCACGCTCAGTCGATCGAGCTCCTCCTCCACGTCCGTCTTCTGCAGAAACAGGACAATCTCCTGCTCCAGGCGCTCGGGCTCGAGCTGGTCGCGGATCTCGGCCAGACGCTGCTCGAGCCTTTCCCGATAAACGGCAGCGGCCTCCGGCAGAACGGCGCGAACGCCCTGCACTGCCTCGCGCATGGCGTGCAGGCGCTGCTCGACCATCTGCGTCAGGCGCTCGCCCTCGCGCCGTCGGGTGGCGGTGAGATCGTCCAGGGCCGCCGACAGTGTCTCGGCGGCGACCGCTGCAAGCCCTTCGGCATCGATTTCGCCGCCGGTGAGCACCCCGGGCCAGCGCAGCACATCGCCCAGGCGCAGCGGCGCCGCGCCCGGCAGCAGGCGCGCGGCGCGCGCCGCCAGCTGCGCCAGCCGTTGCGTCGCCGCTTCGTCCAGATCCACGCCTTCGGCGAGGGTCTCTCTCGCCTCGAAGCGCAGCATCGCATCGATGCGTCCACGGCGCACGCGGGCGGCCATCATTTCCCGAAAGCGGGGCTCAAATGTGCGCATCTCCTCAGGAAGTCTTAAACTTAGTTCGAGGTAGCGATGATTGACGGAACGAAGCTCCCAGCTGAGATCGCCCCATTGACTGCGCGCATCCGCTCTTGCGAAGGCGGTCATGCTATTGATCACTGCATGTCGGCTCCGATGTTGAGTGACGCAGATACTAAACGATTTCGCGCCTGCGTAGCAGGCGCATGGCCGGCGCCCGCCCTGCGTTGTGCCGTCGAGCGGCGCTGCGCTGCGGCGGGTGGGGTTCGATGAGCGAACCGAAGCGCACCCCCCTGTCCCGAGGCTACCTTCTCGAGGGCTACCGCATCGAGAAGACCATCGGCGGTGGCGGGTTCAGTCTCGTCTATCTCGCCTACCACATCCGCACCAAGGCCAAGGTGGTCATAAAGGAATACTTCCCGGAGGAAATCGCCTACAGACTTCCCGGCGGACGCGTGCAGACGGTATCGGGGGATGTGGAGGCAAAGATTCGTTTGGGTATGTCCCGGTTCTTCGGTGAGGCCCACGCTCTGGCAAAGCTGAAGCATCCGAACATCGTCAGCGTCAACAATGTCTTTCGCACCAACAACACCGTGTACATGGTGATGGAATACTGCGAGGGCCGCGACCTGCGCTCGTTCATAAGGCACTACAACGGCAGGCTGGGAGAGAAGTTCCTGCTGACCGTGTTTCCCCAGGTGCTGATGGGGCTGCGGGAGCTGCACCGCAACCGCTTTCTGCATCTGGACATCAAGCCCGCCAACATACTGTTGCGGGCCGCCGGACGACCCATGCTCATCGACTTCGGTGCGGTGCAGCAGCTTTGCGCGGGCGAGCGGTTCAACGGCGTGCACACGATGACTCATGGCTTCGCGCCGCTGGAGCAGTATCGAAACGGTGAGATCGGCCCGTGGACTGATCTCTACGCGCTCGGTGCAACCATGCATGCCTGCATCACCGGCAAGACGCCGCCCTCTGCGGTGGATCGCGAGCGCAAGGAAGCCCTTAAGCCGATATCCAGGACTCACCGGCGCCACTACTCGAGGGAGCTGCTGAGCGCAATCGAGTGGGCGATGCAGCTCGATCACCGCCATCGGCCTCAAGACATCGACTCATTCCTCAAGCTCGCCCTCAACGGTGGTCCCGACGCGCTCGTCGACGAACTGATGGCCGACGTCCTGGCGGCGCGCGCCTGATCGCCGCCACCGCGCAGACTGACGAGGGGGACACCGATGGCGACGCGATACAGCATTGCCCACCAGACCGAAACGGGAGGGCGCTCCTCGAACCAGGATCGCATCGCCGTCGCCGAGCGGGAAGGCGCTGCGGTGCTGGTACTCGCCGACGGCCTGGGCGGACACGCAGGCGGCGAGCTGGCGGCGCAGGTGCTCGTCGATACGATCACCCACTCCTTCGAGCGGATCAGTGAGCCGCTGATCGCCGATCCGGCTACTTTCATCGTGCTTTGCGTCATGCGCGGCCACTGCGCCATCAATCATGCCGCCAAAGGGCGATACCCGCTCGACGACTCGCCACGCACGACCGCCGTCGTATGCCTGGTCCAGGACGGCCACGCCTATTGGGGCCACGTCGGCGACAGCCGTCTATATGTCATCCGCGGCGGCCGCGTGCTGACCCGGACGCAGGACCACTCCACCAGCGAGCAGATGCGCTGCGACGGTATCGTCTCGGAGCAGACCCTGCGCTCGTTGGACTGGTACGGACAGCTGACACGCTGCGTCGGGGGGCCCAGAAGGCCCATCGTGACGCTCGGCGATGCGATGACCCTCGCGCCAGGGGACTCCTTACTGCTGTGCTCCGACGGCCTGTGGCGGGCCTTCAAGGACGAGGAAATCGGCCGCCGGCTCGGCGGCGATGCCGCGGATCGCGCGCTCGACGATCTCATCGGCGAGGTCGCGCAACGAGTCGCGGGACCGTGCGACAACACTAGCGGCATCGTCATGCGTTGGGAGAGCGAGCGCGTAGCGAGTGAGCCGCTGGTCAGCGCGCAGCAGATCGATCAGGACAAGCTCTGGCTGGAGCTCGACTCCCGTGCCAAGGCGAACCCGGCCGCCGACGACGCAGCGCCATCTGGGGAGGCGCACAACGACAGGCATCGTTCCCAGCAGTTGCGCAGCGCCATCGATGAGATGGAGTCGTTCGTCACGGAGCTGGGCAAGCGGCTGTGATGGCGTGCCCTCGAGACGGGCACGGGAGACCCGCTGGGCAGCTCGATGTCACGAGCCGGACCCCCTGATGGCCGCCCGGGGACCGGCGCGGCAACTTGCCAAGTGACGTCGAGCCGGTAGTAAACTCGTCTTTAAGCGTACGCAAGAGCTTTATCATGATACGAGCAGGTAACCGCGCGGCGCACGAGTTGCGACCCATCTCGCTGACCCGGCGCTACACCCGCCACCCCGAGGGCTCTGTGCTGGTCGAGTTCGGCGACACCCGGGTCCTGTGCACGGCGAGCGTGGAAGACCGGGTGCCCGCATTCCTGCGGGGCTCGGGCGGAGGCTGGGTTACCGCCGAGTACGGCATGCTGCCCCGTGCCACCGGGGACCGTTCCCCGCGCGAAGCCACGCGCGGTCGCCAGGGGGGCCGCACCCTGGAGATACAGCGCCTGATCGGCAGGTCGCTGCGCGCCGCCTTGGATCTGTCGATCCTCGGCGAACGTACCATCACCGTCGACTGCGACGTGATCCAGGCCGACGGCGGCACGCGCACGGCGTCGATCACCGGGGGTTTCATCGCCCTCGCCGACGCGGTCGGCCATCTTCGCCGGGAGGGCGCCATCTCGGCGGACCCGATCAGACATTTCATCGCCTCGGTCTCCGTGGGAATCTGCGGCGGCAGGGCCGTGCTCGATCTGAACCACGAAGAGGACAGCACAGCGGAAACGGACATGAACGTGGTCATGAACGAGGAGGGCGACTTCGTCGAGATTCAGGGCACGGCCGAGACCACCCCGTTCACGGGGGAGCAGATGTTCGAGATGATTGATTACGCCCGCGCCGGCGTTGCGCAACTGATCGAGCACCAACGCAAGGCGCTGGCCGAGTGAACTCTTACGTCGCATCGGACGAGTACCGCGTGGTCGTCGCGAGCCGCAACGAGAGTAAGCTGCGTGAGATCGGCGAGCTGCTCGAAGACGTCGACTTGGACGTCGTTTCACAAAGCGAATTCGACGTCCCCGAGATCGAAGAGACGGGACTCACCTTCGTCGAGAACGCTATCCTCAAGGCGCGACACTGTGCCAGTTGCACCGGCCTGCCTTCCATTGCGGATGATTCGGGGCTCGAGGTCGATGCGCTGCACGGCGCCCCCGGCGTTCGCTCGGCGCGCTACGCCGGCGACAATGCCAGCGATGCCGACAACATTGCCAGACTTCTGCAGCAACTCACCAACGCGCCGGCCGAAGAGCGGTCCGCGCGCTTTCACTGCGTCATGGTGTACATGCGCCACGCCGAAGATGCCGCCCCCCTCATCTCGCACGCAAGCTGGAGCGGGCGCATTCTGTCCAAGCCGCGGGGTGACAAAGGCTTCGGGTACGATCCCGTATTCTTCGTGCCTTCACGGCGCTGCTCGGCCGCCGAGCTGGACCCCACGATCAAGAATCGGCTGAGCCACCGCGGTCAGGCGCTGCGCGGGCTGGTGGACAAGCTGCGGGCCGAGGGCACCCTGTGACGATCCGCGCGACACCCGCCTGTCGAGCGCAGCGAACACCCGGGCACGTCGACCAAAAGGAAGCACAAGCCGCATGAACAGAAAAGTCGTCATGGTGAGGCACGGGCAGAGCACGTGGAACAAGGAAAACCGATTCACCGGCTGGGTCGACGTCGACCTTTCCGAGCGGGGCGTGCGCGAGGCCCACGAGGCGGGACAGACGCTGCGTCGCGAAAACTACGATTTCGACATCGCTTACACCTCTGTGCTGAAACGTGCGATTCGCACGCTGTGGATCGTTCTCGACGAACTCGACCGCATGTGGGTTCCCATCGACATCGACTGGCGACTCAACGAACGCCACTACGGGGCCCTACAGGGCCTCGACAAACGCGAGACGACCGAAAAACATGGTGCGGAACAGGTGCTGGCCTGGCGCAGGGGTTATGCCGTGCGCCCGCCGGCGCTCGCTGCCGACGACCCGATGCACCCGCGGCACGACCCGAAGTACACACACCTCGCCGACCCGCCCGCCGCCGAGTCTCTCGCGGACACGCTCGAGCGCGTCGTACCGTTCTGGACTGAGGTCATCGAGCCCGCGCTGCGCAACGGCCGGCGGCCGCTTATCGCGGCACACGGCAACAGCCTGCGCGCCCTCGTCAAGCACCTCGACGACATTCCCGAAGAGGAGATCGTCGGCCTCAACATTCCCACGGGCATACCCCTGGTATACGAGTTCGACGACGCCCTGCACGCCGTCGACCACTACTACCTAGCCGATGCGGACAAGCTCGACAAAGCGGTGAGCGAGGTACGCGACCAGGCCGGGGCTGCGCGGCCGTGACACAGATCGACTGGGTGAACCGGAGCTGAAACGCGATCGTATCCATGTCGGCAGCGTCGTCGACCTCGGCATCGAGACCGCCTCGCTGCCCGACGGTCGCAGCGTCGAGCTCGAGATCGTCCGGCACCCGGGGGGAGCGGTCGTTGCCGCCGTCGGCACCGACGGCCGGGTGTGCCTGCTGCGACAGTATCGTCATGCCGCGGGGGGATGGATCTGGGAGCTGCCGGCCGGCAAGATCGACGACGCCGAGCCGCCGCTGCAGACCGCTCGAAGGGAGCTCGCCGAGGAGGCGGGCGTGCGGGCCGAGGTGTGGACGCCGCTCGGCACTATGCTCTCGACACCGGGTTTCTGCGACGAAGAGCTGCATTTGTTTCTGGCGCAAGGACTCGAGAGGGTTGAGCGCGAGCCCGAGATCCACGAGGTCATCGAGGTCCACTGGACGCCCTTCAGCGAGGCGCTGGCCATGGCTGCCGACGGGCGCATACGCGACGCCAAGACCGTGGTCGCACTGTTCCGCGCGCAGTCGCACCTTTGAATGCGGCCGACCCGGCGTCGTCAAGACTCACCGACACAGGCAAGCAGACCCGCCTCCAGATTCGGGTAGTCGAGCCGCACCGCAAGCTCGCGCAGCATCTTGCCATTGTCGATACGACGCGACTCTGTGAGGTACTCCATCATCGCACCGCTCAGCACGCGGTGGGCCTCGGCGAGAGGCACCGTCGGCGGATGCGCCAGCCCCGCGTAGTCGGCAACCCTGCTGAAATAGTCGACCATGGTGCTCGGAGCTCCGTCGCTGACGTTGTAGACAGCGTCGGCTTGCCCTCGCTCGGCCGCGGCGACGCACACCCTGGCGAGATCATCGGTATGGATGCGGTTGGTGTAGGGGCACTGCGACGCCGGCGGCAGCGGCAGACGCTCGCGCAGGCGCGCCAGCGGCAGACGCCCAGGCCCATAGATACCGGCCACGCGCAGCACCACCACCGGTACCGCCGTCGCAAGACCTGCCCGCCGCAAGACCGTCTCCGCATCGAGCCGGCGCCGAGCCCGGGCGGTGCGCGGACGGACGGGCGCGTCCTCTTTCACCCAGGCACCGCCACAATCGCCATAGACACCCGTGGTGCTCATGAGCACTATCCGGGCCGGCGGCGTGCGACCCATCACGGAGTCGACAAATGCACGCACGCGCGTGTCGCGCTCCCCCTGGGCGGGCGGCGGTGCGAAATAGTAGACGAGGGCTCGATCCGTCTCGAGGTCAACGAGGCTTTCGGGGTGATCCAGGTCTGCGGCTATCGGGTCGATCCCGAAGGCTCGCAGCCGTGACACGGCCTCATCGCTGCGGGCCAGTGCCCTCACGCGAACGCCGCGATCGCTCCAGCGGCGAGCGACGCGACGACCGACGTAGCCGCAACCCACGATCAGGATATGCTCGAAGTCTCTGCTCATCACGCGATATCCGGTGTGCGGTATCCCCGCTGCATGAAACCGCGAACGGCTGTGCGCCTAGTCCCGCCGCAGTCGGTCGGAGACGGCAATCGGCGTCGGGTAGCGCAACACGATCAGATACGAGGAGCCGATGAACGTCAGGATCGTGGCCAACTGCACCAACTGCGCCGCGCTCGGCCCCACCAACCCGGCCTCGACTCCCACGAACACGATCAGCAGCGAAAACTCGCTCATCTGTCCAAGGCGAAAGCCGGTCTCCCACGCAAGCTCTCTCTTCTCCGACAGGCCCACCAGCAGGAAACGGAACACAAGCGGTTTGGCGGCCAGCATCAGAGCTGCCAGCAGCGATGCCGCCACGAAGACCTGCGACACGGCGAGCACGTCGAATCCCGCGCCCAGCGCGAAAAAAAACATGATCAGAAAGAAATCACGCAACGGCTTGAGGTTCTCAGCGATGAACCGCGATATCGGTTGCGTGGCCATAGCGACGCCCGCGATGAAGGCACCGATCTCGTACGACAGGCCGATGCTCTGGGCCGCCTGCGCCACACCCAGGCACCAGCCGAGGGCCAGCAGGAAGACATACTCCTGAATGCGATCGAAGCGGCCCAGCAAGTACGTAATCAGGTAACGCTGGCCCACCAGGGCCACGGTCACGAGTGCCGGCAGCGAGAGCGCGAGCACGAGCACCTCCCGCGCCCCCGGCACACCTTGCGCGAGGCCGTGCAGAACCATAAGCGCGAGTATGGCTAGAAGATCCTGCAGCAGCAGCACGCTGATCATCAGCTCGCCCATGTGGCGGTGGTGCAACACTGTCGTCGGCACGAGCTTCAGAGCGACGATGGTGCTGGAGAATGCGCTCGCGACCCCCACTAGGGCCGCGTCTGCACCCCTGAGACCGAATGCGAATGCGACGAGGCAGCCGCCGGCTGCGAAGACGAGCGAACTCACCAGCGTGACGATCGTCGTTTGGCGGAACAGCAGTAGAAGTTTCTGCGGATGCAGATTCAGACCGAGCAGGAACAGCAGGAAGATGATGCCGATGTGCGCCATTCCCTCTATCAGCGCCGCATCGCTGATCCAGCGAAGTCCGGAGGGCCCCACGGCCACGCCGAGGACGATATAGGCCACCGGCATCGCCTGACGGGCAAACAAAGCCGCCGTCGCCAGCAGCGCCGCACCGGTGAAGATCAGAAAAACCGAGAAGACGATGGATTCGCTCGGCATGATCCCTCCCGACGGCGACTCGGCAGCGCCGGCCGGTGGACTTGACCCCCGTGCCGAAGGCTGCTCCGCCGGGCGCCGACAGCGTAAACGCTGGCGCCCGCGGCGGGCGCTCAGGCGGCTGAATAATCCGGCTCGGTGCCGGTCCTCCACTTGATGTTGCAGCCCATGCTGGGCTTCTGCTCAGCACTCACCTGCTCACCCCGCAACACCCTGTCGGCCGCGTCCCGCAGATCCTCTCCGGTCACCGGCACGTCGTTGCGCGGCCGGCTGCCGTCGAACTGGCCGCGATAGACGAGGCGGCGATCCGCGTCGAAGAGGAAGAAATCAGGCGTGCAGGCGGCCCGATACGCCCTCGCCACGCTCTGGGTCTCGTCGTAGAGGTAGGGAAAGCTGTACCCGTAGCGCTCGGCGTCTTCGGCCATCCGTTGCGGGCTGTCATCGGGGTGCGTGGCCACGTCGTTGGCGCTGATGGCCACCGCCGCCAGACCCTCGGGCTGGTACTGCCTGATGAATCCGACGAGTTGATCGCGGATGTGGACGACGTAGGGACAGTGATTGCACATGAACACGACGAGCAAAGCCTTGGCGTCGGCAAGGTCGTCGAGACAAACGGACTCGCCACCGACACGGGCGTTCGTGTTCGGCAAGGAAAAATCGGGCGCAGGCGTGCCCAACTCGAGCATCGTGGACAGTGTTCCTACCATGGTGGGACCTCTCTAGTTATCAGTTGTACTCTGCCGTGGTCGAGTCCGGCACGACTCAGGTGCCGACAGCCGCGTCGCGTCGCGCGAGTCCGCACACGGGACAATCTGGATCCCGCCGCAGGCGCAGGCTGCGCCACTCCATGGTACGCGCATCGAGCACCAGTAACCGGCCGACGATGGCATCGCCCAGGTTCAGCAGAACCTTGACGGTCTCCGTGGCCTGGATGCTGCCGATCACCCCCACCACGGAACCGAGAACTCCCGTCTGGCTGCAGCGCTCCTCGAGTTCCCCCATGTTCGGGTACAGGCAGGCATAGCATGGGCTGTGCGGCAGGTCCGAGCGAAACACCGAGACCTGGCCCTCCATGCGAATGGCGGCGCCGGAGACGAGCGGCGTGGCGAGACGCACGCAGGCCTCGTTCAGCACGAAGCGGGAAGTGAAATTGTCGGTGGCGTCGACCACAACGTCAGCGCGCGCCACCTCGTTCGTGAGTTCGGCTGCGTCGAGCTTGCGGTCGATGGCGGTGATGCGTACCTCGGGATTGAGCTCTTCCAGGGCTCTCTTCGCCGACAACACCTTGAGCTCTCCGACGCTGCGGGTGGTGTGCACGATCTGCCGCTGCAGGTTGGACAGGTCGACGCGGTCCGGATCGCTCAGCACCAGGTGGCCCACGCCGCTCGAGGCGAGATACATGGCCACCGGCGAGCCCAGCCCCCCGAGGCCTACGATGAGCACGCGCGCCGCGAGCAAACGTTCCTGGCCGACGACGTCGATCCCTGGCAGCTGGATCTGCCGGCTGTAACGCAGAAGCTGTTCGTCTTCCATCGGCGCCTTCGAGACAGGAGGGAGGGAATGGGGCAGCATTATACCCAAAGCGCCTCGACCGCGCGGCTCGCCAACGTGCAGACCGCTTCTTGACGACGCCGAGAACGCGGCGGCCGCCGACCGCGGCGCAGAGCGATCTGGTATATTGCGCGGTTTGATCTACTGCATTCGACTCAAGTGATGAGTGATCTCACCCACTTCGGTGCCGACGGCGCAGCGCGCATGGTCGATGTCGGCGACAAGGCGGTCACACAGCGCGTTGCAGTGGCCGAGGGATTCATCGCGATGCAGCCGCAGACGCTGGCGCTAATTCGCGAGGGCGGGCACAAGAAAGGCGACGTGCTGGGCATCGCCCGTATCGCGGGCATCATGGCGGCGAAGCGCACCGCCGAGCTGATCCCGCTTTGCCACCCCCTGATGCTCACCCGGGTGGACATCGAGCTCGAGCCGCGGGAGCAGACGAGCAGCGTCTACTGTGCCGCCACGGTCGCCACCCGGGAACGCACCGGCGTCGAGATGGAAGCGCTCATGGCCGTGCAGGTGGCATTGCTTACCGTCTACGACATGTGCAAGGCAGTGGATCGCGGCATGACACTGCACGGCGTGCGGCTGCTGCGCAAATCCGGGGGCAGATCCGGCATCTGGGAACGCGACGATGGCGAAGGCGCAACCCGCTAGCTGCATGGACGACTACGACCCGGCATCGCTGCCGGTGGCCGAGGCGCTACGCCGCATCGAGCTGGTGGTGACTCCGCTGCACCATGCCGAGCGCATCGCGCTGCGCAGCGCACTCGGGCGCGTGCTTGCCGAGGACGTGCGCTCGCCCGTCGACGTGCCCGCCCACACCAATTCCGCCATGGACGGCTACGCGGTGAATGCCGAGGATCTTTGCGACACCGGCAATGTCTCGCTGCGTGTCGTCGGCACCTCCTGGGCAGGACGTGCGTTCGAAGGCACTCTCGGCCGCGGCGAGTGCGTGCGCATCATGACGGGCGGTGTTATGCCACGCGGTACGGACAGCGTCGTCATGCAGGAGGATTGCGAGCGCGAGGCCGATGCGATTCGACTCCTGGGCGCCGGCCACCGTCGCGGGCAACACGTGCGCCGTGCCGGCGAGGACCTCGCCCGCGGCGACGTCGCCGTGCCTGCGGGTAAACGTCTCACGCCCGCCGAACTCGGCCTGCTCGCCTCTCTCGGCGTCGGCGAGGTGAGCGCAGTGCGAGCGCCACGGGTCGCCTTCTTCTCCACGGGGGACGAGCTGCGGTCGATCGGCGAGCCCCTGCTGCCCGGGGAGGTATACGACAGCAACCGCTATACCCTCTACGGCATGCTCAAGCGACTCGGTGCCGACGTCATCGATCTGGGCGTGGTGCGAGACGACCTCGACGCCATAAAGAGCATGCTGCGCGACGCGGCGACGATGGCTGACGTCGTCATCACCTCCGCCGGCGCATCGGTGGGAGACGCCGATTACATCAAGACCGCACTCGATGACATCGGCGAGGTGGACTTCTGGAAGATCGCGATGAAACCCGGTAGACCCTTGTCGTTCGGCAGCATCAGCAATGCGCTGTTCTTCGGTCTGCCGGGAAATCCGGTGTCGGTGATGGTTACGTTCTACCAGTTCGTCACGCCCGCGCTGCGCCGGCTCATGGGCGAAACGCATGCGCCCACACCGCGAATCTCGGTACGCAGTGCCACGGCGCTCAAGAAGCGTCCGGGGCGGCTGGAGTTCCAGCGCGGCATCCTCGAGAGAGACAGAGAGGGACAGCTGACGGTGCGCAGCACCGGCGAGCAGGGTTCCGGCATTCTAAGCTCCATGAGCCGTGCAAACTGCTTCATCGTGCTGGCCTCGGAGCGTGGCGACATCGACGCCGGCGACTTCGTCGATGTCGAACTGTTCGAGGGCATCGTCTGAACCCTCGAGCGTAGACACGGCAAGGTTCGGGCCGGCGTCGTGAAAACCGATATCGAGCGCTGGGAACATCGCTATCGCAGCAACCCCAAACCCGCCTTCGATCCCGACCCGCTGCTGGTCTCTTATGCGGGCCTGCTGCGTCCGGGCGAACGAGTGCTCGATGTCGCGTGCGGTGTGGGTGCCAACGCCCTGCACCTCGCGCGCCGAGGCTGTGAGGTCTACGCGGTCGACGGCAGTGTTGCCGGCCTGCGCTTCGGTGTGCGCCAGGCCGAACGGGAAGGTCTCGAGCTGCGGGCTTTCGTCGCGGACCTCGATGACTGTGCGCTGCCACCGTGCAGCTTCGACGGCATCGTCGTCATCCGCTACCTGAATCGCGATCTTATTGCGCGCCTCGAGCAAGCGCTGCGCCCGGGGGGTCTGCTGATCTGCCGCACGTTCAACATCAACCTGCTGCGACACAGGCCGACGTTCAACCCGGCATTTCTGCTGGCCCCCGGGGAGCTCGCCCGGCTACTGGGCCACCTCGCCGCGATCACGACCAACGACGGCCCCCATATCGCTCAGCCACTGACCCATTGGGTCGGAACACGGGCGCGCTGACGCGTCTAGACGGAGCCGTGCTTGGCCTCGTAGGCGGTCCGCTGCTCGGGCGTGGCCTCGGTCTGGTATTTGGCCTTCCACTCGCCATAGGGCATGCCGTAGACGATCTCGCGCGCGTCGTCGTAGCTCAGATCGATACCCCGCTCCTCGGCTGCGGCACGATACCACTTCGACAGGCAGTTGCGGCAGAAGCCGGCGAGGTTCATGAGGTCGATGTTCTGCACCTCCGTGTGCTCTGCGAAGTGCTCGACGAGCCGCCTGAATACGGCGGCTTCGATTTCGGTTCGCGTCTGCTCATTCATGGCACGATCTCCTCAGGGCTGATTTGCCGGGCGCTCGCCGACGCGACTGCAGGCGAAACGAATCGGCGGGGGAGGGCGCGCACGCCCCGGTAACGCTTCAGCCGGCGGTGTTGCGCGCGACCCAGCGTTCGCGATCCGCCAGCGTCTCCTTCTTCCAGAAGGGAGCCTGCGATTTCAACACTTCCATGACGGCACGGCAGGCGGAGAAGGCGGCAGCACGATGCGCCGACCATACCGCGACCAGGACGATAGGGTCTGCCGGCTCGATGCTGCCCACCCTGTGAATCACCAGGGCATCGAGCAGACCGAACTGCTTCGCGGCATCCCGCACAATCTCACCGAGATACTTTTCCGTCATTCCCGGATAGTGCTCCAGGTGCATGCCGCGTACACCATCGCCTTCGTTGAAGTCGCGCATGGTGCCCACGAATGCCGCCGTGGCCCCGAAGGCCGCGGAACCCTGCAGCGCCTGCGCCTGATAGCGCTCGAGCTCGCGCCAGGGCTCGAATGCTTCGCTGCGGACCTCGACGCGCATGCTCAGCCTCCCGTAACCGGCGGGAAGAACGCGATCTCGTCGCCGTCCTCAACGCGGGCGTCGGGCCTCGCGTACTCCTGATTGACGGCAATCAAGACCGTCTCCGCCAGCGGCTCTTCGCCGGCGACCGCAGCCCAGGCATCGGTCGCGGTGGCAACCTGCGCTGCGTCGAGGTGCTGCTCGTCCACACCGAGCCGCTCACGCAGACTTGCGAAAAATTTCACCGTGATTGCCATGGAATCTGCTGACCCTTCGACCGTCCACCAACATCGTTAGTGTACCACCATCACGGCTTCGGGACTCGCCACCCATCCCGGCACGAACCGATTGATCCCGGCGCGGGGCGGGGTTATCGTGCACGCTGGCGCCGCTCGGCGCAAAAGGGTGGCCGCGCCGAGTCGAACAGTGCCCGGCGCCCATCCGGCCAACGGCATCACCTGAGGAACAAGTCATGACGGCGTCCCCGAAGAACTCCGGCACGCGTGAGTTCGTGCCGGTCAACATCGCAGTTCTGACCATATCCGACTCGCGCACGGAGGCGGACGACAAGTCCGGCAAGCTGCTATGCGAACGGCTGCAGGCCGCCGGCCACGCGCTCTACGCCAAAGACATCGTGCCCGACGACGTCTACCGCATCCGCGCTGTCATCTCGCAGTGGGTGGCCACGCCCGAGGTGCAGGTGGTCATCAGCACAGGGGGCACGGGCGTCACCGGGCGCGACGGCACGCCCGAGGCCCTGATGCCGCTGCTGGACAAGGAGATCGAAGGATTCGGCGAAATGTTCCGCGCCCTGTCCTATGAGGAAATCGGTACCTCCACGCTGCAGTCGCGGGCGCTGGCGGGCGTGGCCAACGGCACCTATCTGTTCTGTCTGCCGGGCTCGTCCGGGGCTTGCGCGTCGGCCTGGGACAAGCTCATCGAACATCAGCTGGATTACCGAACGAGGCCCTGCAACCTCGTCGAGCTGATGCCGCGACTGCTCGAGCACCGTGTGCGGGCGCACAGCGAAAGCTGACCGCCGCGGCGTGACGACTCTGCCCCCAGAAAGCCGGAGCGGCTGCTAGCCGCCGATGTACGACATCTCGATCTTGGGCAGATTCACGGTCGCCGCCGATCGTATCTCCGAGTAGCGGTCGGCGCGCCTGCTCCAGAGAGCGGCGATGGCATCGGCGAGGTCGTCGTCGCAGGCGCCGCTGCGCAGCAGCGCCCTCAGGTCGAATCCCTTCGAAGCGAACAGACAGGTATACAGAGACCCCTCGGCCGAGAGCCGGGCGCGCGTGCACGTGGAGCAGAAGGGCTGCGTCACGGACGTGATGACACCGACTTCCCCGCCGCCGTCTCGGTAGCGCCAGCGCCTGGCCACCTCGCCGTGGTACTGCGGATCGATCGGCTCCAGCGGATAGTGCGCCGAGATGGCAGCGACGATCTCCGCCGCCGGTACGACCTGATCCATGCACCAGCCGTTCGTGGTGCCGACATCCATGAACTCGATGAAGCGCAGCACGACGCCCGTGTGGCGGAAGCGGCGCGCCATCGCCACCACCTCCTTGTCGTTCACGCCGCGAACGACCACCATGTTGACCTTGACGGGACCCAGACCGACTGCGGTCGCTGTCTCGACGGCCTGCAGCACCCGGCTCACCGGAAACTTGACGTCATTGATGGCAAAAAAAGTCGCGTCGCTCAGGGCATCGAGACTCACCGTCACCCGCGTGAGGCCCGCTTCTTTGAGTGTGCGAGCGCGCTCCTCGGTCAACAGCGATCCATTCGTGGTCAACGTCAGATCGTCCAGACCGGGCAGCCGTGCGAGCGCCCCGATGAGCTTCTCGATCTCCCTGCGAACCAAGGGCTCACCTCCCGTGATGCGCAGCTTGCGCACACCGAGCCCGACGAAAACCCGGGCCAATCGCTCGATTTCCTCGAAGCTCAGAAGACTCTTTCGATCGAGGAAGGCGTGGTCCGATCCGAACAGCTCCTTGGGCATGCAGTAGACGCAGCGAAAGTTGCATCGGTCAGTAACCGAGATGCGCAGATCCCGCAGCGGCCTCGCGCGCGCGTCCAGCATGCCGGCGTCATCAGTGGACAAAACGGACTCCCCCCGCCCGTGTACGGGCGTTCTCCTGCCTATTTTATAGGCATCGCGGAGGACGCGCCAACGGCGCATAACCTAAGGTTTTTTCGGCTCGCCGCACACGCGCATGAGCGAGCCCGGGACATTGGCTGGCGAAGGGCAGGCGCGGTGGCGCGCTGCTTGCGGAGCCCACGCGGATCAGGCGACTAGGGCAGCGGTGCGCCGATGACGTCGAAGAACCCGGCAAGGAAACGATAGGTCATCCCCCAGACGACCTGATCCGAGGTCTCACTCACGCGGATCCCGGGGTAGGACCGACCGCGTTCGGGTCTGCGGTAATCGGATACGGTGCGACCGGGATCGAGCAGCCGGGACACGGGCACCCAGAGCACGTCCCGGACCTCGTCGTTGGGCGTGATTGTGCTCGGCCGCTCAACACCGTAGACGAAGCACGACACCACCAGACCGGCGGGCCTGTCTGAGTGCCGCCCCTCCAGGTCGTCGATCCGACCCAGGCGCTGCGACGCCGACAGCGTCAGTCCGAGCTCTTCGGCGGTCTCGCGTTCGGCCGCGGCGGCCACGCTGACATCCGTCACCTCCCGCCGACCGCCGGGCAACGCCATGTGCCCCGACCATGGGTCGCCCTCACGCCGGGCACGCTCGATGAACAGCACCTCCGGTTCCCCGGCCGCCGTAGCCAGTACGAGCGCGACGCTGGCCTCGCGTCGACCCTCGGCCGGCAGCAGGCGGGGACGATACGCGGCGAGCGCGGTGCGGCATGCGTCAAGATCGATCACGCCGTTAGCATATAACACAGCGCCCCGCCAGTGCCGCAGCCACCGGGCTCGCCCCTCCCGAAGCGCCCCGGTTCAGCCGGGCATCCTCCCCGCGGCCGGCGCACGTCCACCGGGGAACGCCGTGGGCGACGCCGGAAGTCCGACCGTAGCCCGACGCTGCGGGAAACGGCGAATCGCGGGCACGACTGCGCACGGGCTGTCCCGGTCCCGTGCCGAGCCTGCGGATGCGCAGCCCGGCGTCCTGCCGCAAAGCACCGACGTTGCGACCTCCCTGTCGCGGCGTGCGCACCCGAGGCTCTGAATTTCGATTATGCGCGAGGGTGACGAGGCTCGCAGTGAGTTCACCCACAACAACCTTCGGTTATCAGGCGCTGCCGACGATGGCGTCGACCATGCCCCGCAGCCGCGCGATATCACGCACCACAAGGGTGCCGTGGCTGCGCTCGATCAAGCCCGCCCGCGTCAGCTCACCCAGTTCCCGCGTCACCGCCTCCCTGTGCGTGCTGACGCGGCTGGCGATGTCGGCATGGGTCGGCAACGGGGCGATGACGGCGCTGTTGCCGCGCAAGTCGGTGTCGGCGACCAGCCGCAGCAGCTCTGCCTGAATGCGCGTGCTCACCCCCGCCGTACTGAGCTCGTAGATCCGCTCGCAGAGCAGGCGAACCAGACTCGTCAGACGGCGCATGGTTGCCGCCGCCGCCTTCGGGTGCTGATCCAGGATCTGCCAGAATACCTTGTCGCTGACCGACGCGATGAGGCTTTCGCACAGTGTAACGACGTGAGTCGCCCGCGGCCGGCCGTCGATGGCGGCCAGCTCACCGAAAATCTCACCGCCGCTCAGCTCCTGAAATATCACCACCTTGCCGGCACGGGAGTACATCGTCGCGCGCACACGGCCCCCACACACGAAGAACACCTCGCTGGACGTCTCGCGGTGGGCGACGATCTGCTGACGGGGCGCGTAGAGCCGCCACCGGCATCGCTGCGACAGCTCGAGCAGCTGCGCGTCGCTCAGGGATGCGAGAACCTTCACCCGGCGTAGGGTGTAGGCGCTGCGGCCGTGGGAGAGATCTGCACTGGATAGGCGCATGGGTTCCTTCCTCCTTTGTCGTTTCGGAGCGACGGCAGGGCTGTAGCGCCCGGCTGCGCCGATCTCCGAGCCTTCCATAGCTCAGTAGGCGGAGATGACGGCCTGGCACGTCGTCGCAAGCTCACGAGACCACCGTGCGCCGCTGACGCGCGCGTCAACCAAATCTCCATCCCCCCATCCCCGGGTCGGGCGAGACGCCGTGAGCATGGGCGAGGCACCGCCTCTTGCGGGCACCGCCGCTCGATTCCGAGCTTCCCACCCCGACAGGGGTATCCCGCCGAAAGGAAGCGTCAGCGCGCCCCCTGTCGACGAAAGCGCAAGCGACGCTACTCGCTTGCGTTGCCCCCCGGGTTTTCCCGGGGCACACTCACAAACATAGCACCGGCCGCTAAGAGGTCAAGGAAAGGGGGCGGCGCGTCGACGGCGTGCCGTCGGCGCCGGGACCGACAACGGCCCGTCATGGGCGCCCGGATTCACGGGCGAACGAGCGAGTTTGCAGGCTGGAGTGTCCGGGAAAGGCCCACGGCNNCAGGGCAATTTCAGCCTTCTTACGGGGTTGGCGGCACTGCGCACACCGATCAGGCGCCGGCACGCTGGCCCGCCCTCCCCTTTTGCATTTTGCCGTCGTCGCCGCTTTTCAAGGTCCACGGCAGGCCAAGTGAAAAGTCAGACGCAAGGGCACCATCTGTCGTGAAACGTGAGATCAGGCTATCTTGAGCGTGATAGCGGAGAACAGTCATGGTGTCTCACCACGATTCAGATCGACACAGCCAACTTAGAGAGACCACCAATGGGCTGGCGGTAACCGACCCTGTCTGCGGGATGACGGTCGACAGAAGCGCTAGCAAGCCCACCTACGAGCATAAGGGAGAGCTTTTCCGCTTCTGCAGCCAGGGCTGCCACGACAAATTTGCGGCCGATCCTGAACGTTATATCACCGGCGAGCATGAGCGTGTGGTGGAAGAAGCCCCCGTGGGGACAATCTTCACCTGCCCGATGCACCCCGAGATCAAGCGACAGGGGCCAGGCAATTGCCCTATCTGCGGCA
>JABAHR010000827.1_pt3 | contig 33801 bp, 35 predicted proteins | sample 7062101 | NCBI WGS metagenome assembly JABAHR01 (sample SAMN14534553, study PRJNA622989) | marine sediment metagenome | biome: marine biome [ENVO:00000428]; feature: marine pelagic biome [ENVO:01000023]; material: deep marine sediment [ENVO:00002113] | place: India: Gulf of Kutch | collected...
CACCGCCTGAAGGGGATCGCCCAACTGGAGCAAATCTACCAGCTCTCCAGCGAAGAGCTGCAGAACGATTTTCCTCCGCTCCGCTCCCTCGAATCCTACAAGCACAACCTCCACCGTCAGCTGACCAGTTTTGTCGGGCGGGAAAAGGAGCTGGCTGAAGTAAAACGGCTGCTCGGTGGAACTCAACTGCTCACGCTGCTGGGACCGGGCGGTACGGGCAAAACCCGCCTTATGCTCCAGACCGCCGAGGAAGTCATCGACCAGTACCCGGACGGCGTCTGGCTGGTGGAACTTGCCCCGCTCACCAACCCTGATAAGATCGCCGACAGAGTCGCTGCCGCCCTCAACGTTCAGGAGCAGCCCGGCCGGACAATGCTCAACACCCTGTATGATTACCTGCGGCAAAAAGAACTTCTCATTCTGCTGGACAACGTGGAACACCTCGTGAGAGAATGTGCCCAATTTACAGAGAACCTCCTGGAGTACTGCCCCAAGATTACCATCCTGGTCACCGGCAGAGAAGCGCTCTTTATCTCAGGAGAAATCACCATCCAGATTCCTTCCCTTTCTCTGCCGGGTAAATCCAACGGCACCCTCTATGAAGAAATCCGCCAATCCGAAGGGGTCAAGCTCTTCCTGGAACGCGCCCAGGCCGTCAGACCAGATTTCGACATCACCCGTCAAAACGCCTCCACCATCGCCGAGATCGTTAAACGCCTGGACGGAATCCCGCTTGCTTTGGAATTAGCCGCGTCACGCCTGCGCATGCTGACTGTGGAGCAGATCGCCGACCGCCTCAACGACCGCTTCCGGTTGCTCACTGGCGGTCACCGCACCGCCCTTCCCCGCCAGCAGACCCTCCAGGCGCTCATCGATTGGAGCTGGAACCTGCTCGATGAAGATGAAAAACTCCTTCTGCGCCGCCTGTCGGTTTTTTCCGGCGGATGGAATTTGCGCGCCGCTCAAGCCATCGTGGGCTACGAACCCCTGGATGAATACCTCGTCTTCGACCTGCTCGAACAGCTGATCAACAAATCCGTGGTCAATGTCGAGTATCCGGCGGAAGGGAAAGCCCGCTACAGCCTGCTCGAGAGCATCCGGCAGTACGCCCAGGATAAGCTGTTTGAAGCCGGGGAGGGAGAAGAGCTGCGCAACCGCCATACCAATTACTATGTCAGCTTCGCCGAGGAAGCCGCATCTCACCTTTACCTGTCAACCATGGTTCAGTGGACGAAGCGTATTGAGCAGGAATTGGAAAACTTGCGCGCTGCCATGACCTGGACCCTGGAAAGCAGCCCGGAACTGGCGCTGCGCATCAGCGGTTCTTTACTCTACCGGCCAGCACACTGGATTCATTTCTCCGAAGCCAGATCTTGGCTGACAAATTCGGTGGAAAAAACCCGCCCACTGTTAGACGGCGAGGACCGATCCTGGCCGATTGAAGATTTTGTCAAAGGTTTGATCGGCCTGGCGACAGCTCATTCCTTTTATTCAGACCACGCCAATGCCCTGAAAAGCATCAATGAAGCCCTCCAGCTGGCAGAAGAACACCAGTTAATGCAGCACTATGCCTACAGCGTGATCATGAAAACTACCATCTACGGCAACGGCGGCGGGAATTATGACACGCCGGAATGGATCCAGACCATTGAGAAAGCTTTCGACATCTGCCGGCAAAATGGATTTGAAAGGGAATTCGCCCAGTTGAATTTTGTCATGGCATTTCTCCATGCCTTAAAAGGCAGAATGGATCAATCCATGACCTATTACGAAGAAGGCGAGAGAATTTCTAAGAAGTCCAAGAATCCCTTCAGGGATGGAGAGGTTTACAGGATTGCGGCTGCCATGGCCTTCATCAAGAAAGATTATCGCGCCGCAGAAAATGCGCTTCATCAGGCAATCGATATTTTTACCGAAATCAACGACCAGCGTTTTCTCCTGGTCACCAAGAGCGATCTGGCGCATTTCTACCGCAGGACTGATCAATGGGACAAAGCCATTTCACTCTATCAAGAAACGCTCTCCAAGTGGCAGGAGCATGGCAACATCCCCGCGCTGGCACACCAATTAGAGTGTTTTGCGTTCATCGCCATTTACCAGGGGAATTTCGAACATGCTGCCCGTTTATTAGGAAAAGCACGGGAAATGCGCAAAGGTGTGCATGCCGAAAGCACCAACGCCGTGGAAATCGCTGAACTGCGCCAAGCTTTGGAACAGCTCAATGAAGCATTAGGAGAATCAGAACGAGAGCGCTTGATGCGCGCAGGGGAGGGGCTCAGCATGGATGAGGCAGTCGCGTCTGCACTTGCAGAAATCGAGCCCGTTCCCGTCATGCAGTAAAAATATATGGGAACCGTTCCGGCTCCCATATATCTTCGAGACTCAACTGTTTTTTCCTGGTCTTTACTCCTGGATCAACCCATCACCCCTCAGCACATCAATCACAGCCTGCTCCAGCACCGCGTCCTGCTGGTAGCCAATATAGGTATCCCCCACGATCTCGCCCTCGCTGTTGAGGAAAAAGATATAAGGCCGCCAGCTGGTGCTGTATCCCAGCTCATCGCGCAAATCTTTCGTGCCGGGGTTATCAATATCGAGAAAGACAAAATTCATGTAGTCGCCGTATTTGTTTTCCAGCCCGTGAACCACAGGCGCCATTGCTTTGCAGGTCGCTCACCAGAAAGCGAACAACTCTACCAACTGGGGCTGACCTGCCGCCCGCACAAAGTTGGACGGGTTGCTGGCCTTGAGGTTCGGATCGCCAGGGGCAAAACCCAGCTCCGGCTCCAGGATTTGAACACCACCATCGGAAGACTCCGCTGCTGGTTCAACCTCCGAAACTTCCGCCGGTTCCTGGCCATCTCCTGCCCCCGGATTTACCCCGCTGAGCGCGTCTGTATCCGCACCGCAGGCCGCCAGCAGGAAAGCCAAAAGCAAGACCAGGATTGTTCCCCATCTCAATTTCTTTTCTTGCATGATTACACCTTTCTTTGCATGATTTGAAGTCAGTTTCAATAAAAACAAACCAATCGTTCTATTGTATCGTTTTGACAGATTTCGCAAGACAAATCATAACATAGACATACAAAGTGGACAAAAAACCTTGTTTTACGAAAGTAAGACTCCACCATTCATCCCCTTCTAGTAAAATAAGAACAAGGTCTCACTCGAACATAAAAAAGGAACTGATGATCGCTCAACTCCCCCAAAAAACCTTCCGGTTGGTCTCGATTGCCCTCCTCCTGTTAGGCGCAGCCTGGATCGGCATCAGCACAGCCCTTCCCGGCGGGACGACCAACCCCGGAATCCCCGCCCCCCAGGCCGGCTTCCTGGCGCCTGAGTTCACCCTGGACACAATGGACGGCGGCACCATTTCGCTGTCCAAGCTGCGTGGCCAGGCTGTGCTGGTCAACATCTGGGCCAGCTGGTGTATCCCTTGCCGGACAGAAATGCCCGCCATGCAGACCGTGTACCAGGAATATGCCGACCAGGGATTCACCATCCTGGCGGTCAATTCCACCATCCAGGACAGCCAATCGGCAGCGGCGGCCTTTGTCGCTGAACACAACCTGACTTTCCCGATTCTGCTCGATGTGGACGGCGAGGTCAGCCGTCTTTACCAGGTCAGCGCCTTACCCAGTTCTTTCTTTGTCCTGCCGGATGGCACCATTCAGGAAGTGGTGATCGGCGGACCGATGGCGGAAGCCCTGCTGCGCACCAGGATCGAAAGCCTGCTGAAGGAGGTCAACTGATGCTGCCGTTCCTCAACATCTTCGGTGCTGCCATCGCTTTTCCGCCCGTGATTATTTTGGTTGGGCTATGGATCGGCGCATCTCTGGCTGACAAGTTCGCTCAGAAACAAAAATTCAAACCAGAAGTTGTCTTTAACCTGGTATTTATCGCGTTGGCTGCCTTTGTCATCGGGGGCCGGCTGGGATATGCGGCACAGCACCCTTCTGCTTTCGCAGAAGACCCGGTTAGCCTGATCAGCCGCAATTTCGGTCTCTTTGACCCTCTCAGCGGGGCGGTTGCGGCGCTGATTGCCATGGGTGTGTACGGGCAGCGCAAAAATCTTAAGCTGTGGCCCACACTGGACGCGCTCACCCCTGCCCTGGCCGTCCTGATGGTGGCGGTAGCGTTGGCAAATTTCGCCGCCGGAAATGCTTACGGCGCACCCAGCCAGCTCCCCTGGGCAGTGGACCTGTGGGGCATGCAGCGGCACCCCGTTCAGCTCTATGAAGCTGCTGCAGCCGCGCTGATCCTCTGGTTGGTCTGGCCGGGCAAGAAGCCCGCCGCTGGTGCCGGGCTGTATTTCCTCCAATTTACCGCATACAGCGCTCTGGCGCGCCTGTTATTCGAAGGCTTCCGCGGCAGTAGTCCGACCATCTTCTTCAACCTGCGGCTGGTGCAGTTAGCCGCCTGGGCGATTCTCGCAATTACCCTGTGGGGAATGGTCAGGCTCCGGCAGCAAAACCAAAAGACCTAAAATTCCACTCGGACAATCTTGCCAAGTACCCTATTGACTCTCGTTTCAGGGTAAAATGAACCCGGGTATTTCTCAAACAGTACCCCAGGAGAACAGCTTGGATAAAATCATGATTAAAAATTTGGTCGCCCGCGGCATAATCGGCCTCAACGATTGGGAGCGCGAGAAACCGCAGGAAATCCTGATCAACATCATCGTCTATACCGACATCTCGAAAGCCGCAGAGACCGACGACATCACCCACAGCGTCAATTACCGCACCATCGCGAAAAAAGCCCAACAGCACGCCGAAACTGCAGCCCGCGTTTCCGTGGAAGCCCTGGCGGAAGACCTGGCCCGCCTGTGCCTGGAAGAACCCAACGCCAAAAAAGTCCTGGTGCGGGTAGAAAAACCGGGCGCCGTGCGCTTTGCAGAATCAGTCGGTGTAGAAATTGAACGCAGCCGCTGAGCACAACCTTGCTCTCCATCTCGATCAAATGCCCATATCTAATCCCACCGAATAGTGAAAATGAGTGACGAGTTTGATGACCCGTTTAGTCTTAATTTTAAATCACAACCCAGGTGGTCGAGTGCCCGACAACGGGATCCGAGATGTAGAGAGTGGTCTCGATACGGCGAAAAGCACCGCCTACTCGACCAGCAGAAAAATTCAAGGATACCTTTAAATCTCGCCATACCAGGATAAATGGTTCATTTATCATTCCCGGCTAAAACTGGTATAATTCCCCGCCAGGATTGGGCACCTGCCTCAAAAATTTGTTCTGTTTTTTTCAGCGGATGCCCAGCCTTATCCTGAAAGGATTGACAGTATGAGACAACCGAAAAAAACAACGCTCGGAACCAAGGACAGCAGCGGCGGGATGCCGACCTATCAGCTCAGCTTACCTGTTCTGTTGATTATGTTCATCTTTTTTATGGTGTTTGGTGGAGGGCTAACGTATTTTGCAGCCATCAGTATGGCGGAACCGGAGGCAGAACCCACTACTCTGGTGATCGCCACCAACACCATCCCGCCCGATACGCCGACGGCAACCGAAACCCTGGTGCCGACCGTCACTGAAACGCCGCCGCCCCCACCCACCCTGCCGCCAATTGACTATGTCGTCCAGGACGGAGATACCTGCCAGGCCATTGCCGGGGCCTTCAATATCTCCATGACCGCGCTGATCACCGCCAACGGGCTCTCCGTGAATTGTTTTCTCACTTCGGGCCAACGCCTATCGGTGCCGCAGCCCACTCCCCTGCCCACGACGGACGCCATTGCTACCCAGTCTGCCCGCCAGACCGAGGCCGCATGTCCAATCGAATATGTCACCGTGCAGGAAGGAGATACCATCGAGGTTGTTTCCCAATTTACCCGCGTCCCGGCTGCGGATATCCTCAGCTTCAACGGCAAACCATCTTCGCTGCTGTTTGCCGGAGAGATTTTAGCCATCCCGACCTGTAAGCAAACCGTGGACCTTTCAGGGGCGACCTTTACGCCATCTCCCGCACCCACCTACCAGGCTGCCACCATCATTCAACCCCCCACCGGAACCTATTTCCGCTCAGGTGATGAGATCATCCTTCAGTGGGTATCACCAGCAGAATTGCGCTCCAATGAATTCTTCATCATTACCATCATGGACAGCACCGACGGCGGAACCATCGTGCTGGAAGAAACCGTCAAGGATACCCGCTTCATCGTCCCAGACTCCGCCCAGCCAGAAGGCAGCAACCCCCATATCTATGCCTGGACGATCGGCATCATTGCCCAGATCGGAGAGGATGCAGACGGCAATCCCATTTACCGGGAAAGCGGACCGGACAGCCCACCAGCATACTTTGCCTGGGAAGGCAACTAAAGATAATCCCATTTTGAGATACAAAAATGACCACGAAGTGTGGTCATTTTTGATTCTTAATCCATCAGGAGCAGTTCAACCACTACATGCGCAGCGGGTCTGCCCCACGCGAAATGCTGTCCAGGAACTCCTGCCTGGTGGCCAGGTTCTTCCGGAATGCGCCGTGCATGGCAGAGGTTGTCATGCGCGCGTCATGCTTTTTCACCCCGCGCATCACCGAGCACAAATGCACCGCTTCCAACACGACGGCAACCCCATGAGGATTGAGCACCTCACTGATAAAATCAGCGATTTGGCGGGTCATGCGCTCCTGTACCTGGAAGCGGCGGGCATACAGGTCCACCACCCGCGGTATTTTTGAAAGACCAATCACTTTTCCGCGCGGAATATAGGCCACATGCGCCCTGCCGAGAAACGGCAGCATATGATGCTCACACAAGCTGTAAAACTCGATATCCCTGACCAGCACCATTTCATCATAAGAGACATCAAAAATTGCACCGTTCACCAGTTCGAGAGGGTCTGTCCAGTACCCCGCTAACAGTTCATCGTACATTCTAGCAACCCGTTCAGGAGTCAGGCGCATTCCTTCTCTCTCAGGGTTTTCACCGACTGCCTCGATCAATTCGGCAATTGCGCTGCGTATCCGCTCCCTGTCCGCCCCTTTCCCCTCTAACAATTTTGCGGCCTTGTAAATTTGTTCGTGTTTATCTGTCATACCAATCCTACTTATTTTTCATATATAATCTATATAGAAGCCACACATTCCATACTGATTGAAACGAAATCCGGCACTGATCATATCACATCGAATTCCAGATTTCCAATTGATTCGCATCGACCTGACGTCAATCCATTCTAAACCAACCCATATTTTACCGCTAACTTCATGCCTGGGTAAAGTCAAAAGGCTGAATATGGAACTGATAGACATCCTGCGCAATGTTGAATTGTTTGAAGGTCTGACCGACCAGGAACTCAACCAGGTTGCCTCCCTGTGTCTCAAGCGGACATTCCAGGAAAACGAGATCATCGCCAAACAAGACAGCCAGGGAGAAGAACTCTTTATCATTCAGGAAGGATTTGTAGAGGTGGCCGTGCAAACTCAGGGAGGGCGAAAAGTGATCGTCAACCTTGGCAACGGCCAGACGATCGGAGAAATGTCTCTCATTGATCAGGGACGACGGTCTGCCACAGTTCGAGCGCTTTCATCTCCCACCGTTGTCCAGATCATCGAACAGCAAGATTTTGCAGACCTGTGTGAATCCGAATGCCATATCGGGTATATCGTGATGCACAACATCGCTTCCGACCTCTCTTTCCGGCTCCGCCAGCGCAACCTGAACGATATCATTCGAGGTTAACCGATGACTGTGTATAAAGTCAGCATCGTGGTGGCCGACGGCAGCCATCCCGGCGCCATCCTCAACCTCGACAAAAAACCTGTAAAGGGCAAATCCATCACCCTCAACGGGAAAACATTTATCATCCAAGAAGTGATTGAACTGATGCCGCCGCGCGGCAATTTCCGCTACCTGCACCTGACCTGCCTGCCGGAAAAGAACTGAAATTCCCTGACAATTCACCCAATCATAGGCCTAAATAAAAACACCGGGCGATTTTACACCCGGTGCTCAGGTTGATTATTTTGTATTTATGCCAATTCTGTGTCGATCAGACCGTAACTACCATCACGCCTGGTATACAGCACATTGACCGAATTGGTCTCCATATTGAAAAAGATAAAGAAATCTTCATGCCCTAATAAGTTACTTTGCTCAACTGCTTCATACTCGTCCATAGGATACAAGATAAATTTTTTGCGTCGAGCGATCACTGGTTCTTCTTCAACCACATAATCTTCCGGATAGGCTGATTCTTCCATTTCCAGGGCAGCCTGGCCGACGGATACGCCATCCCCCCTGCCTCTGTAGCGTTTTCCCTTATAACGTTCTATACGCCTCTGAATCTTGTCTATTGCCGCGTCAAATGCAGGGTAGATGTCGTCTGCCCGTTCTTCCGCTCGAAGCATGACTTTTCTGCCTAGCAAAGTAATCTGGGCGACCCATCGATCGGTGGTTAGCTTAGCAGATTTGGCATACGTCAACTCGACGCGAACATCTTCTAGCTCATTCAGATACCGATCCAGCTTCCCGGCCTTCGTGCTCACATAATCACTGACTCGATCATTCAATTGAAAACCATTGGACTTGATATCTACATCAACAGACATTTTTACTCCTCATCACTAAAAGGCTTTTTAATATATTACCAGAATTTATTCTGGCGACCAACCACATCAAAATATTGTCGATTTTTAAGCTCTCGCAACAACAACGGCATCAATTTTTCTCGCCCCAGCCCGGCGGATTGCCTCCCCGGCAGCATCCAGGGTGGCCCCGGTGGTCAGCACATCATCTACCAAGAGGACTGATTTACCAGAAACCCGACCAGGATCAGCCCGAAACGCTCCAGCCACATTTTCTTGCCGCTCTTCCAGGCTCAGCCCTACCTGGCTGGCGGTTTCTCGTACACGTGAAGCAGCCCTGGGTTGGAAATCAATGCCCAAATTATAAGCTAATGATCTTGCTAAAAGTGCAGATTGATTATATCCCCGCTTACTCTTCCGTTTTTTTGCCAGGGGAACCGGAACAACCACCTCGGCTCGAATTTCATGCTCCACTACCAGCTGCACCAAATGTTTGGCAAGCGCGTCTCCCAATCCAATATCACGGGAATATTTTAACCGCCGGATGGCTTTCCTGAGCGGGTCCTGATATTTCCCCCAGGCAGCCACATGGTTGAGCGATTTCTTCCTCTCACAAACATGCTGGATATGGTTTACAACCATAGATTTCCCACATAAACTGCACACTTTTTTGGGCACCTGCTGGCAGCGCTCAATACACCCCTCACACCAGCGAGCGCCCACCTGACCGCATCCGGCACACCGTGGAGGCAGCAGCCAATCCAAAACGATCCAAATGGATCGGTAAAGTTGATATTGAAGTTGAATAATTGGCGATTGGGAGTCCAGTCCTAATCCTTATATTCCAAATATCTCCCCAATAGGACCATTCATGACAATCAATATAGCAGGCCCCATCATGATGATCAGGATGGTTGGGAAGATTAAGAACGCCATCGGTAGAAGCATCAACACAGGTGCACGCTGGGCAGCTTGCTCGGCGCGCTGTCGCCGCCTGACACGCATATCATCTGCCTGGATGCGCAAAATTTTTGCCATACTAACACCGAGCTGTTCGCTCTGAATGACAGCGGCCACAAAGCTCTCAAATTCCGCGGCACCGATGCGTTCAGCCATATCGCGCAGCGCTTCGCGCCTCAGTTTACCCAACTGCATTTCTTGCAGTGTTCTTTGAAAAGCGATCGAAAGTTCATTATCCCATTTTTCAGCCACTTTCTGCATCGCAGCGTTAAAGCCCAGGCCAGCTTCAACACAAATTGTCAGCAGGTCAAGCGCATCTGGCAGTGCTTTTCGAACATTGTCTTGCCGGCGTGCAATTTTTGCATCAATGTACATATTGGGCATGATGAACCCAAAAACAGTGGTACCCACGATAATCAAGAAGTTTGTAAAGGTCAGGTTGTCCCTGAACGTAAACAGCATCAATGCGCCAAAGAATACGGACAGGATGAAGCGTGACGCGAAGAAGGTGGTTGGTTCAATCCCACGTGGATTGCCAGCCATTTCCAGCTTGCTTTGAATTTGATCCAATGCCCTTTGGGGGGTGATCCTTAACGCCAGTTCCCCCAATTTATTTGCTATCGGGATGATGACACGCTCGATGAAAGGCTGCGACATTTCAATATCGTGCAGGCTAGCCTGCTCGCCGCGTTCAGCAAATTCTGCCAACCTCTCTTCCAATGGGTCCACATCTCGTGAACCGCGCAGTCCCACCACCACCAGCACAATTGCGATCAAGATAACAAAAACGATGATACCAACCAGGATTACTGTAGGGTCCATAATTCACTCACATTTGTCTAAATTTCGATATCCGAGATCTTGTTCATCACGATTGTACCCAGGATAATCAGTAAACCACTGCATCCAAGCATCGATGCGCCACACCAAACAGGTTCCTCGAAGAACTGCATAATGTAGTCTCTATTCAAAATATACAGCGCCCCAATTAAAAAGACCGGCATAAAGGAAAGCAGCCGACCCGAAGCTGTCACCTGAGTAGTCAGAGTTTTGATCTCACCTTTGATCCGAATTCGTTCCCGGATGGTATGCGAGATGGTTTCCAACACTTCCGAAAGGTTACCGCCCACTTCCCGTTGAACATTGATCGCCGTGATCACCAGGTCCAGGTCTTCGCTTGGAATGCGGACCAACAGGTTATCCAGCGCCATTTCCATTGAAATACCTAACTGCATCTCCTGCACGACCCTCTTAAACTCGACACTGATTGGAGCCGGGAGTTCCTTGGACACAGCCTCTAACGCTTGCATGGTGGAAAAACCTGCCCGCAGCCCATTCACCATCAAGTTCAGCATATCCGGAAGTTGGTCATTGAAGGATTTCAAACGCCTGTTTTGCAGGCGCCCTACAAACACCTGGGGGATGAACAAACCTGTGACTGCGCCAACCAGGGCAAAGATACCGCCCAGCAGGGTCATTTCCAATTTCCCTAACAGCAGCCAGGATAATCCGGCAGTCAGGAGGCTGGAAAGCCCCATAATGGCCACAAACTCGCCGGGCTTTAACTTCAGGTCTGCACGCGCCAGATCATCAGCAATCTTAGAGCCAAAATCCGTCCTTGAAAGGAGTGAATCCGCCCACTCGCTCATGGCCGAAGTCGGCCGGCCATCATCCTCAGCACCTTCATAATCGAGCGCGGTTTCGGAAGCCTCAAGATATTTTTCAATCCGCTCCTCAACCAGTTCCTTCTCACTGGTAATCGAAATGACGATCCCCACAATTACCAGTATCAGAAGCAAGCCCCCACCTACCCAGATAATTGGACCAGCCATTGTTACCTCATCACCTCTACCATAAATCCTTCTCTACTGATACAAACTCTCTATAATNNNATCCCAGCCGCCTCAATTTTATCCATAAATTTCGGGCGCAAGCCTGTGGGGCGCAAACGGCCCATCACCTTTCCATTTTCGTAACCGGTTTGCTCAAATACAAACAGGTCTGTCAGGGTGACCACATCACCTTCCATCCCGGCCACTTCAGTGATCGAAACCAGTTTACGGCTCCCATCACGCAAGCGCTCTTCATGCACCAGCAAATCGATCGCGGAGGAAATCTGCTCGCGGATCGCTCGCACAGGCAGGTCAAATCCTGCCATCATCGTCATCGTCTCAACACGGGCAATCGTGTCTCGCGGGCTGTTGGAGTGGGCCGTGGTCATCGAACCATCGTGACCGGTGTTCATTGCCTGGAGCATGTCGAGAGCAGCCCCATCACGGATCTCACCGACGACGATGCGGTCCGGACGCATACGCAAGGAGTTCACCACCAGGTTCTGGATGGTGACTTCTCCGCGCCCTTCAATATTCGGGGGCCTCGACTCCAGCGTGACCACATGTTCCTGACGGAGTTGGAGTTCGGCGGCATTCTCAATTGTCACAATCCGCTCGTCTGAAGGGATGAAACCAGAAAGCACATTCAACATCGTTGTCTTACCAGAGCCCGTACCGCCGGAGACAACAATATTTAGCTTCGCCTGTACACAGGCTTTCAAAAACTGGATGGCCTCCGGGGTAATCGTACCCAATTCGATCAACTGCTCAACCGTAAAGGGTTTTTTCGAGAACAAACGAACGGTAATTGTCGGACCCACCAGCGAAATTGGGGGGATGACGGCGTTAACACGCGAGCCATCCGGCAGGCGGGCATCCACCATCGGGCTTGATTCATCAATCCTGCGCCCGAGGGGGGCCACAATCCTGTCAATAATGCGCATCACATGCTCATCACTCTCAAAAGCCAACGGGACGCGGGTAATCTTGCCTTTGCGCTCCACATAAATGTTCTTAGACCCGTTCACCATCACTTCTGTAACCGATTCATCTTCCAAAAGAGGTTGCAGCGGTCCAAAACCAATAATCTCCGCCACAATCTGTTCAAACAAGCGGTGTTTTTCCTGCCTAGAAAGTACTATGCTCTCTTCGACCAAAATTTGCTCAAATAGCCCCTGAATGGTTTTGCGTACTTCAGCGACTTGTGTCACATCCATTCCGGGGTCCAGTTCTGCTAACAGCCTGTTCTGAACCCGAGTCTTTAAATCCAGGTAAGTATCTCGCTGGCCGGTGGCTCCCGGAGGTGCATTTCGGCGCGCCTGTAGAGAAGACAGCCTGGCCCCACCGGAAGAACCTCCGGATTGTCCGCTGCGCTGCGGTTCGTCACCCTTGCCTTGTTCTAATCTTTTCAAAAGAGACATCTGATACTCCTAATTTCAGGGTTTAGATCTTCAATTGATGCTGACAAACACTAATCTGATACGTTAATTATAATCTGAAGAACGAAACCTTCAATTGCCTTATAATGCTAGATTCAGGTTAAATTGCTTCTTCTTCAGCCTTGATCAGGGCAGCAATTTTCGACTTTACACCTTTCGCCAGTTCAAAAATACCCTTTGAAGTTGGGTGGGTCTTGTTCTGGGTTAGAAACGGCACCCCCCGATCCATCGCGGGAACCACCAGGCGATCGTCAAATGGTAAAACTGCCACCACCTCGCTTTTGGTGATCTCTCCTACTCGTTCGGGGGTAACCGAGCGCCGCTTATCGAACATATTCATCACCAGGAAAACCTTTTCCTTCTGATACCCTAAAGCGATCATCAGATCCAGGAAGAGCCTCACATTTTTGATCGAGGGAATGTCCTGGGTGGTGACGACAGCAACCAGGTCGGCTTCATCTACTGCAGTCAGTGTGATGTCATCTAAGCCGGAATTGGTGTCGATCAAAACATAAGCAAACATGTTTTTCAGGAACCGCACCACCTTGCTGAACTGCTCCCCGGTGACGGATTCAGCCTGTTCCGGCCTTGGCGGTGCCGCCATGATCTTAACGCCGGTATCTCCATGTTCCAAGAGGACATCCTCAACAAATTCTGGATCTAATTCATCCGCCCGGATGGCGACATCCGCCAGGTTGTTCTTGGTCTGCTCGTTGAAGAAAAACGAGAGATCACCGAATTGCAGTCGCCCATCCACAACGACAACCGGGTTTTCTTCAGTATGCAGTGCAACTGCAAGGTTTGTCGTGATGGTCGTCGAACCGGTCCCGCCTTTTGGCCCATAAATGGTCACAATCCTACCGTTATGCCGGGCCGGATAGACCATCCCGCCGGATGTGCTGATTCCACCACTGGCCTGCACGGCTGCCAGTGTATTGGCCGCCTTTTGTTTTTCTTCTTTGGCCATCTCCCCTGCGCGGTTTATGGCAGAGATCAACTCATCCAAATCGGGGGGTTTGGTCAGAAAATCACGCGCCCCTGCCAGCATCGCCTGGCGCATATAGTTCGAATCAGCTTGTACAGAAAGGATAACAACCTGGGTTCCCGGAAACTTCGCTCGAATGCGTTCCGTGGCAGTGATCCCATCCATATCCGGCATGTTGATATCCATCAGCACGACATCTGGCCGGGATTCCGCAGTAATCCGAATTGCTTCTTCTCCCGTACGGGCAACACCCGTCACTTCTACATTCGGTTCAAACTGAAGAAGCTTATGGATATTCTCTCGTGTTTCCGCAATGTCATCAACAATAATAATGGTAATTTTGTCGCCTTCTGCCATTCATTTGCTCCAATTATATGAGAGATGCAAGTGCTTATTGAACAATCTCAGACTCCGGAGGATCGTTCTCTAAGGTTGGAGTTTGAAGCTCATCAATTCGCGGCTGTGTGCCATACGGCAGGCGAACAGGGAGAGGTATTCTATACACATCCATTAAGTACTGTAAGGTGACTGCATTGGTATCCTCGCGCGTCCCATCTCCGGCGGCGCGCAGAGCCAATGTGATTTCAGCACCCGTATAAAGTAAATAATTCAGGGTAATCGCTTCCTGTGGTGTCATAACTAATGTGACGATATCCGGCGGAGGCACCGTTGGTGGTGGAGGCACGACCTGCTGTTCTTCCTCAGGTGGTGGTGCCGCACCCTCTGGCGTACTGGTCACCACAACAGATTCCTGGCCCAATTCGTTATATACCGGGAATGTGCCAACTTGCAGGACGGACAACCCCTGCATAATCCTTTGGCTTACTACCCTCGGGCGCTGTGCTTCAGAGGGAACATAATAGAATGGCTGATCCAGCAGCGCATCCAGTTCTGCTCGCCCCTCCGGCCCCATGGAACCGCCGGTACCAATTTGCGCCACAATATTGTTGAAGGTTTCGGTGTAATTAAATGAACCTGATTCCTGCACGAAGATATTGGACCCAGGAGTGACCACACCTGCCGTATAGTTCGGTGTAATCGTCTGGAATTGTGAATCTAAATCCACAAATGCCATAGTCACAATCACATCCACGCTGTCCCCCCGGGTAAGGCCGTAGGCAACCGAAGAAAACCGGCTGATCGGAACAGGGAAAGCCACTTTGCCGGCATCAATCAGCCAGGAATGGTCGGAACCATCGGAATCGGCCAGATTGCTCAGCAGCATACTCTGGGTTAGGAAAGTACCCGTGTCCAAATCAATGCGTGCAATCTCATTAAGCACATCAGAAACTGCGTTAAAATGTGAATCCTCCGTCACCTGGTCTACAGGAAGGTTCCGGATCTCCACCATCCCCTCTGTAATCGCGTTACCGCGAGCAACAGGCTGTTTCAGCACCACAACAGGAACAGTTTGCAGCATGGCTTCGGTTTCTGCAACATTTACGGGTTCTGCCGTCGGCCGTGAGAGCAGATAGATGGCCCCAATTCCGACGATCGCAACGATAGCTACAAGTAAAAGTAATCTTCCTAGGCGCATTTTGCCTCCTATATAAAAACATGGTTTTAGCCCATTACCCTGGGGCTATTGTAATCATACTCCCATCAAACTCGTTGTCAACCGGAGTATAGTACTACCCAAGTTGGTTAAATATGCTTAAGTCTACAAGAGAATTCCCTTCCGTGCCACAGAAAACTTCTCTAAATTATTCAAAAATTTTTCAGCACTTTCTCTCGTTTTTGCATTTCTTCATCCTTCTCAAACTCTATAAATCTATCCGTTTTTCAACCGGAAATTTTTCGAATAGTTGATATCAAAGTGTGAAGCCCCTCAAGAGGGGCCTCACAAACAATCAACTATTGGGATGTTTTGGTAACCCAGAGGCTAAAAATTAGACACTCTGGAATTTGTATTACCTACTAATTGGACACACCCTCAAGTGTGTTACCGATTTCGGTAAATACGTTACCAATGGTCGGGGCAAGGAACTGCATCGCGACGATCACCACGATGGCGATCAAGACGATGATCAGAGCGTACTCTACCAGACCTTGTCCTTTTTCTTTCGGTGCATATAACATAACAATTTCTCCTTTCATAAATAGTCCACCCAAGGGTGTTGAATTGAATTGGGTATATTATAGAGGAAAATCGACTCTTTTTCAATAGCCAAAAAGTTACAGTATTGTAAGGTTTACGTTACCAGGTTGACCGCCGGTAATTGGATGCTGATCCGGGCACCCTGACCAATTGCACTATCGACATCAAACTCGCCACCCAGCATCTCAGTCCGGTCACGGATCACCTTGATCCCCAAACCCTTCGTTTCAGCTGTAATCTTATGATAATCGAAGCCTTTGCCATTGTCTTCGACCACCAAGCGGATGGTATCCGCCCCCATGTCCAGCTGCACCCTGACTTGGCTCGCCTGGCTGTGGGTCAGAATATTATTGAGCAGTTCCTGCATCGAGCGGAAGATCATCACTTCCAGATAAGATTCGAGCCGGCGTTCCTTACCCGTCACTGAGATCAGCACCTCGATAGAATTTTTCTCCCGGTAGGCATCACAGTAGCGCTTGATGGTCGGCGCCAGGCCAAGGTCATCAAGCATCATTGGTCTCAGGTCAAAAATAAAATCGCGCACCTGCTGGAAGGTGGTAGAAGCCGATCCCTTCAGGTTGGAAAGTTCTGCCCTGGCTTTTTCCTGGTCAATCTCGAACAGCTTCATGGCGATCTCAGTTTGCAATATAAAATTGGATAACGCCTGAGCTGGACCATCGTGCATCTGGCGCGATAACTTCTGCCGCTCCGTCTCCTGGGCCTGGATGAGCATCTCGGCGTTTGCCATCTTGCTGCCACTGTAAGCCACACTCCCTGGGGTTGTCTCTCCATCCAGGGAAGATCTCACATTTTTCAGCATCCCGAGATACCGGTCCAAGTGACTCTGGTCGCTCTGCAATTTTTCTAATTGGCCGCGCATGCCCACCAATCTCTGCTGGGCATCCAGGGCAGCCTCGTATGCAATTTTCACTTCGCTCACAGGCAGTTCGTCAATCTGGCTTTCTACCTGTTGCAGATGCATGGTTATTGTGGCATTTCGTTCTGAGAGTTTTTTAACTTCCAGCTGGCTCTGCTCCAGCATCATCCCAATCTCCCGAAGCTCCCGCTGAGTATCGTCAATTTCACGCTGTATAGTGTCATGGATCGAATGGGTCACGTTTTCTGCTCCGTTGAATTCAGATTCCATGGCTTACTCCTCAGATTCCGTATCTTGATCGTATAATCGCACCCAACCGCGCCGGAGCGAATAGACCGCTGCCTGAGTGCGATCCTCAACATTCAATTTTCTCAGGATTGCAGTCACATGATTTTTTACTGTTTGATGGCTGATCCCCAGTTTTGAGGCGATCTCTTTATTGCTTAAACCGAGCGTGACGCATTCCAGCACTTCCATTTCCCGAGCTGAGAGTGGGTAAAAGGGTTCACCAGGATCACTGTATGACCGGCTGGATGAATCCGTATGTTCCCCGATCCATTCTTCCACGCCCTTTTGGTCCAGCCGCTGATCTCCAACGAAATAATACCCAAGGGCTACATTCCGAACAATATTGGTCAGCTTCTCTGGCTCTACATCTTTTGCGCTGTAGGCATGTGCTCCGACCCTCATCGCATGGATCACCTGCTCGGTATCATCATAGGCGGTCAGCAGCACGACCTTCGTCCGCAATTTATCTAAAACCACCTGGCGGGTAATCTGCTGTCCGTTCAACCCCGGGAGATTGACATCCAATACCGCCACATCAGGTTCCAGCTGTTTGATAATCTCATATGCTTTTTCACCAGATTCTGCTTCCCCCACAATCTCAAAATCAGGTTCCAGGGAAAACGAATCGATCACTCCCTGGCGAAAGATAGGATGATCGTCCACAACGAGGATGGTTATTTTTTCCATAGCTCCAAAACCTTAAACAAATATACTCCATCTTTGACTGAGCATTCTCAAAAAGTATAGCACAGGCAAGAGACCCAAGCAACAAAAAGTAAACCAGAAAGAATGACCTTATCAAAAATGCAAATCTGCTATCCAAAGAAAGAAAAATAAATTTTGATTGACTTTTAGTCCTTTTTACCCGCCCCTTGAACTAAACATACAATCTCCTGAACAATCCTCACCAAATCTCCCAAATAATCATCAAACGATAAAACTACTCCCTACTACATTCCCCCCACAAATAGACAGCCATATTTTCCTTGCCAAACTCGCGGGTAACGGCCGCATCGGTCTGGAAAACCATTGCTCGTCCCTCCACCATCTCAGGATACCAATCCGGGAACGTGACCAAATATACCGGGCATTTCTGGTCCAGATAGTCTGCCAGCTTGCTCTCGTCGCGGATGAAAGGGATCACATCCGGGGAAATCAGTCCAGCCAGATCAATGATCTCCCGCTCGGTAAAATAACCGATCGCCCCGATGTCATGAGCTGCAATCAAGTCGTCCTCTTGTGAATTCTCCATGATCCAACCAGCCGTCGCCACCATTTCACCGTTGATCACAGCCACGTCTTTGGTAAAGGCATCCAAACCCAGCCACCAGAATAACACCAGCAAAGTGGCAATCATTGCAGCCATCAATCTGCTCGCCAGCCACTTCAACCTGCCGGGAGTTTTGCCGCTGAACGGTCCTGCTGTGCCAGCCAACCCCCACAGCACCAGTACTGGAACCGCAGGGATGATGTATCTGCCGTGCTGATAGGTTACCGGCAGGCGCAAGGCATACAGGGTGATAAAACCCAGCACCCACAGCGCACCCGCTGTCCTGGCCCAATGCCGGCCGCGGATGCTGGAGAATAAATAAGCCAAAAAACCAGGGACCAGCACCGCCCCAACCCCGATTAACAAAGGAACCGGCTGGTTGATNNGTGTTCGGCCACCATGTTCCTGCCAGCCAGCGGTTAAATACCAGATATGGGACAAACAGGCCCAGCGTTCCGGCCAAGGCCAAGCCTGTCCTCCGCAGCTTGTCACTCACCTTCCTGGATGGTGAGAGAAGGGCGACAAAAACTACCGGACCTAAAAGCGTGACTGCCTCGGGACGGATCCAGATTCCCAAACCGACAAAAGCCCCTACCCCAATCCAGGGCCATAATGGGTGGTTCAGCCACCCGTCTTTTGCAGAAATTTGTTCCTGACTGTTGAGGTCGGGTTTCCCATAGGCCTGGTTGGCGGCTTCTTCCAGATACAGCAAGACCGCCAGCACAGCCAACACCCATCCGGACATCAAGAGGGTTTCCATGCCGGAGAGCGCCGCCCACAGCAAATGCCACTCCAATCCGATCACCAATCCCGCACCCCATGTCCACCATCCACCGTGTTTGCTCAACAGGGGCCAGATGCGCTGTGATAGCAACGACATCCCCCATAACAGCAGAAGCCCTAAAAACAGCACCCAACAGACCGGCGATGCCCCCAACCAATACCCCGGCACCAGCAACAGCACCCAGAAGGGAGCCGTGGCGCCGGCCGAGGGTTGGCCCGAGCTATATGTCCAGCCAGCACCGCGCGCCAGACTGCGCGCATATGTTTGGTGAATCCATCCATCATCCAGCGGAAAGCCGACCGTCCCCCTTTTAATTGAAACCGCCACCCACACCAGCAATGAAGCAATCGTCACAAAGCTGACGATCCAAAATCGTTTTTTGTGGTTATCCTTCACATTAGTTACCCTCCCAGCGGAAGATATGGACATCCTCAACTGTCTTCACCCAGACCATCTGCCCATTTTTTTGAGGGGAGTCAAACTGCCGGTCATAAAATTCTTCCAGCGCATCAGGGTGGTTGGGTTCGACCAGCACCCAATCGACGCCAAAATCCCTCGCCACCGAGTAAAGGTGCTCCAGGCCCCCGAATGGAATGGCGAGAGATGGCCGATCGGTCACCACCACAAACCCCGGTGGGTTGGAGGATACCACCAGGTCATCTGCACCCGCCCCCAGATCATCCAAAGCGGCATCCACCGCCAGGTAACGTGTCTCCGCCTGGTTCCAGGCCATCACAGGCCCTCCATCAAATCCAACAACGGCAGAGAAATACACAATCACGCTGAAACCAATCACGAATAACACCACAACCCCCACATAAAACGGGCGGATTCTTTGGTCTTTCCATTTGGTAAACCGCCGCAAAGAGGCTTTAGTCAGCACATCGATCCCGACAGGGGCCATCGCCATCATCAGCGGAACAAAAGCCGCGCCAGAATGAAAGTAGCTCCCCCGCATGCCTGAAAAGGGAAAGACAACCGTCATCATCACGAACAAGACCCCTAAGGCGGTTAATCCAAGGAGAATGATCTTTTTACGGCGGTGCCGCCAGAACCCCATGACAGCCAGAAAACCCGGCAGCAATACGCCCATGGAGACGAAGGTAGTTTGCAAGTTCACCCACAGCGCTTCTGCGCGCGCCTGTAGAAGCGCGCCAATTCCTGCTTGATACCACCTCGCTGGAGTCAGCACCGCGGCCGGATAAGCAAACAGCTCATCGTAGCTCAGCACCCACATCGCCCGGCTGGTCCCCGGCGGGAACACACTGCCGTACTCCTGAAAATTCCGTAAATACCAGGGAAACATGACCAATAAATATCCGAACACCACCAACAGTCCAGATTGCGCATACCGGACGGTTAATCCCTCNNNNCCAACCCAGCCACGCCCAGCCAGAGCAAACCATCCGCCCGCGCCAGGTGCATCATCCCGGCAAGCAAGCCGAAAACCAATGCCCGTCCGCGTCTCAGCCGGGCGAATAAAAGAAAAATGAGACCCCCGAAAAACATATAAATACTGAACGAATCTGTGGTCGTCATGAATGGCAGGTAAAATCCGCTGAAGATCGACAAGAATCCAGCCAGCCAGGCAAATCCCTTGCGGTGGGAGATAGCATAGGAAAGTCCGGCCGTCACAGGGGCAACCGCGGCAGTCAGCAGTACAAAGACAACCTGTGCCGCGTCAAACCCTGGATACACCCCGGAAAAGAATCGCGTTCCAACCGCCGCTGCAAGTGATGTGAGCGGCATCCAGTACGTAAAGGCTGGATGCGGCAGCCCGGTTGGGTCGTCCAGGTAGTTCCACAAAAACATTTCCGACCATCCATGTCCCCCCGCGATCTGCGTTCCCCCATAATAATAGTAATACGCATCCATGTATCCCGGGTTGGCCTGTAGGGAGGCCGAACCCGCCGCCACCAGCAGCCCAGTTAAAAACAAGATCAGGTAAGACCAGCGCGGCATCGACAAGCTCTCCTAAAGTCTTCTCAGCGCTTCAAGATGGCTGACCTTCATCCGGACCGAACTCAGTGCCCAGTAGCGTGACCAGTACAGCAGCAGGAGAGCGAGCACCGGCACAACAAAAAACATCACGGGTGCTGCCTGGACGGAGAGCCCCGCGTCCATCGTCCGCCCTGCCAAGCCCCACTCCGCGGCCAAGATCAGAACCATCACCACCGCCGACAGGCGCGTGCCATTTTGCTTCCAGCGCTGCACCCAGACAGAAAATACCAGCACGAACGGCACGACCAGCAAAACATGGTTTGAGAGGGAAGTTGGCACCCCGATCAGGTTGGTCACCACAATCGTCAGCGCTGAGGTCCACAAAAACCAGCGCACATCTTTGCCCAATGACTTCCACCACTCCACCAGCATCCATATTCCCAGACCCACCGCCACAAAGGCCATCACTCTAGGCCCGGCGTCCGGCATCCATGTCCATAGAACAGCACTCGGGGAAGCAGGGAAGCTTTCTGCAAAGAACCCCAAAATTTGTAAATAATTGTATTGAATCCATTCCGGGAAAACATACAGCCCTCCCCCCACCAAAATCCCTATCGTCACCAGCATACTGACGACCAAGCCCATTCGCCTTTGAGAGACGGCCCAGATCAACACGAAGGGCAGCAGCAAGATCACCATCTGCGGTTTGATGATCGACAGCCCAAAGAACACCCCTGCCAGCCCATCAATCTCCTGCACCACCAGCAGCAAGCCGACCGCTACCAGCAGGGCCACCACGATGGCGGGATTGCCCAGGAACATCGCCCGCACCCAGTGATAACTTCCCAAGGAAAACACCAGGTAGAGCAATATCATGCCTGCCTTCGGGCGCCAGCGTGTTAGCACCAATCCGCTGAACGCCAGCCCAAACGAACAGATCACCAAAAAGGTCATCCAGACCGCCCTGGCAAGCGAATAGGGAGAAATCAATGAGAACGGGCCAAATAAGATCAGGCTGTAATAGGGATATGCAAAGCGGACAGGAGAATAGCTGTCTTCCAGCAAAATTGAGGCGCGCGCCACAGCATTGGGAAGATATGGGTTGTCGCTCTTGTGCATATTGGCGTAGCGGGCAGCCTCCCAGATCGGGGCGAAGACTTCGTCACCCCCCATCGGAACAATCATCGTCCTGTTGACCCACGTCAGACCCACGGCCAGCAGAATGATGACTGCCAGCACCAGGATAAACATCAATTCTGGACGTTGAGTGCGCAAATCATCTCCTGTGATATGTGAAAAATCTCCTGATATGGTATCACAAGTTGCTAAGCTGAAATCCAAAATATGATACTGAGATTAATTCGTCGAAAAGCATCTCTTTTCTATCTTATAATCACAACATCCGAATGAACCTATCCCGTTCCTAACTCTACATTCTCTCAGAATACATCCAAGATCAAAAAAACTCTGTAAAGTGATCGGTCATTGATCATGATCATCTCCCCACCTAATAAGGAGAACTTTTTATGAAAACGATTGAAATTGAATTGGGTAACAAGGCCGGATATGTCCTGTCGGCTTTAATCGGTGCAATCGGCGGGGCGATCTTCGTTATCATGGGGACCAAAGCATTTCCAAAGATGATGTCAGGCATGATGCAGAACATGGCTTCTGAGATGCAAAAAGCGGGATGCAGCCCCGCGGAAATCTGACAGCAGATGATGTCCGGTTTCGTTGAAACCAATAGTGATCTTGATTAACATCGCTTGATAAATTCTAAATAATTGAAGTTATGGATGATTCCGCATAAATCATAAAGCAGAGAAATTTTATGATATTATAGATAAAATATATCTTTATTATATTAACTCTCCATCCCTCCCTCTTTTATGCCTCCAAGAGCGGACAAATGTCTAAAATTCTTTCCCCAAAAGACCAAAAAATGAAAAACCGCTTGGAAAAAGCGCTGAGCAACGGAGATGTCACAATGTTCTCTCGGGGCCGGAAGCTTTTTACATTACTTCCCAGCGATCCGCGCTGTACCAGCTGCCACGCCCCATTTGAAGGGACCGGGGGAAGATTGGTGAGTAACATTCTTAATATCAAGCGCTCAACTCTGAACCCGCTAATGTGTAACCGCTGTGAAGAGATGATCAGACACCTGAAATATGGCTCAGAGGTGGAGATGAGCATGCTCTTTGCAGATATTCGCGGTTCCACCCCGCTAGCAGAAAGCATGTCTCCAACTGAATTCAAAGAATTAATCGACCGTTTTTACAATGAGACCACTCATGTTCTCACGCACAGCTATGCCATCATCGACAAGCTGGTCGGTGATGAAGTGTCTGGATATTATTTACCCTCGAACGTTGGGAAGGATTACGTGGACATATCTATCCAGGCAGCAAGGGATATTCTGCGAGTCACCGGCCATGACGACCCACAGGGACCGTGGGTGCCAGTGGGAGTAGGGATCCACGCTGGGATTGCCTATTTAGGGGCTGTCAGTTCCAGCGACGGGCTTGTTGAATTGACGGCGTTGGGAGATGCGGTCAATACCGCTTCCCGTTTAGCAACCAAAGCAGCAACTGGGGAAATCGTGATCAGCGATCATGCAGCTCAAAAGGCGCAAATCGATACCTCTTCCCTGGAAAAACGAAGCTTGGATTTGAAAGGTAAGCGCGAATTGATGGATGTCTGGGTGGTTGGAGCAGCATAAGTTCTCATGAGCAATTATTACGATTCTAGGTACAATGATGACGAATTTTACTGGGGGAAACAACCTTCCTCCACTGCGCGTATCTTTCTCCAGATGTTTCCCCCGCATGAAGGCCAGACTCTAATCGATATCGGGTGCGGCGAAGGCAGGGACTCAATCTTCTTTGCCCGTAACGGCTATCAAGTCACTGCTTTCGACTTTTCTAACGAAGGGGTTAAAAAGTCAAAAGCAAGGGCTCAGGAACTGAATTTAAGGATTAAATTTTTCCAGGCTGACGTCACTCAATACCAGCTGGAGACCAATTTCGATGTCCTGTTCTCTTCCGGGGCCTTGCATTACATTCCACAAAACTTGAGAAAAACGATCATAGGAAATTATAAACATTTCACCAATCTGGGAGGAGTCCACGCCATCATGGTGCCGATCACCAAGCCATTCATCCCCAGGAATCCAGAGGACGATCCGCTTGAACAAGACTGGATTTCTGGCGAAATCCTCACCTATTACCATGATTGGAAAGTTGAGTATTTTTCCGAGGAAATTCAAGATGATATTTTTTCGGATTACAAATTTGTGGTCAACCGCCTTATCGCTAAGGAACCAAGCCATGTCTGACAAACCATTACCAGAGAAACTAAAACGCCTGTATGATGTAGATACCGCGGATGAATTGTGGTCCAAGTTGTTGCAAGAGGGCAATGTCCGTTCCCGACGGTACCGCCCGGTATTCGGCCGCCTGCCATCAAATCCGCGCTGCGTCAATTGCCACAGGCCGTTTGCCGGGATTGGGGGGAAAATGATGAGGCTAATTTGGAAAGAATTGTCTCAAAAGTCAGACAAGAACCCTCGATTTTGCGCAGGCTGTTATAGTTTTACTGGCCAATTTCCAGGCGGCGCTGAGGTCGTCCTGACCATGCTGTTCGTCGATGTGCGCGGCTCGACCACCATCGCTGAAAAAATGGACACCCTCGAGTTCAGCCGGTTGATGAACCGCTTTTATGAGGCAGCTATCAACGTCCTGGTCCGTGCAAACGCCTTTATAGATAAATTGGTGGGTGATGAAGTCACAGCCCTGTTCATTCCAGGATATGCTGGTCCTGACCACGCCCAAAAAGCTGTGGCAGCCGGTCAGAAATTACTTCAGGTCACCGGGCATAGTTCAAAAAATGGACCTTGGGTCCCGGTTGGGGTGGGAATCCATACCGGTAAAGCCTGGGTCGGTTCGATCGTTGGTGCCAGTGGAGAAGCTGCGGATTTCACCGCTCTGGGAGATAATGTCAACATCGCTGCTCGATTGGCCTCCAATGCCGGACCAGGGGAAGTAATCATCAGCAGCGATACCTATCATGCAGCACAGGTAAATGATGAAGGACTGGAAAAACGCGAGTTGAAGCTTAAAGGCAAAAGCGAGATCTTTTCTGTCAGAGTGCTGAACGCCCACCAATAACCTCGAGGTCAGCACATCCAATAATTTTCCAAAGGAACAAAAAAACAGGCTTTGCGAGATCACAAAGCCTGTTTTTGCTTTATAAAGTTGTCGGGATTACTCACCCAAGTATTCGCGCAGTTTGCGCCGGATGACCGGGTGGCGCAGGCGGCTGAGCGCCTGGGCCTCGATCTGGCGCACACGTTCGCGCGTCACACCCATTTTGCGCCCCACCTCTTCCAGGGTGTATGCCTGTCCATCCAACAGCCCATAACGCAACTGCAAGATGCGCACTTCCCTGGGCGGTAAGGTGTTGAGCACCTCTTCCAGGTGTTCCTTCAGCAGGTTGTAGGTCGCCGATTCATCCGGGGCCGGCACTTCCTGGTCCTGGATAAAGTCGCCCAGCACGGAATCTTCTTCATCATCCGTCGGGGTTTCCAGCGAGAGCGGCCGGCGGGCAACCTGGATCATATTTTCCACCTTCTTCGGCGGCACATCCAGGGCTTCTGCCAGCTCTTCTACCGATGGGTCACGACCCAAACGTTGGGTCAGCTGGTGCTGTACCCGCAGCAGTTTATTGATCTGGTCGCCCATATGGACCGGGACGCGGATCGTCCGGCCCTGGTCGGCAATCGCCCGGGTGACTGCCTGGCGGATCCACCAGGTAGCATAGGTGCTGAATTTGTGCCCGCGGCGGTAGTCGAATTTCTTCGCCGCCCGGATGAGCCCAATATTGCCTTCCTGGATCAAGTCCTGGAAAGGTACGCCTCGCCCCATATACTTTTTGGCCACACTGATCACCAGGCGAGAGTTTGCTGTGATCAGGTGTTCCCGGGCCGCCCAGCCATCTTCGATATTATTGCGGTGGTCATGGCGGTCCTGCTGTTTGACGGTTTTGCCGTTCGTCGCCAGGGTCTCGCGAGAGATGCGCCCTTTTTCAATCCGCTTGGCAAGGTAAACTTCCTCTTCTGCGGTCAGCAAAGGCACGCGGCCAACTTCTTTCAGATATAGGCCAATCATATCGTCAGTATCAATATTCGCCAGGTAATTATCTTCTAAAGCGGTAGCCTTGTCATCCTCGTCTTCGCTTTCTTGCTCTTCTGCTTCAGCCAGCAGGTTCGCATCTGAAGGCTCAATGCTGGTATCATCATCCACATAGGGAATACCAGCACTCAGCAAGGCAGCAAAAGCCTCTTCGAGCTTATCTACATCCCGTTCGGCCTCCGGGAAGATGCTCAGAATATCATCAATGGTCACATAGGTTTTCTGTCGACCTAATGCGATTAACCGCGCCACCGGCGAAAATTCCCCATTATTTCCTTCGATTTCTTCTAAAATATCATTGTTTAACACATTCATTCGCCAATTTCCTCTAAATATTTTTAAGAATTAGCTATTCAGTTCTTCTATTAAGAATAGCTGGAGTTCTACATTCTTACCAAATCGTGATGCGAATTGAGCGTCGAAAATGTTTTTCTACTCTCAGCATACACGTTTTGAACTCTAAAAGCAACCACCAAAAAAACTGCCCAACCTCCCGTAATTTATACCTGACACAGTTCTAACCTGACTCCCTGGGACATGCTTTACCAGGAGCCTAACACGGTCAAACTGGCTAAAACGTTGGGCGATTGAAATAAAAACCCAGCAACTCCCTGTTGTGTGTCGCTGGATGTTTTTGCATGTATCGTTGCTGAAAAAACTATACAACAAAATGAGGGGCAAAGTCAAGAGTTTATTTGAAATTATATGATTTTCTAATATTTAACCCGCTCGCGCCTCAATTTTTATGAGATTTTTGCCGCTTGAGCCCCTCAAAAAAGGATGATCAAGGGTATAATCAAAACCATTCTAATTATATATCAAACTTTTCTTATGAAAATTTCTCCCCGTCAGCTCAGTCGCCGCGATTTCATTCGAGTAGCAGGGCTCTCGATCCTCAGTTTAGGGATAGAGCCTTTGCTCACAGCTTGCAGCGATATTATAGGCAAGGCCTCTGTGGGCACACCTGTACCCACAAATCTTTCCCCGCAATACCCCACAGCAACACCCCCACTGCCAACCGCAACGCCCACACCCGGCACACCTACTGAACTACCTCCGCTTCCTACTGATGAACCTGTCATCTTATCCCCCAGAGACCAGCGCCGCCTGAATTTGATAGAGAAATATGGGCCTGCAACCAAAGCCCTCTCGCTCGAATTTCACGGAGATGAGTACTGGCACTATAACGGGGCTTACTCGATGGACACCTCCACCTTTACCTGGTTGATGACCTGGCTGCAGGAAAACGAGGTCTGGGCCATCAATCAAGATGAACTGATCGGATTCCTGGACGGCACGCTTCAACTCCCCGCCCGGAGCGTGATTCTGACCACTGATTCGGGAAGGGCGTCTGTCGAATCCCTGCAGAGGATGATCCCCATTCTTCAGGATACTGGCATGCATTTCATCAGCTTCATCTGGACGATGCAAATGATGCCAGAAGAAACTGCCGCCTGCCCAAACAACCTGTGCTGGGAAACCTTCCTGAAAGCCAAGGAATCAGGGGTATTCTCTTTCGGTACGCACTCCGAATATCACGTCCCGCTCGCCGAGAAGGACGAGGCCTTCATGTTCAAGGATATTTCCCTATCGATGCGCGAAATCGAGGAAAATTTGGGCATTACCCCGCAAATCCTCGGCTGGCCGCTCGAATCTTACCCACCATTTGGGGAAAAAATAGCCAAACTGGGGATAAAAGCCGCTTTTGGCGGTCTCTCACGCCCCCTTGACCAGTGTTCTGTCTATGCGCAAGACCCGCTCCGCTACAACCTGCCCCGTCTCCTGCCCCCAAACCGGCAGGACCGGCGCTCCGGAAGGCCCTTCGGCATGACAATTGATGACCTCGCCGCCCACTATATGGACGGTTTTGGAAGGTAATCTCAGGATGCTGCCTAATTTCCTCGTCATCGGTTCCCAGAAATCCGGCACCACATCCATCTACCATGTCCTGCGCCAGCACCCCCAGGTCTTTATGCCCGAGCGTAAAGAGGTTAATTTCTTTTTCCTGGAGCAGGAATACCGGCGCGGGCCGCATTACTACCAGTCTTATTTTGCCCCCGCCCCAGAAAGTGCCCGGGCTATCGGGGAAGCCTCCCCCGGGTATATCTGCCACCCGCAGGCACCTGAACGCATCCACAAACTGCTGCCGGAGATCAAACTGATCCTCACCGTGCGCAATCCCATCGACCGGGCATACTCCCAATACTGGGACAACCGCCGCAGCCTGTCCGAACACCGCACCTTCGCCCAGGTCCTTGAAGAGGCTCTGGAGGACACCTACCACCCCTCCAGGCTGGGCTATTTCAGCCGCGGCACCTACAGCCAGTATATTCAACGCTATGTGAACCTTTATCCCAGTGAAATCCTCTTGGTGCTGCTCTTCGATGATCTGCGCCACTCCCCCGGAGGGTTTTATCGGGACATTTACCAGTTCCTGGGCATCGATCCTGACTTCCATACCCCCGCGATGACCACCAGCTTCAATCCCGCCGCGGTCTGGGAGAATCCGATTTACCGCTGGTTCTTCTCCCATCCGGCCCGTACCCGCTGGCTGCCCCCCAGACTGCGCCGCCTGACCTTCTTCGGGAAGCGAACCTCCTGGCAGTATCCGCCAATGGACCCAGAAATCCACCAGAGACTGGTTGATTTCTACCGGCCATGGAACGAAAAACTTGCCCATTTTCTCGGTCGCGACTTATCAAACTGGAATAAATAACGATCCCCAATCTAAATATATTTTCCAAGTGCAACTTTTTGCTTTGATTTCCGTATAGAGAATTGAATGACGATTGAAACATACCACTTCGATCGTCAGGAGAAATTCAAAGAAATTCTCCCCAAAACAAAAAACTACTCTTTATGAATGAAATCGGAGGTAAACAATGGGTTGTCTAAAAGCGATTATCGGCATCATCATGGGGATCGTCGGCCTGGTGGTCGGGATCGTCGGTGCAGTATTGGGATTGGCAGGTGGGATTATCGGGCTGGTCATCGGCGCCATCGTCCTGGCACTGATCTTGATCCCGATCGGCATCCTGATCGCCATTTTCTAATGGTTCAGTTGGTAGTGGTCAGAAGGTAGCGCTCAGAGGGTAGTAGGTAGTGGACAATCAACAGATAGAATTCTCCTTTTCTATCCTCTACCCACTGACAACTGACCACTGCCAACTATTCATTTCGACCACTTGACACTCCCCGGCAAAACCCGTAAACTAATCATATGAGCGAAGCACTGTATTACCTCTATATCCAGACCAGTTCCATACTTTTATTCATGTCGATGATGATGGAAATGACCAAACGCGCCCGGGCAGCTGTGCGAGTGTGATTCTTCCACCTGCACCCAGAAATTCAACTGCCCGCTCGGGCAGTTTTTTGTTGTATACCTAGAGAACAAGCCGTAAGCTTCAAATCAACGGTCAATCCGACCAGCTTGTTTACGAAATGAGAGAACCGCACTAAAATACACTTTGCAATCATCCGGAGGAGAACGATACCATGACAGAAAATCCCCAATATATTCTTGTAGCCGTTGCCTGGCCCTACGCCAGCTCGGAAATCCATGTTGGCAACATTACTGGCTCCTACCTGCCTGCCGATATTTTTGCCCGCTACCATCGCTTGAAAGGCAACCACGTATTGATGGTCTCCGGATCAGATGCTCACGGCACGCCGATCACAGTGAAATCAGATGCCGAAGGTATCTCTCCCGAAGAAGTTTACAAACGCTATCATGCCGGTTTCCTGGACCTGTTCCAGAAATTGGGCCTGCATTACGATCTGTTCACATCCACCCATACCGAGAACCACACCAAGGTGTCACAAAGCATCTTTTTAGCGCTCAAAGAGAACGGACACCTGTACACCGAGACCCAGAATCAATGGTTCTCCCCCAGTGAAAATCGCTTCCTTCCCGACCGCTATGTGGAAGGCACCTGCTATATTTGCGGCTACGAACACGCCCGCGGCGACCAATGCGACAACTGCGGCAACCTGCTGGAAGCCAACGAGCTGATCAACCCGCGCTCCAAGACCGACGGCACCACCCCGGAGTTAAAGGAAACAGAACATTTTTACCTCGACCTCAGCAAGCTCGAGCCGGATGTGATCGAATTTTTGGAATCACGCCAAGACCGCATTCGCCCCAATGTCCTGCGCCAATCCCTCGGCCAGATCAAAGCCAACCCGCTGCGCGGCCGTCCCATTACCCGCGACCTTGATTGGGGCATCCCCGTTCCGGTGGATGGCTGGCAGGGCAAGTGCCTGTATGTCTGGTTCGAAGCGGTCATCGGCTACCTTTCGGCAGCCATCGAATGGTCATCACTCAACGAGCAGCAGGACGCCTGGCACAACTGGTGGTACAACCCGGATGCCCGCGCCTATTACTTCATCGGCAAAGACAACATCCCCTTCCATGCCGTGATGTGGCCGGCTCAACTGGCAGGCGCCGGGGAATGGTTCGGCAAGATTTTTGAAGAAAAAGAAAACACCCAACTTACACTGCCCTACGACGTACCAGCCAACGAGTTCATGAACATGCAGGACCAGAAGCTCTCCGGCAGCCGCGGTTGGGCGGTCTGGGGACTCGATTTCCTCTCCCGCTACCAGCCGGATGCCCTGCGCTTCTACCTGACGATCAACATGCCCGAGACCAAGGACTCCAACTGGGATTGGGATGATTTTGTCTCGCGCATCAATTCCCAGCTCGTCGCCACCTGGGGCAACCTTGCCAACCGGGTGCTCTCCTTTGCCCACAAGCACTGGGAAGGGCATGTCCCGGCGCCAGGTAAAATCACCCCGCAGGACCAAGCCATCCTAGAGACCATCGAAAAAGGCTTCGAGAGTGTCGGCGAGCAGCTGGAGAAAGTCCGCCTGCGGGCCGCCCTCCAATCCGCCCTCGAACTGGCCAGCGAGGTCAACAAGTATCTCGACGAAACTGCCCCCTGGTCGGCCGTAAAAGAGGACAAGCAGCGCGCCGCCACCATCATCTACACCGCACTGCAGTGCATCGATCACCTGAAAATCATTTTCGCCCCCTTCCTGCCCTTCTCGAGTGAACAGCTCCACACCTACCTGGGATACGACACCCCGCTTTTCGGCGGTCAGTTCACCCAGGCAGTGGAGGATGCCCAGGGAGAACACATCACGTTGCAGTACAAGCCTGGCGACACCTCTGGCGACTGGACACCCAGTAAGCTGGAACCCGGTCAGTCCTTCCTCAAACCCAAGCCGCTCTACCAGAAGCTCGACCCCAAAACAGCGGAGGAAGAACGGGCTCGTTTGGGTTAGTCAGGTTTAGGATCCGGGATTAAGAAAATTTCAAGAGAGCGCTTGAAACAGCGCTCTCTTTTTATTAAATTCCTGCGGAATAAATATTCTTGATCTGAAGATTATTTTGACTCTTAACGCCGCAGATCAGCCAAACGATTGGTGCTTCACATGGGTTCCATTTCAAAAATAGAGCACACATTAAGTTCTAAAAAACCAACCTGTCCTAAAAAATTTTCCTCATTTATCATCACTTAAACAGACATTATGGGTTGTATAGGGTGGAGTAAAAAATAATGAAAGAGTTTAAAAATAAAATTGCTGTCATCACCGGGGCTGGGCGCGGCATGGGCCGCGGGATCGCTTTACGCTGCGCCAGAGAGGGGATGAAGGTCGTTTTGGCCGGCTACAGCCAAGAATCGATTACAAATACCGCCGAGGAACTCAAATCATTGGGCGCCGAAACACTGGCCGTGCAAACCGACGTCTCCCAGCTGGAGGACGTGGAAAACCTGGTCAAGACCTGCTACCTAGAATTTGGCCGCGTTGATCTGCTGATCAACAATGCCGGGGTGGCAGCACCAGGCTCAGTTCTCGATCTCAGCCTGGATGATTGGAATTGGGTCATGGGTGTCAACTTCTACGGCATCCTCTACAGCGTAAAGTCCTTTGTCCCGCGCATGATGGCGCAAAATCATGGCGGTCATGTGGTCAATGTATCTTCCCTGGCAGGGATTGTCCCCGGTATTGGGTCGTACTGGGTCTCCAAACATGCGGTGGTCGTCCTGACAGAATCTTTGTACTACGACCTGGCAGACACCGCACCGCAAATAAAAATCTCCGTCTATTGTCCTGGTTGGGTGGATACGCAATTTTACCTGGCAGACAAATCCCGCCCGGAGCGTTTCAACGGTAATCCCGGTCAGGTAACAGACGAACAAAGGGCAAAATGGCGGGAAGCGCACGAAAAAGGCGTCCCAATCACACAGGCTGTGGATATCCTTTTTGAAGGCATCCAGAAAGATAAGCTATTTATCGGTCCCAAAGCCTTTCAGATTCACGAACCCCAGCTGGCAAGCGCTGTCCGAGACCGCGCCGAATGGATCCTTAACGAGATCAACCCTTAACGAGCCTTGGCGCGTTTTGCCAATCTTGTCCAAAGTGCCAAACCCCGGGTACAATCAAATTGACATTTTGATGATCACGGCACCTGGGAGGTCAATCATGTCATCTGAACAAATTTTACAAAACCAGCACCTCACCCTGCGCCCGTTTACCCCTGAAGATGCACCGGAATTACACCGCTATCTCAACCATCCCGGTCTGACCGGGCGGCGCTATATCCATTGGGACTTTGACGACACCCTGCCCCTCACCCCATCACAAGTTGAAAAATTAATTGCTAAATGGAACGAGACCGAGGACGGATTTTGCTATGCGGTGGTCAATTCAACGCCTAAACCCGTCCTCATCGGACATGCTGAGGCAAACTGGGGCTGGGACCCACATATGCCGGGCGCCAGCGTGGTCATCTCTCCCGAGTTTCAACGCCAGGGATACGGCAGCCTAGCGCTTGCCATCCTGTTGAACTACCTGTTTGGTTTCACCATTGCCCACAACGTCTCCACCCGGATTGCAGAATGGAACACCCCTGCCCTGGCCTTCGCTGACAAGCATGGTTTCAGCCGGGTGGGTCTCATCCGCAGGGACGATTTCCGCCATGGGCAATTTACCAACTCGGTGGTCGTCGATCTCCTCCGCCGGGAATGGAAGGAGGGCAGCCATGCCGCTTAAAGGAAAAAAAGTGATCCTGAGAGAAGTACGCGAGGGCGACCTGCCGCTGCTGCTGGCTCTGCGCAATGACCTCGACACCCAGGGGTGGAGCCAGACCTTGCCTACCGACTACACCTTGCACACCTACCAGAGGCAGTACGAGGAGGACTCATACTCCACAAAACGCCGCCGCGCCCGCTTCGTGATAGAAACCAAGGACACCAAGGAAGTAGCCGGCAACATCACTTATTACAGCTACACGCCGCGCTTTTCGGTCATCTTTGGGATCGCGATTGCCAAGCAGTTCTGGTCTGCCGGGCTGGCGTACGATGCCCAGGAAACCCTGCTCCACTTCCTGTTCGAAGAATTAGGGGTGCGCGTCGTGCGCTTGTGGACCACCAGTTCCAACGAAAAAGCGATCCGCCTGGCGGAACGCTCCGGTTTCAAAGTTGCTGCCCGCCTGCGAGAGGCGATCATCCGGCGCGGCAAGCTGGCCGATAATGTCACCATGGACATGCTGCGCGAGGAATATTACGCCCTCCACCCTGAACTGGAAGA
>JABAHR010005165.1_pt1 | contig 33796 bp, 36 predicted proteins | sample 7062101 | NCBI WGS metagenome assembly JABAHR01 (sample SAMN14534553, study PRJNA622989) | marine sediment metagenome | biome: marine biome [ENVO:00000428]; feature: marine pelagic biome [ENVO:01000023]; material: deep marine sediment [ENVO:00002113] | place: India: Gulf of Kutch | collected...
AATAATCCTGATTTATATATAAGGGTTACGGGTTATTCGGACAGAAAGGGCAGTTCTGATTATAATAAAAAGCTCTCACAGAGGAGGGTACAGTCTGTAGTGGGTTATTTGAAAGAGAAGGGAATAGACTCTAAGAGGATAAGATCAAGGAGTCTTGGAAGCACCAGCAGATTTTCTCAAGGCGAGTCTGAAAAGTCTTTAGAAATGAACAGAAGGGTTGAGATTGTGCTTATTGAAAAAGAGATAAAAGAACCGAAAGCAGTAAAGACCGTTAAAAAAGAACAGGCACAAAAAATACAGACAAAAGAAGATATGGTGAACAAAACTAAAGAGATTAAAAGCCAATCAAATCCTAAAAGCCTTGTAGACATTGAAAACGTAATTACCCATGAGCTTAAAAAAATAGCAGCAGAAAACATTGAGCTTGAAGTACCTTCTCAGATGAGACAGGGTGAGTTAAGTGAAGTCAATGCAACAACATCGGAGATCTTTATCATAAATCTTATAAAAAGACTTAATAACACAACATATCAAAGGATATCACCAGTGGATAAAATAGAGTTTAGCAACTTTAATCTCTCTTCAGCAAATTTTTTAATTAACAAGATAGAAGGTGAAAAACTTGGGAAATGGTCCTGGGAGGTAACACCAAATGAGCCTGGAGCAAATAGTATTATGCTTTCAGCTACTATGGACATTGTATCAAACAATTCGCGGCAAACCATAAATGTTCCCATTTTTTTAAAAGCCGTAGATGTACAGAGCACCCCCGGTTATTATTTATCAAAAATTATGTCAAGTGGGCTCTATATAGTATTCTTAGTTGTACTTGCGCTTGGTATATTTACAATGGTTTCTAAAAAGGAAAATACAAGAAATATAAAGAAGGACTAATTTTATAATACTACTATGGGAATGAACTGGCTTGATATTACGGTAATAATTATTTTAGCAGCATTTTTTATCACCGGGCTTTTCAGGGGACTTGTACGGCAGGTGTTTTCAATACTTGCAATTGGCGGAGGACTCGCTGTTGCATTCATGTTCTTTGATATTCTAGGTTTTATTCTAGTTGATAAACAGTATATACAAAACATTTCAATAGCTAATGTAATAGGTTTTATTCTTATCCTTATTATTACATACATTATAATCCAGCTTCTCGGCTGGGTTGTTACAAAACTCATTGGAACACTGCATCTAACCTGGGCAGACAGGGCGGCAGGGGGTGTGCTTGGCGGTATATTCGGAATTATCATTTGTACAATACTTATAGCAGGGCTTACTTTTTTCTATGGTGAGGAAGATACCGTATTTAAAAACTCCGTGACAACACCGTATTTAAAAACTGCTTACCTTCTCATAAAAGATTCAATACCCGATGATATTGATAAAGAGTTCCAAAGGGCAAGAAAGTTAATTAGAGACAAGGGTATAGTGGCAGCTTCCAAAGTTAAAGAAATAGTTGTTGAAGAATCAAAAAAGCAATTAGTGGAAAAAGCAAAAACCGAAATCAAACAAAACACCGATAGCGGAGTAGTACAAACAACACCTTCAGTACTAACAGATAGTAAGGATACGAAAAACAAAGGGGATGCTAAAACAGAGCAATGATAGGAATAGAAACATTAGACGAATTCGTTATAAGAAAACAGGCTGACTTTCCCGGTACTTCAGGTGAATTTTCCAGGCTTTTAAGAGACATAGGGCTTGCTGCAAAAATTGTTCACAGAGAGGTAAATAAAGCGGGTCTTGTTGATATTTTGGGAGAAACGGGATCAACAAATGTACAGGGTGAAGAAGTTAAAAAACTCGATGTCTTTGCCAACAGCCGTTTTATTGCATCTCTAAGAATGGGAGGAGCCTGCTGCGGGATTGCATCAGAGGAGAATGAAAATTTTATTATCATTGATGATGAATTGTCTCAAAATGCTAATTATATTGTTGCTCTTGATCCTCTTGATGGATCATCAAACATTGATGTAAATGTTTCAGTTGGTACAATTTTTTGTATATATAAAAGGGTCTCGCTCTCTGGAGGGCTTTGTCAGCTTGCCGATTTTTTGCAGAAGGGAACAAAACAGGTTGCTGCTGGTTATGTTATATATGGGTCTTCAACTATGCTTGTATATACCACAGGCCACGGAGTAAACGGTTTTACTCTTGACCCTACAATCGGTGAGTTCTGTCTTTCTCACCCTGATATTACAATANNTCGGGAAGAACATATTCTGTAAATCAGGGCAACTACTCTAAGTTTAAAAAAGGTGTGCAGAAATTTATAAGCTACTGCAGCGAAGATGATGAAGATTCAGGGCGTCCCTATTCGCTTAGATACGTTGGCTCGCTTGTTGCCGATATACACAGGAATCTTCTAAAAGGGGGTATCTTTATGTACCCTTCAACTTCGTCTCTTCCCGATGGAAAACTGAGACTGCTTTATGAGTGCAACCCTATGGCATTTATCGTAGAGCAGGCCGGAGGAAGGGCTATAAACGGTAAACAGGACATTATGAAACTGGACCCTAGTGATCTGCACCAGAGAACCCCTATGTATATAGGTTCAATAGAGCTTGTTGATAAGCTTGAAGAATTTGTATCTAAATATTCAAAGTAATAAACTACAGCTACGCAATAGTGATTGTACTGTCCAGATATACATCCTGAATAGCATTTAGAAGAGCAACTCCGTCTTTCATGGGTTTTTGAAATGATTTCCTTCCGCTAATAAGCCCCATACCACCAGCGCGTTTATTTATTACAGCAGTTTTGACGGCATCTTTGAGATCATTCTTACCAGAAGCCCCGCCGGAATTAATAAGCCCGGCTCTGCCCATATAGCAGTTTGCAAGCTGATACCTGGTAAGATCAATCGGGTGGTCGCTTGTAAGTTTGGAGTATACTCTGTCATGTGTCTTACCGAATTTGAGCGCCAGATAACCGCCGTTGTTTTCAGCCTGTTTTTGCTTGACTATGTCAGCCTCAATAGTTGCAGCCAGGTGGTTTGCCTGACCAGTGAGGTCAGAGGATACATGATAATCGGCTTCTTTAGTTTTAAATGCAGGGTTTCTAAGGTAAGCCCAAAGGATTGTTACAAGCCCAAGGCTATGGGCATAGTGAAAAACTTCAGAGATTTCCTGTATCTGCCTGGTGCTTTCATCGGAGCCGTAATATATAGTTGCTCCCACCCCTGCAGCACCCATTTGGAATGCCTGATCTACATTTGCAAATAAAACCTGATCAAACTTGTTGGGATAAGTAAGAAGTTCGTTGTGATTTAATTTTACGATAAAAGGAATCTTGTGAGCATATTTTCTGGAAACCGAGCCAAGTACACCAAGGGTACTAGCCACAGCACTGCATCCGCCTTCCATGGCAAGCTTAACCAGATTCTCCGGATCAAAATAAATTGGGTTTGGAGCAAAAGATGCACCGCCTGAATGCTCTATTCCCTGATCAACGGGGAGAATGGAAAGGTAACCGGTGCCTGACAAGCGGCCGGAATTAAAGAGTGACTGAAGATTTTTTAATACAGCATTTGGTCTGTCATTTTGACTGAATACTTCATCAACATAGTTAGGGCCAGGAAGGTACAGTTTATTCTTGGCTATAGTCCTGCATTTATGGTCTAAATAGTAATCTGCATCTTTACCTAAAATACTTGCACTATTTCTTGCTTTTGCCATTTTAGCTTCCCCCTGAATTAATCTGTTTTATCGTTCAAGATAGTGATGCCCGGAAGTTCGTTTCCTCCTAAATATTCCATTGATGCACCACCGCCTGTGGAGACATGACTTATTTCTGAAATAAGTACTTCTGCCTTTCTAAGCGCTGATGTAGTATCCCCACCGCCAACAACTGTAGTAGAACCGCGCCATGTGGCAAGTGCAATTGCTCTTGCTATGTGTGTTGTGCCCGATGAAAAATCATCAACCTCAAACACTCCCATAGGTCCGCTCCAAAATATAGTGTGTTTGCGTCTTATCTTGGAAATGAAAAGTGATGCAGTTTTGGGGCCTATATCAAATCCGTGAAGCTCATCTGGAATATTATCATCCACAACTATTAAATTTTTTCTGTTTTCAAAACTTTCAGCAATAATATGATCTACGGGAAGTACTATTTTCTTGCCATATTTTTGCAGTGCTTCAGTTACCCAGGGGATCATTTCCTCTTCTGTAACTGAGTTACCCACATTTACGCCCTTTGCCTTTAAAAACGTATATGCTACTCCGCCACCAATAATTACCTCATCTGCTTTTTCCATAAGGTTTTTCAGTGCATGAATTTTGTCTTTAATTTTTGAACCGCCCACAATAACAAGATATGGCCTCTTTGGGGTATCAATAAGCTGGTGCAGGAACTTAAGCTCCCTGTCTACTACAAACCCTGCAAGCCTTTTTTTAAAATGCTCTGCCATACCAAAAGTGGAAGCATGTGCTCTGTGTGAAGTGCCAAAAGCATCGTTTACATATATGTCTGCAAGAGAGGCTAATTGTTTGCAAAATTTAGGTTCGTTGTCTCTTTCTTCAATGTGAAATCTAAGATTTTCAAGAACCAGTATTTGTCCGTTTTTAAGATCTTTGACTGCTTTTTTTACTTCTCTTCCAACTGTTTTGCCTACAAACTTGACTTCTCTTCCAAGAAGTTCTGCAAGTCTATCTGCAACGGGCTTGAGTGAGAGGCTGGAAATAACATTACCTCTGGGTCTGCCCATATGAGAAGCGACAACAACTTTAGCACCTCTGTCTACAAGATAATCAATAGTTGGAACTGTTCTTCTTATTCTGTAATTTTCACTTATTTTTCCATCTCTGATGGGAACATTAAAATCCACACGCACAAAGACAGTTTTGCCTTTTAGTTCAGAATCTTCTAAGTCAGAAACTAACAGTTTATCGCTCAATGCTTTTTACCTGCAAACTCAATCAGATCGACTACTCTGGAGGAATAGCCATATTCATTATCATACCATGCTATGACTTTAACTAAATTATTTCCTACCATTGAAGTAAGCTGGGAGTCAAAAGTAGCAGAGTGTGTATCTCCTATAAGATCGGAAGATACAAGCGGCTCATCCGAATACCTGAGAAAACCTTTGAGGCTTCCTTTTGATGCTTTTTTGAATTCAGCATTTATCTGCTCAACTGTTGTTTTGCTTTTAAGTTCGGCAACAAAATCCACAACCGACACGTCTGGAGTCGGAACTCTCATTGCCACTGCCTGTAGTTTACCTTTTAACTCGGGGAAAATGACCTGTATCAAATTTGCGGCACCTGTGCTCGTGGGAATTATTGAAAGAGCAGCCGAACGTGCTCTTCTTAAATCTTTATGAGGCGCATCCAAAATCCTCTGGTCATTGGTATATGAATGAACTGTGGTCATCTGTCCGCGTTTTATACCAAATTTATCATGAAGCACTTTTACCACCATACTAAAGCAATTAGTAGTACAGGATGCATTAGATATTATGTGATGTTTTGATGTTCTGTAATCCTTGTGATTAACTCCCATTACAACCGAGAAATCTACTTCGCCTTTTGATGGTGCTGTAATAATAACCTTTTTTACAGAGCCTCCCATATGTTTGGAAGCAAGCTCCTTGCTGGTAAAAATTCCTGTAGATTCTATGACCTGCTGAGTTTTAAGTCCGTTCCAGTCAATATTATCGGGATCTCTTTCAGAAAATACCCTTATTTTTTTACCATCTATTATTATATTATTTCCGCTTACTTTAACTTCGCCGTCGTAAGGACCGAAGACAGAGTCATATTTAAACAGATGAGCAAGGGTTTTTGCATCTGTAATGTCGTTTATTCCCACAAAATCCAAACCTTTTCTTTGTAGCCCGATTCTCAGTACATGTCTTCCGATTCTTCCAAATCCGTTAATTCCTACCTTAATAGGCATTTAGTTCCTCCAAATTGCTGTAAATTTAAGATATTGCTGCTGTCAAAGCCGAAAAACTACCCAAATGTCAATCAGAGTCAAGTTGCTGGATATGCGAGTTTTTCTATATAATTAGGCTGATTTCTGAAGCAATCAATTCGTTCTTACATTCTGAAGCTTGGTAATAAACTCTTTTATCTCTTTTGATTTAACTTTCATGCTGACTCGGTTTACTATGAGCCTTGCAGTAATATCAGAAATTACATCAATAGATTCCAGTTTATTTTTCTGAAGGGTTTCACCCGTTGCAGTAAGATCGACAATAACATCAGAAAGCCCTACAATTGGAGCAAGCTCAACAGAGCCGTAAAGTTTTACTATTTCAACGTTAATTCCCTGCTGTGTATAATAGTCACTTGCTATTGCCGGATACTTTGTAGCTACCCTAAGTGACTTTGATGTGTCTCGTTCATAACCACTTGGAGCTGCTACAACTAATTTGCATTTTCCAATTCTTAAATCTAATGGTTCGTATAGGTTATACTTTTCTTCCATAAGGGTATCTTTTCCCACTATGCCGCAGTCAGCAGCTCCATACTCAACATAAGCGGGAACATCTGTAGGACGAACAACCATGGCCTTCATACCAATACTTGGGTATTCAAAAACCAGTTTTCTTGTGTTTTTTAGTATGTCACTGATGTTATAACCGGCTTTTTTAAATATAGCTGTAGCTTCTTCAAGTAGTCTTCCGCGTGAAAATGCGATTGTGATCATTCTTTCTCCCTCCAAATTTTAGCACCAATCTGTTCTAGTTTTTTGTCTAATCTGTCGTAGCCACGGTCTAAGTGGTATACCCTAAGTATGTCTGTACGCCCATTTGCTATAAGCCCTGCCAATACAAGTGAGGCACTAGCCCTGAGATCACTTGCCATTATTGGCGCTCCGCTAAGGCCATCTACACCCCTTACAACAGCGCTGCTGCCAACAAGTTTTATATCCGCTCCCATTCTTCTAAGCTCTCCTGCATGCAGATATCTCTGTGGAAATATTGTTTCATTTATAATACTAAGACCCCTGGAAATACTCATTAAAGTCATTAACTGTGCCTGCATATCTGTAGGAAATCCAGGGTAAGGAAGAGTTGTAATATCTACACTCTTTAGTTTACCAGTACCTTTTACCCTAACCCCACCCTTAACTTTTGTGATTTCAGCTCCTACCTCGATTAATTTTCCTATTACTGCCCCACTGTTCTCAAATGCGCAGTTTTTAAGCACAAGGTCAGCAGAAAGAGCAACCGCAGCAACCATCAGTGTACCGCTCTCTATTCTGTCTGGCATTACTTTATAGTTCTTTATAGGCTTTAATTTGCTTACTCCCTTAATTGTAATAATGTCTGTTCCCGCGCCTGTGATCTTTGCGCCCATTTTATTGAGTGCATTTGCAAGGTCAGTAACCTCTGGCTCACATGCAGCGTTGAGCAAGATCGTTTCACCGTCGGCAAGTACTGATGCAAGCATCATATTCTCTGTGCCTGTTACTGTGGATATATCAAATGGGATTATATTTCCTGATAACTTTTTAGCTTTTGTCTCTATGTATCCTTCATCGATGATGATTTTTGATCCAAGTATCTCAAGTCCTTTTAGGTGTTGATCCACAGGTCTTTCGCCTATAGCACAGCCACCCGGAAATGAAACTCTGGTTTTTCCAAAACGTGCAGTTAGCGGGCCCAAGACTAATACGGATGCCCTCATGGTTCTTACAAGCTCATAAGGAGCGATCCATTTGTTTATACCCGTGGAGTCAATTTCCAGTTTGCCTTTATGGTACTCAACTTTTGCTCCAAGCATGGTAAGAAGCTCCGCCATTGTACGTACATCAGCAAGATCGGGTACATTTGTAAATGTGTTTACTCCGCTTGTTAGAATCGTAGAAGCCATAAGAGGAAGAACGGAGTTTTTGGCTCCGCTAATGACTACCTCGCCCTTTAGCTTGTTTCCGCCTTCTATTACTAGTTTGTCCATTTTGCTTTAACTACCCTTACAATGCCCGATAAATCCTTAAATTGTTCGATTTGTTTATAACCATTTAATTCAAAAATTTCAATAACATGTTCAGCTTGATCGTATCCTACTTCCAATATACACCAGCCATTATTTTTAAGTACCCTCTTTGAACCGACTATTATACGGTTTATAACAGAAAAGCCATCACTGTCAGCTACCAGCGCTTTTATAGGCTCGTAATTTTTAACCCCTTTATCCAGATTTATGAAATCTTCCTCTTTTACATAAGGTGGATTTGAAACCACAATATCAAATTTTTCATTGCTTATGCATTCAAGAAGTGAGCCCTTGATAAACAAAGGATTGGCTTTATTTAATTTTGAATTGTGTTTTGCTTTGTGCAGAGCCTCTGCTGATATATCGGTTGCTATGCATACACAGTTTGGCACCTCAGCCTTTATTGTCACTCCTATACACCCACTTCCAGTACCAATATCCAGGATATATGGATGGCTGATTTCTTTTGCTAATTTTATTGCCTGTTCTACGAGAACTTCTGTTTCAGGTCTTGGGATTATTACATCTGTATCAACTATAAATTCTCTGGAATAAAACTCTTTTTTCCCCAGTATATAGGCAATGGGTTCGTTTGAGAGCCTTCTCTGAAGTAGCTCCTTATACTTATCAATTTCAGAAGAGCTTACAAATCTATCCTGATCCTTGTAATAGGCTAATTTATCTACACCGGTTGCTGCATGTAAAAGCAGGGATGCTTCGAGACCCGGGTTTTTAAAATATGGATCACTTAGCGTCTTCCTTCCAAAATTGTATAATTCTTTTATATTCATAAGGATGGTTCAGTATACATAATCATTTTTCTAATCATATATGTACTCTAATATAATACGGTATTTTTCTCTTGAACATTAAGAATGGTTCATATGACACATAAATTTATACTCGCATCGTCTTCTCCCAGGAGGATTAAGATGATTGGTGATTTAGGGATCAAATTTGAAGAAATTGCTCCTGATATTGATGAATCCCTGCTTGATGGTGAACTGCCCGAGGAATTTGTATTGAGGTTATCCAGAGAAAAAGCAGATTATGTAAGTTCTAAAGTAAACGAAAAAGCAGTTATTCTTGCGGCTGACACAATTGTGATCCTGGGGGAGATTATTCTAGGAAAACCGCTGGATGAAAATGATGCTAAGCGCATGCTTGAGATGCTATCGGAAAATACACACAAAGTTGCAACGGGGTTTACAATTATGGATCAGAATGGTGCAGTATTACACTCAGAAGCCGTTTATACAGAAGTAACATTTAAGAGCCTTGCACCTTATGAGATAGATGGATACATTAAAACTGGTGAACCGATGGATAAGGCAGGCGCTTATGCCATTCAGGGCACAGGCTCTTTTATGGTAGAAGAAATTAACGGGTCATTTACAAATGTAGTAGGACTACCGCTATCCAGGGTAGTCGATATACTATCAAATTTAGGATTATTAAAACTATTCAGCGAAAATGGGAATTAAAGAGAATTTAGAGGTAATCAATAAAAGAATAATCCGGGCTGCTGAGAGAAGTAGAAGAAATGCTTCTGACATCACACTTCTGGCCGTTTCTAAACAGGTTGAATCCGGGCGTATACAAGAGGCTATCGACTCTGGACATTTGAGTTTTGGAGAGAACTATGTACAGGAGTTTGTTTCCAAATATGACGAGCTTTCAGAACATAAAAATATAGACTGGCATTTTATAGGCCACCTGCAAAAGAACAAGGTTAAGTATATTATCGATAAAGTGAGTCTTATTCATTCAGTCGATAAGATATCGCTTGCCGGAGAAATTAATAAACGGGCAGAAAAGTTGGGAATATTCATGCCTATACTGGTTGAGGTAAACCTTGATGGTGAGCAATCAAAGAGCGGTATAGAGCCGGATGAACTGGGCAGCTTTTTGGATGAATTATCTGAATTCGATAATATTAAATTATCCGGACTGATGGCACTTCCACCTTTTTGTGAAAACCCGCAGGACTCGAGGAAATATTTTAAAACATTAAGAGAACTAAGAGATGAGTACAAATCCAGTTATAATAGTTTGAATGAATTATCCATAGGAATGAGCCATGACTATGAGATCGCTGTGGAAGAAGGTGCAACGATAGTAAGAGTAGGAACTGCGATTTTTGGCGAGAGACCTAAAAAGAAAATACATACTGAGAGGACCTAAAATGTATAAAGTAGGATTTATCGGTGCTGGTAATATGGCAGAGGCCCTTATTAAGGGGCTTATCGGTTCTAAAGTTCTTAGCAAAAAAGATATTACCGCAAGCGATATTTCAAAAACGAGAGAAAGTTATATCTCTAAAAAGTATGGCGTAAAAGCAAGTAAGAATAATGCTTCTCTAACAAAAGACTCTCAGGTCGTGATATTGAGTGTTAAGCCAAGCAGCATTAAAGAAGTGGTGGAGGAAATAACTTCTGATTTGTCGGCTGCAAAGATTTTAATTTCAATTGCAGCGGGAGTGACTACTTCAGTTATAAGCAATGCCCTTGGAAAGAAAGGCAAGATAGTAAGGGTCATGCCTAATACCCCTGCATTAGTACTCGAAGGCGCTTCGGCCATATACTTTGGAAAGGGTATAACTACTAAAGACAAAAAACTGGTAGAGAAAATTTTCAGAGCAATCGGAAAGAGTTTTACAGTGGAAAAAGAAGAGCTTATGAACGGTATTACGGCACTTAGCGGAAGCGGACCTGCATTCGTTTCACTTTTCATAGAGGCGCTTTCAGACGGTGGCGTAAAGACGGGGCTTCCAAGAGACACGGCGCTTGAGCTTGCCGTGCAGACTGTGCTTGGTACGGCTAAACTTATTTCAGAAGAAAATATACATCCGGCTAAATTAAAAGATATGGTCTCATCACCAGCGGGGACTACTATTGAAGGACTTACAGAACTCGAAGTAAACGGATTCAGGGGAAATGTGATTTCGGCAATCGAGGCCGCGGAGCACAGATCAAGAGAACTTTCAGAGGAGGCGTAATAGTTATGGATATTGGCGGTACATTTGTAGTTACAATAATTAAACTTATTATACTTATGCTAAATATATATATGTATCTTATTATATTTAGAGCTATTATTTCGTGGGTAAATCCTGATCCATACAATCCACTGGTTCAGTTTTTAAGAATGGCCACTGACCCTCCTCTAAGATTTTTAAGAAGGTATATCCCTCCAATCGGGGGAGCATTAGACCTGACTCCAATAATAGTAATATTTGTACTCTATTTTATCATAGAACTTCTTTCGCAGTATGCTTATCAGTTGTCGAGGGGTTTTTGATGAATTTTCATATTAGCAGTTTCATTCCAAGCAATATATACATATAAAAAACTTTTTATTGAGGAGATGGGTGATGAAACATCTAAAAACTTTACTTTTGTTAATTAGTTTTTTAATTACAATTTACAGCAGCGTTGTTTTTGCTCAGGTTGAAGTTGGAGTCGATGAAGAAGGAAATATCAGACTTCCAAACATTGTTATCGATGAAAAGGGTATTCGTATTAAAAGTGGAGTCCCACAAGACTCAGAACCAACTCTAAAGAAAGTTGGAAACCCTGAAAAGCAATATATATCACGTGATTTACGAGGAACGAATTTCAGTGGAAATGATCTTTCAAACGCCTATTTTGAAGATACGGATTTGAGAGGTTGCGATTTTTCCGGAGCCAACCTTAAGGGAGCCATATTTAAAACATCAAATATCCGTTCAGCCAGTTTCGAGGATGCATGTTTGGTAGATGCGCAGTTTTTAGGATCGGATCTTAGGAAATCTGATTTTACAAACGCAATACTTATCGGCACAAAATTTTCATCCACTGATGTTGGAGACACGATAGCAACGGGTGCTGTGTATGAAGGGTCTGCTGTTTGTGGTGACCTGCACTCAGAATCGAGAGCAGACCTAATTGGTGCAGATAAAATCAGGCAGGTGCTATCACGGGGCACCGGGGAAAAAATTGATCTTACCGTTAACTTTAAGAAAAAATCGTCCGGAATAATGTCTGAGGGACATGAACAAATCTCTGAGATTGCAAAGGCTCTAAAATCATTTGAGCTAAAAAGCGCAAAAATTCGTATTGAAGGACATACCGATAGCGTTGGAACAAATATAAAAAATCTTGATCTTTCTTATCGCCGCGCACTAGCAGTGCTGATGTTGATTGTAAAAGAATATGATATATCTCACGAGAGACTTTATATAAAAGGCTACGGAGAAGACAGCCCCGTTTCATCCAGTATTACTCCCAAAGGCAGAGATCTTAACCGCCGCATAACATTAGTGAATCTTGGACAATAATTATTGAGAGTATTTTGATTTAATACACATGATAGTAAATTTTAATGTTTTTTGATTAAACTCGTTCCATAATTTCCTTATCAAATGGCCTGAGTGTTTTAGAGACGTTGTATCGATTAATAATTGTAATATTATTTTAAGTTAAACTTTGTATTACTTATATGTAACAGTATTCAAATTAATAACGAAGTACTTCCATACAACCTTACTAAAACTGTTGACAAAAAGTAGCAATGCGCTACATTATGCTACATGAGTACAGTCATACGAATTTCTGATGAATTGGCAGAAGTGGCCAAGACCCGAAGCAATGTAGAAAAGCGATCTATGACAAGCCAGGTGGAATACTGGGCCAAGATCGGCCAGATCGCTGAAGACAACCCTGACCTCCCTTTTTCTTTTATACGTGAAATCCTTTTAGCTAGAGAAGAAGTTAAAAGTAAGAAAGAAGAATATGTCTTCGAATAAAAAAGTTTTTGTCTCATCTCTTTTTGGCAGGAAGGTTAAGAAGCTTTCAAAAAAGGAAAAAGAGGTCCTCGATAAGCAGATACAAAGCATACTGAACGATTCAGATTTGGGTGAAGAAAAAAAAGGTGATCTTTTAGGAGTACGAGTTCACAAGTTTAAAATGAACAAACAACGGATGCTGTTAGCATATGAAGTATCAGATGATGAGCTCCTTTTACTAACAATAGGATCGCATGAAAACTACTACCGCGATCTGAAGAAGTATTTAAAGGGTTAATTTAATATCAACATTTCATTTACATCTTAAATCTTAATAAGATAAATACCAATAATATGACATAATATAAGCGTTACTATATAATTCTTAGACTAAATAAATCCGGAGAAATATATGGCAAGACTAAGACAGTGTAATCTTTTTATAAATGGAAAAGAGATAAAACCATCCAGCAGGAGATATTTTGTAAGGGAAAATCCTGCAACAGAGAAAGACTTTGCACAGATTGCCGAGAGCAATGCAAAGGATGTAAATAAAGCGGTATTGGCTGCCAGAAAAGCATTTGGAATCTGGTCAACGGTACCTGCTACAGAGCGCGCAAAGATGTTAAACACAATTGCAGGGGTACTTGCAAAAAACCAAAAACAGCTTGCACTGTTGAATACACTTGATACAGGAAAACCGATTAGGGAAAGCGGGCTTGTAGAGATAGGCGGATCGATAAGAACACTTGAATACTATGCAGGTGCTCACACCCAGCTAAACGGAGAGACTATTCCTATAAATGAAAGCCAGATATCTATGACAGTAAAAGAGCCTGTGGGTGTCGTAGCTCACATAATCCCATGGAATTTTCCACTTCTTTTATCATTTTGGAAAATAGCCCCTGCGCTTGTAGCCGGCTGTACGATTGTGTTAAAGCCGGCGGAGCTTACCTCATGTACAATTATGGAGATCGCTAAACTGTGTTCAAAGGCAGGATTACCTGATGGCGTATTAAACATTGTTCCGGGTAAAGGAGAGGTTGCAGGACAGGCGCTTGTAGAACATCCAGACGTTGATAAAGTAGCCTTCACCGGCTCAACATCAGTAGGAAAGCATGTGATGAGGACTGCTGCTGATACAGTAAAACGAGTATCACTCGAGCTTGGAGGTAAGGCACCGTGCATAATCTTTGATGACGCCGATCTGGACAATGCTATTGAGGCATGCCTGCGTGGCGGATTTTTTAATCAGGGTGAAAACTGTACTGCAGTTACAAAGCTCATGCTCCATAAAAAGATATACAAGAAATTTATGGACTCTTACATAAAGAGAATTAAGAGAATAAATATAGCAGATCCACTAAAGCCCGACACTGAAATGGGAGCAGTCATATCAAAAGAGCATTTTGAGAGCGTGCTTAAATATATATCCAAAGGAAAATCAGACGGGGCAAAGGTAGCAACAGGCGGTGGCAGACCAAGGAAATTCAAAAAAGGATATTTTATAAGCCCTACCGTCCTAGAGAATGTCGATCCTAATGCCACAGTGGCATGCGAAGAGATTTTCGGCCCTGTGGTTGCTGTGATTCCATTTACTGATGAGGATAAGGCCATTGAGATTGCAAACAATACAGAGTACGGTCTAGCTGGCGGAGTGTGGACTAGTGATATGAACAGAGCCATGCGAGTGGCAAAGCAGGTAAAAGCAGGCTACCTGTGGGTTAACACTTATGGAGGCATAATTCCCCAGACCCCTTATGGAGGCTTTAAACAGAGCGGTATAGGCAAGGAGCTTGGCAAAGAGGGAATTGAAAACTATCTGGAGACCAAGTGTATAAACATTTACACTGGCGGGGCAATGCCGAAGTGGTATAAGGGTTAAATATGAAAATTGATGCTACGGCTGTGTTTGCTTTAAGCATGCTGGTTTTAACCAGTTGTGTTTTGGTATATACAACGGCAACTAAGAATCAAACAACATTAAAAGCAATACGTATATTTTTGTTGATTGGAAACATAATTGGCTTTGCGGTTTTTCTCACCAGTTTTTATTATCTAATTTTTGGATATGATGATTCGTTAAGATGGGCGTACTTTTCTTCCGGGCTTTTACTTACATTGTCAACATCTTCTATGTACCATTCAATGAAAAAATTAAAATCTTAAGGTTTCAGGAGTCTGTATAATGATTAACATTTTAAAATTCTCTAAATATTTCATATTGGTGTCTTTGTGTTTCATGCAAGGATTTCCTGCGGGAGCTGAAACAATTGAATTGGAGAATCCTGATGATATTAAGCTTGCAGCTAAATTAAATCAATCTATGGATAATCTTTCATCAAAAGTGATGAACTGTATAGATGAAGGCGGAACAATAGAGCAATGTGGTTGTACTGAGTGTTCGTGTAAGTTCACTGCCGAATATGCAGCCTTCAAAAAAGCCTACAAAGATGCACTTGCTACTTATCCCGACTGGGATGAAAAAATAATTTTCTACCAGCTTGAGGGAAATCCTACGGGATATAATATAAACTTTGCAGGACTTAAAAAACAATTTAGTATGAAGTGTGAGTGAAGATTAAAGGATAATAAATATGAAATTTTGCACAGTAATAAACTGTATGGACGGACGTGTACAGCTTCCGGTCATCAAATATTTGCAAGAGCGGTTTGGTACTGAGTATGTGGATACAATAACAGAACCCGGGCCTAACCGTATATTGTCAGAGCAAAGTAATACTGAATTACTCGATTCTATATTTGCTAGACTAAAAATCTCTTTAAAGAATCACGAATCAATAGGAATAGCAGTAGCCGGCCATCATGGATGCGCGGGTAATCCTACTCCAAAAGATGAGCAAAATCAGCATACTCTCGATGCCGTCAATTTTCTCAGGCAAAAATATCCTGATAACGAAATAATAGGTCTCTGGGTTGATGAGAATTGGGAAGTGCATGAGCTGGACATCTAATCTATATTTCTATTTATGCCTTCAATTGAGATCAACGGAAACGAAATATTCTATTTATCGAATGACAAGATAGATAGTACCAAACCAACCTTACTATTCCTTCACGGGGCGGGGCAGAGCCATCTGACATGGGAATATCAATTGGAATATTTAGAAGGACTGGATGGCTATAATTTTGTTATCCCAGACCTTCCGGGGCATGGTAAGTCAGATGGAGAGGGACTAAAATCAGTTTCTGAGTACACAGAGTTTATAAAATCGTTCATTAACACACTCGGGTTAAGCGAATTAATTTTTATAGGTCATTCAATGGGTGGAGCGGTTGCACAGCTATTTGCACTTGAAAGGCCTGAATATTTAAAAGCACTGATATTAGCTTGCACAGGCGCTTCTATGAGTGTAGCAAGAGAAACGCTTCTGGCGGTAAGAGATAACTATGAGGTTTTTTGTGAAGTAGCCCCTACCAGAGCATTTGCTGAGAGTTCACCAGAAATACTGAAGGCAAAATTCAAGGAAGGTTTACAAAGCACCAAACAAAAGGTGGCATACGAAGACCTTTTGGCTTGTAATGTGTTTAATATATCAGACAAAATTACAGAAATTAATATTTCAACTCTAATAATCGCAGGGAGTGAAGATATATTAACTTTGCCAAGAAACAGTGAATTTCTAAATCATCAGATTTTCGACTCGGAGCTGCATATAGTTGTGGGTTCTGGACACTTTGTGATGCAGGAAAAGCCAGATGAATTTAACGCACTTATATCGGAATTTATTAAGAGCCTTTAATGAAAATTATCTGAAAAGGTCGAACTGAGGGTCTCTTATGAGTGACTTTGAACCTATCTCTTCAAAATCATAATCATATCCTCTAACTATCACAACCGGTACAGCATCGTTCTTTCCCATAAGTAGCCCTGCCGCTGATGCTATTTCATCGCCTATTGCAATTAGAGTTGCGGTAAGCTCATAGCCTTCCTTATCTTTTTGGTGGCGGTAGTCCTTGAGAGGGTTAATACCCCATGTACCGATTGCAATTTCAGTTAACCCCTCTCTCCAGGGCCTTCCAACTGTATCAGTAATTATTACAGCTACGTTCTTTCCAGATTCATTTATGATTTGAGTAGAGATTTGTTTTGCCGAGCCGTCGGAGTCTTCAGGCAGTAAAGTAACCTTATCGTTTCCCGGTACATTAGAAGCATCAATTCCGGCGTTTGCAAGAACAATCCCGTCCTTGTTTTCGACTACCATCACACCAGTGTCGGTCTTTCTCTGCATCTTTACAATACGCTTTGTCTCACCAAGAATAACCTCAACCATTCTGGGATCTTTTAATAGCTCATCACCAAGCTTCTTTGCAAACGGAGTTGGTGTTATATCATTTAAATCAACAACTTTCCCCTCTGATTTTGAAATAACTTTTTGGGCAATAACCAGAATATCTTTTTCTTCTAATTCTATTCCAGAAGATTTAAACCCATCAACAATAATCTGTGATAGGTCATCTCCCTCTTTAATTTCAGGAATTCCATTAACTGGAATTAGTTCAAGCTTAGAGGACATGGTCTATGTAGAAATGAATAATGTAGATTTATTTAGCAGACCACTGACCATTGGAAGATTGAATCAATGTGCCTGATTTTACTTCACCCCTTCTCACTGCGGCAAACTGCTCTGCTGCCTGAGCTTTTACACTGTTAACATTTTCATCTGTCATATCCAGTTTGTTTATCTTAACGATCTCTTCTGCCATGGCATTTATAATTATATCTCTGTCAGAATTTTCGTCACTTACAGTCTGGGTGTCTGAAGATGATAGTGATCCTCTTTTTACCAATTTTCCCTGGTTGCCTTCTCCGGCAAGTCGTTTACTAAGAATTTTATTAACGGCACTCAAACGACCATTTCTTCTGTCATAGGCTTTTTGTACATTGGGATTGCTCTTGATATTATTTAGAATCTTTTGTGTGAGATTGCCCTGGGCATAGAGTTCCGGAACTAGACGGAATACTTTCTTGGTAGCAATTATTTTGTTTACAGTAACACTAGGTTCCAATGGGTATAGATGTGATGTAGGCTCACTTTCTGAATCAGTTACATCTGGGTCAACTTCCTGTTCTGTGTCCGCCTCTGTATCAGTTTGCACTTCACCGTCTTCCAATAGCTCATCTTCCAAAGCCTGAAATACGTCTTTTACTTCTTCTGCAGGAAAGTAAACATTTATTGTTACAATTGCGCATGACAGGTTTAGAAATAAAAATACTGCTAACGATTTATTTAACATACTGTTATATATGTTTTTCATATCTGACTCCTCATTTTAATTTTGAAATTGTAAATCCAGACTACCTGTACTTGCTCTCCTTGCAGTTTCTCTTATCACTGACATAAGATGTGCAACGGAGATCGAGTTTCTTTTATTATGAACTTTAATATTCAAATCTTTTAGTCCTAATGTCGAATTTGAAATTTCAAGCTCATTGAATGTAATAACTCCGTTATTAATGTATCCGTATAACCTGCCTTTGTCATAATTTTTTGATGAACCTAGAAGTAATCTTTCTTTTGCTCCGAGCCTCTCCAAAAATGCCTTTCCGACAACCCTCTTCTCTTTTTTTGATCCCACGGCCCAAAAATTAAACAGTCCATCGAGTGTACTGGTTCGCTTTTCTTTTTGTACGAGGCTTACAAGACCATTAAATCTGCCGCTTATGTAACCTTCGGTACCAGGGATGCTGTCTGTTATATTCTTTAAACTTATATCATTGAAAAGAAAATAAAACTTACCGGCTTTCTTTTTAGTTTTTCCGATATTATAGACTCCGGAAGAAGAGACTTTACCGCCGAATACATTGGTGCTTAGTTCGTTAATCGTAAGGTTATTTTTCACAACATTCATGAGCAACTTAATATTTTCCAAAGTAAAAAAACCATAGTCGAGCCTCTTTATATTAACATTGGATTCATCACTACGAGAAATATTTTTCGTAAACTTGTATGCTTTCTTATGATCTATTGTGTGTCTTTTTATTACCTCATTTATGCTTTTAATCTCTGTTTCATCCTGGCTTAAATTTAATCGGCCATCAAGGTTTTCAATATTGAAAAGAGTTCCAAACGGGTCGCCTTTAAAGTTTATTTTATTAAAATCAATATATCCAGTTACGGTTGAATCTTCAGGAAAGTCACTAGCAGTAAGCTCAACATCCATACCCCCGCTTATCTCGCCAAACCTGATTGCTGGCGGGAGATATGGATTTGCAAATTTCTTGATTTCTGCAAGATTCATTTTTTCCGTTTTATATTCCAATTTTCTTTTCCCACTATAAGGGTTTTCAATAATGCTTGTAAACTCAAGCAAAATATCATTATTACTGTTACTAATTAAACCATTATTTACTGACAAAGTTTCACCTTTAGTGTCTATATCCAGATTGATATTTAGCTTTGATTCCTCTTCATAATCTTCAACATACATATTGTTAACACTTACTTTTCCGCTACCAGTTGGTAAAGATTCCTGGTCTTTAAATTTTCCCTTATAAATTAAATTCAGCTTGTTTGTGGTTATGACATTTTCTTTTCCTTCAATTTTTGGTTTGTTAAGATTAATATTGAATCTCAAATTATTATTCTGGTTATTTAAAAAACCGGTTAGCTTTCCTCCGAGTAAATTGCCTCTGATTGTATTTAATTTGTAACCACGGGGATTATATGTAACTAAAGAGCCAAGTTTGGTAAATATCACCGAATAGATATCTGCTTCATTGATTGTTATATTTCCTGTCCAGGTTTCTTTTGATTTATTGTTAAGGTTCATGTTAATCCCGGCAAGTTTGTAACCATTGTCATAAGATACTAAAGTTCCCTTTTTAAATATAACCCTGGATGGAAAATCTGTTTCCTTTTCAAAAGGAAGATTAACCTCTCTGATATTAACTTTTCCAATGTCCTTTAAATTAAAATTAATATCTGCAAAGATTAAGCTTGCTTCCCCTAAAATATAGTCGCTCTTTAACTTTGATAATTTATACTTGTCATAGTTACCTGTTTGGGAGGTGATAATTCCTGTTATTATTTCACCTTTATGCTTATCTTCATTTACTGAAATTTTTACAGAATTAAGAAGTACATCTAAAGACTCATTTTCTAAATTATCTCCATTCAATCTTAGATTATAGTTCCTATCATTTAGAAGGTCTTTTACGTTGGCATTAAATTTCCCATTATCTAATTTAAAACCGGCATAGTCCAGATTCTTGTAATAAAGATTGTAAATTTCAAAATCAACTATTTCTCTCTCTTTTGTACCATCAAAAGAGACACTGGCCCGAATTTTATTTGTAGAGTTTAGATGGGAAACATTTATATTTTGTGTATTGGATAATTTTATAGAAACGTCCTTAGCAGAGATATCACTTAAAAAATTCAGGGTCTTGGTGTTACCTTTAAAACGAGAATCCAGACTTATTGTACTTCCTGTAATAAGGTCGTTTACATAAAATATTTTTCCAAGGTCAAAATTATTTCCACTGAGTTTTCCGTTAATTACATATTCATCTTCTTTTAATTCAATACTGGAATTTAAGTTAATACTACCACCTGCAAAACTATTGGACGTGGCTTTAATATTTAGATTATTATTTTTGGAACTAATCTTATTTTCTAAAATGATATCTAAGTTTCCAATTGCCAGTTCATCGCTCCCTTGTTTTATTATAAAGTTATTAAAATTGAAGATGTTGTTGATGGTCAAACTTTTGTTAATCGATCCAGCTATCTTAATTTCATTATTTGCCAGATCTCCATTTAGCTTAATATTGTATTTATCTGTGAAAAGACTAGTGAGCTTTTCTATATCTGATTCATCAACATTTCCTGTAATATCAAAGGTTGGATCATCAGAAATATTTGTCACATCGCCACTGAAGCCCAGTTTAATAAGATTAAAAATTTCTAAGACTGAATCATTAATAATTACAGTCTTATCCTTTTCTTTATAACCCACATTGATATCTGCTTTTCCTATAAGCTCTTGTTTTTCGTGTATCTGTACACTGGCTATAGAATTCTTTTCTCCATTTATTTTCAGATCAATTGTTGAATTAATATTGAGAGAGGGAATAGCGGTGTTTTCACTTTGGGATAATAGAAATTCAGGAGTCTGCAGATCAACTGTGATATTTACGTTATCCTTGGTTCTTAATATATTAGACTGCACATCAAACTCATTTCCTAAAAACTCTATTTTAGAGCGCAGTTTTGCGTCCTTTAAATTTTCCAGGTCACCAAGTTTTAGAATCAGGCCAGTCAGTTTAAAATCAGTTTTTTGTTCATAGACTATATCGAAATTGTTTATAACCAGTTCTTGAATTTCTAATTGCAGGCTTTGCTTATTTTTGCCTATTGGACTTGGTACTCCATATTCTGATGTATCTTTTAGAAACTGCTCAGATACAGCGCTATCAATACTATCTATTTCAATATGCTCAATGGATAACCTGCGGTTATATATAGAACTCAAAAATCCAATATCCACATAGACATTGTTAATCTTTACAAATTCATTCTTATTATCAGGTTTTGAAATTTCTAAATTTTTGAAGTGAAAACCGGATAGCAGGCTGTAATCAATATTTTCTGCCTTCAGGTTATCACCCTTCCACTTCGGGTTATCATTCAGGTAGTCTTTTATTTTATAGGGAATAAAAAACTTTAGAGCTAGAAACAAAAAGCAAAGAATGACGACAGTAAATATTAAGAAATACTTTAGGCGTGCCGGAAGCTTATTTTGCGTTAAGATCATTAATTATTAGTATAAGATCAAACCACAAAATGAAAATTAAGTTTCAATTTTTACGTCTTTGGCTTTTACCACATTCTTGAAGCTGTAAAATGAATATCTTTTCTTCTTTAAAAACTCTCCAACTACTTTTACTACAGAGCCTTTCTTTACATCCAGGTGCTTACCCTGGTAATAAACGTGTAATATATTTTCTGACTTATCCTCTATTTTAAAAAGTGTATATTGTTCGCCTTCGGCGGATGTGAATTTTAGCTTATTTATAATACCCTCAACAACTATTTCCTTTTTGTCATATTCGGAAGGGTTTGATACAAATTCTTCAAAAGAATTAACTGCATCCTCACTGATTCCGTAACTAATACTGAACGAACATGTAAAGATTAAAATAGTAGTTACTATAATTAATTTATTCATATCATCATCCTTTGTTTCTGTACATAATGTAAAACTTTTTTACCTTCTGCACATAATTTTTTGTCTCCGGATAAGGAGGGATTTTATAGTTATATTTCATCACAGTTCCCGGGCCTGCATTATAGGCTGCAAGCACTAGATCAACATCGCCTTTGAAAAATTTGATAAGATCACGTAAAAACTTCACCCCGCCATCAATATTTTGTGTTGCATTAAAAGGATCAGAAACTCCGTAGTCTTTTGCCGTTGCAGGAATAAGCTGCATCATGCCCTGGGCATTTTTCGAAGAGACCGCTTTGGGATCAAAATTTGATTCGGCTTTAATAACTGCTTTAACAAGCAGTGGGTCTACGCCGTATTTATGTCCTATTCTTTTAATAACCTGATCTATATCTGTCTTAAAATCACCGGACTTTGTAAAAATGTCGTCGTAACTAACTACCCTGAACTGAGACAATGAAGATACTCTTACAACCTTGTAATCCCTTTCGATTTCCCTGCATGTGATATTAAAAGTCTGCTCACCGCCAATTAACGAAACAAGGCACTCAGAAATATGAAGCACTTTATATGTTTCATTCAGATAATTAAAACTGTCTCCGATTGAGTACGTATTAACAGATCCGGAATGATTGTTTTTTAATATTACCTTTGGGTCGGTTTTATTGTATAGAGTACTCAAAATCTCTACATTCAATCTGGAATTATTAATAGATTGCGCTTCTTTTGTCACATATGCCAGATCTTGTGAAATTGCGGCATAATTTGAGGATAAAATTATAAATAGTGCTAATATTGTGCTTTTCATGGTAATTTATAAATAAATAATTAATATATTAATTATAGGCTATTTTTGAACAAATTTAAAGTAGTTTATTAAGTTTTATTTGTAAATGGATAATTTGTTTGTAAAATTCCCAGATGAAATCTGAAATTCCCAAGGCACTCACTATAGCTGGCTCTGATAGCGGAGGCGGTGCCGGAATACAGGCTGACCTAAAAACATTCACTGCACATAAAGTATATGGTATGTCGGTGCTCACTTCAATCACAGCTCAAAATACCAATAAAGTGCTTGGGATTCATAACCTAAGCCCCGAGTTCATAGGGCTTCAGCTTGTGGCTGTAGCAACAGATTTTGAAGTTAATGCAGCAAAAACCGGTATGCTCTCAAACAAGACCATTATTAAATCTATCTCTGATCAGTTAAAAAGATATAAAATTCCAAACCTTGTGGTAGACCCGGTGATGATTTCAAAAAGCGGCGCAAGACTTTTAGAAAAAGAGGCTGAAACATCTCTCAAAAATGATATAATACCCCTTGCTTTTGTAGTTACGCCAAATATTCCCGAGGCAGAAGTAATTGCTGGAATGGAAATAGGATCTATAGATCAAATGAAGGAAGCTTGTGAGAAGATCATAGAAATAGGCCCAAAAAATGTACTCATTAAGGGTGGACACCTTAAAGACAATAAAGATGCCGTTGACATTTTTTATGATGGAACGGATTTTTATGAAATAGCAACAAAATGGATAAAAACAAAAAATACGCATGGCACAGGGTGCACATATTCTGCTGCAATCTGCGCTAATCTTGCAAAGGGAATGGAAGTTCTCGAATCCGTTAGCAAGGCTAAGGATTATGTTACATCAGCAATAGAAAAATCATTTAATATAGGAAGCGGCCACGGCCCGCTTAATCATTTTCACAATATTACATAAAAGGAAGGAGAGATATGGCAGAACTAATCGATGGGAAAGTAGTATCACAGAGTGTGAGGGATGAAGTACAGGAGCTTACAGCTAAATTAAAGGATGATACAGGGATAGTCCCCGGGCTTGCGGCAGTACTTGTGGGTGATGACCCTGCTTCAGAGATTTATGTGCGCAACAAGAGAAAAGCATGCGAGAAGGTAGGGATTTATTCTGAAGAGCATAAGCTTCCGGCTGAGACTACAGAGGAACAATTACTTACTTTAGTAAATAAACTGAATGATGATCCAAAAATTCACGGTATATTGGTTCAGCTTCCACTTCCTGATCATATTAATGAAACAACTATTCTTCGCACCGTATCTCCGCTCAAAGACGTGGACGGATTTCATCCATACAATGTAGGACTGCTTGTTGAAGGTAACCCAAGGTTTGTTTCCTGTACTCCGGCGGGGATTATTAGCATGCTGGAATATTATGACATAGACATAAAAGGCAAAGAAGTGGTAGTGGTTGGCAGGAGCAACATCGTAGGAAAACCTGTATCAATGCTCCTGCTACACAGGCACGGAACGGTTACTATCTGTCATTCGAGAACCAAGGATTTAAAAGAAGTGACCAACAGGGCAGATATTCTTGTTGCAGCAATCGGAAGGGCTGATTTCATCACGGGCGATATGGTAAAAACAGGGGCAGTTGTGATTGATGTTGGGATAAACAGAAAGGATGACGGTAAGCTCACAGGAGACGTAGACTTTGAGGCAGTTAGCGAAAAAGCTTCTTACATTACCCCGGTGCCCGGAGGCGTGGGGCCTATGACAATTGCATTGCTTCTTTATAACACATATCTTTCTGCTAAGAGTACCGCTGAATCTTCATAACATATCTAGTCAATTTTTTAGTAATATAATTAATCCATAAACACTCTATGCCTCTTATCAGCCTAAACGAAGTTAAACTTTCATTCGGCGGGCCTCTGCTTTTTGATGATTTAAATTTACAGATTGAGCAGGGGGAGAGGGTTGCACTTATAGGAAGGAACGGAGTAGGGAAAACTTCTCTTATGAAAGTGATAGCGGGGGAATATGATGTAGATGATGGAAAGATCTCATATCAAAAAGGGCTTACCGTAACTCACCTTCCACAAGAAATTCCAAAAGACATAAAAGGCAAGACATTTGATATTGTGCTATCCGGGCTTGGAGAAAGGGCAAAGCTTATTAATGACTATTACCATCTGAGCCGAGAGGTAAGTAGTAAGAGCAGTCCTGAATTACTTAAGAGACTGGACGGCATGCAGGCAGAACTTGAGAGGACAGACGGCTGGAAGATTGAAAGCGGGGTTGAATCAGTAATAAGCCACCTCGGACTGCAACCCGAAAGCGAATTTCAGAATTTATCTGGCGGGCAGAAAAGAAGGGTGCTTCTTGCGAGAGCTTTAGTTATTAATCCTGATCTCCTCATGCTTGATGAGCCCACAAACCACCTGGATATTGATTCAATTCAGTGGCTTGAAGAATTTTTAAAGGCATGTAAAAGCACACTTTTTTTTGTAACTCATGACAGGAAATTTATGAAAAATCTTGCTACACGGATTATAGAGCTTGACCGTGGGAGCATATTTAACTGGCAGTGTAATTACGAAACATTTTTGCAGAGAAAGCAGCAGGAAATGGATTCCGAAGAAAAACATAATACGCTTTTTGATAAGAAACTGGCAGCAGAAGAACAGTGGCTTAGAAAGGGAGTACGAGCAAGGCAGACAAGAAATGAGGGCCGCGTGAGAGCGCTTATGAAAATGAGAGAAGAAAAACGTGCCCGCAGAACAGAAATTGGCAACGCTAAAATGCTCACTCAAAAATCCGAGCTTTCAGGACGCCAGGTAATCAAGGCTACAAATATTAGTATTAGCTATACAGATGAAAAGCTAATAAATGAGTTTTCTACACTTATTATGCGTAGTGATAAAGTGGGAATTATTGGTCCCAATGGATCGGGGAAGACTACATTGATTAATCTGTTGTTAGGAAATATTAAACCACAAAAGGGTGAAGTTATTGTAGGAACTAATCTTGAAATTGCCTACTTTGATCAGCTCCGAGAACAGCTGGATGAAAGCAAGAATGTGATGGACAATGTTGGCGGGGGTAAAGACACAGTCACAATTAACGGAAAGGACCGTCATATTGTTGGATACCTGCAGGATTTTCTTTTTTCTTCAGACAGGTGCAAGGAAAAGATACACAGGCTTTCAGGCGGAGAGCGTAACAGGCTTGTGCTTGCAAAATTATTTACAAGACTTTCTAATCTGCTCGTAATGGACGAGCCCACAAACGACCTTGATATTGAAACTCTGGAACTGCTGGAAGACCTGCTGGTTGAATATCCGGGTACTATTATTCTAGTGAGCCACGACAGGGAATTTTTAGATAATGTTGTCACTTCAACAATTGTATTTGAAGGGAATGGGAAATTGAATGAATATCCAGGGGGCTACTATGACTGGCTCAATCAAAGAGAAAAGCAGGTTGATAATTTACAAAATAGAAAAGAAGAAAAAGCAGATGTCGGGATAATAAAGCCGGAAAAGAATAATTTATCCAAACCCAGGAAGCTAAGTTTTAAAGAAAATAAAGAACTGGAAGAGCTACCGCAAATAATAGAAAAATTGGAACAGGAACAAAAAGAGATTTTTAGTACCCTCTTAGATGCCGATTACTATAAAAAAGATCCAAAAGAAATTGAAGCCACTCAGTCAAGGTCTGAAGAAATTGAACAAGAAATATCAAATGCATATGAACGGTGGAATTATCTTGAGCAGCTAAGAGAAGAAATACAAAACCAGGATGCCAAAACCAATTAGTACTATGTCAGATTATGATGTTATTGGGAAATTTTATGATGATATTATGGGTGATCAGAAAGAAGCTGCTAAGCAGGTTCATAGCCTGATCAAAAAGAGTTTTCCTAAGGCTCAAACAATATTAGAGCTTGGTTGCGGCACGGGGTCATATTTAAAATATTTGTCCAAATATTATGAAACTGCCGGAATTGATAGTTCTTCGGTAATGTTATCAATTGCAAGGGAAAAGCTTCCACATACGGAGCTTTTCCAGGCAAGTATGCTCGAGGTTAAACCGGAATGGAAGTTTGATGTGGTGATCTGTATGAATGATACAATCAACCATCTAACAAAAATATCAGAAGTTAAAAGACTCTTTTCAAATACATTAGAACATCTAACAAAAAAGGGAATATTTATATTTGATATAAATACAGAACATAAACTAAGGTCTCTAGCAGAAACTCCACCAATTGTTCATCAGTTTGGAGAAAACTACTTTATAACAAATGTATCCAGAGCTGGAAAAGATATTTATGAATGGGATTTAAGGATTTTTGAGCACATATCTGATCATACTTACAACCTGCATGAAGAGCTGATGTATGAGCGGTCTTATTCGGTTGCCCAAATAAAGGATTATCTAGATAAAAAGTTTAAGAATATTAGAGTTGTAGATCTAAACAGCAAAAAAATAAGCACTGATTCTAAAAGGCTGCACTTTATATGTACTAGAATGTAATTGCTCTCGATATTAAAATGCGGGAGTAAACTCAATTGCTTACACCCGCATTTTCCTAATTAAAGGAGGATGGAGGATGGCATATAATTAAGTATATAACTTAATATTTATTAATAATATAAAGTACAATACTTAATTGTCAATCTTTATTTATATTCTTACTAAAATATTATATATCGGGTGGGTAGACAGAATATGGGTAATAATCGAATTTATTATTAAATACTAATGAATAGTCTGTAAGTATCCTAAATCAAAGAAGTTTTTTCTTGAATTTATTTACAGATTCATCTACATAATTGACCCGATCTAAAAGTTTGGTAAAAACTACCGGATAGTCTGATTCAACTGCACCCCTGTTATCCGGAATACCATAAAACCCCGGATTTCCCGGATCACCCCTATGGCCAATCCTCTCAGGATGTCTCTCTTTAGTATCAATAACCATAGCATCCTGAAGCTTTCCCACATACTCACCGTTCATCTTGTGGACATTTTCTCCATTTAGCTGTCCTACAGCCTGACCATGTAGAGTATGAATATAACCTGAATTTATATAACCCACAGGGTTTCCCTGATCATCATAAACATATTTTGGCATATTAAAGTCTCCTAAATATATTTTAGCCCACAGGCGATGATAAAAAATTATATATTTTATTTTAACAAATAAATTAGTTTCTTGTAGAGTATTAAATGCTACAAGTTTGTATTTTCCCATAAATCATTAATATAAACCCTAATGTCTTCAAACCACTGGAAGGTAATTCTCTTAATTTTTACAATCATTACGTGGGGCTACTCATGGATACTGATGAAGCAGTCACTTCAGTACATGGAGCCATTTACTTTTATAGCACTCAGGCATGTTGTGGCTGCAGTCGTGTTGCTGCCTTTTATGTTTTTTCATAGTTCTTTTAAGTTAAAGAATTTTAGCAATCCTCACTTTTTTTTAATAGGTCTTATTCAAACCGCTGCTATGATGGCTTTTATAATCTACGGGATGAAGTTTGTCACGGCTGGAAAAACCTCTGTGATAGTCTATACAATGCCCGTGTGGACAAGCCTTTTATTACACTTCTTATTAAAAGAAAAGCTGAATAATGCTAAATGGATAGGAGTTGTATTAGGGCTTATTGGTACGATTTGTATTTTAGGCTGGGATGCCATTTCGGTTCAGAGCAGAGATATAATATATGGAGAAGCATTAATAATACTTGCTGCAATATGTTGGGCTGCCTCAAATATATTGAACAGAAAAAAACTCAGCAATGAAAACCCATTTATAGTAAATGGTTATCAGCTTTTTTACGGGGCTGTTATTCTAGTAATACTGGCATACGTGACCGAGGGCAGGTTTGAAGTAGACTGGAACGATCATTCGGTGTTTATAGTTCTGTTTACAGGAGTCGTAGCATCCGCTATAAACTTTTCGATCTGGTTTTATCTTATAAACAGCTATGATATTAATATCACCACTTCATCATCTCTGCTTGTTCCAGTAGTAGGCATAGTTTTAGACTGGTTTATACTTGGAACTACACTGGACATAGGCGTGATTGCCGGAGGTCTTTTAATTATTTTGGGTCTGTATAAAATTTCAACCGCTAAATCTTAAGACACATGCGGAAGAACTTTATCTACAAATAACTTCATTGATCTCATGGCTTCATAGTGGCTTATACCCGGAAACTTAAACCTGCAGATCATGTTATCAATCGGCAGGCTTTCTTTATATTCATTGATTTGATCAATACACTCTTCCGGTGTTCCTATGATAGCCTGATCCCTTGCAATACCATAAAGCACCGGGTCATTCGGATCACTCAAGAGGTTACCCTCCCTGTCTACCATCGATCCCCAGGATGCATAACCCTTGGCAGTGTAAGTAACGTGTTCTTTTATATCTTCCCAAGCGTCATCGCTCTTTTTATCCGAAATATACATCTCCCTTACCAGTGGCTTTTCAATCTCATCAGGGTTATGGCCATATTCTTCCAACATAGCTGAATGCATGCCGAATAGCGCTTTTATTATTGGAATAACTCCGATTGCCGGTACGTACAGTGGTGCGCCAATTCTAGCGGCTCTTCTAATTGCAGGCTCTGTAAATGCTCCAATCCATATTGGGATGGGCTGCTGCACAGGTTTTGGGGTTATATTAACATCTTTTAATTGATAATATTTACCATTGTGGCTGAAGTTTCCGGCTGACCATGCCTTTGTAAAAATATCGAGGCTTTCTTCTATCCTGCCTTTTCTCTCTTTAAGGGCTCTTCCAAAGCCGTCAAACTCCTCCTGCCTGTACCCAAGGCCAAGTCCAAGGATTAATCTTCCTTCTGAAATTAGATCTACTACAGCTGCATCTTCAGCTATACGTACGGGGTCGTGAAGTGGGATAAGAAGAACTCCTGTTCCGATTCTAATGTTTTTGGTTCTGGCTGCAATGGCACCTGCTGTAACCATAAGCGATGGGCAGTATCCATCATCAAGAAAATGATGCTCAGTAAGCCAGGCAGAGTCAAAACCCATTTGATCAGCTGTGCCAATTTCATCAAGCATCTCTTTATAAAGCTCAGCATGTTTTCTTGGTTTATGCGGTGGTGACTGCAGGCTGTAATATCCTATTCCGTATTTCATTTTCGAATACCTCGTTGTAGTATTTTTAATCCTTTATACCAAAATATTCTTATTTAATCAACAGTGATTAAACTGTGGATAACTTTTAGTAATAATACATAATTCTTTTCACATCAATTGGCTAATATTTTAGAATATGCATACAACATGCTGTAACCATTGAATATTATAATATTTATATCTGTTAATAGTATGTTGACAGCAATATTTATAAATAGTTAGTAACATGTGGATAGATTGTTAATAAGTGTTTATTGATAGAAAGTACCGATTTTTTTTACATTCTGGGCACTACTTAAGTTTTTAAGAATATTTGAAATTGACTTGTTTAATACAGGATGAATCAGATCGGGGCATAGTTCACATAGAGGTTCTATTACAAACCTTCTTAAATGCGCCTGCTTGTGGGGAATAATAAGTTTATCACTCTTAAGAGTTAAATCGTTATAAAAAATAATATCAAGATCAATGGTTCTAGGGCTGTAATCTGATTTACTTAGCCTTCCAAGTTTTTTTTCTGTTGTTATTAAAGAGCTTAGTAAATCAAGGGGAAGAAGTGGAGTTTTTATTTTTGCTGCACAGTTTATGAAATTATTTTGACCCGTAACTCCCAGTGCTTCAGTTTCATAAAATGAAGACACCTGCTCTAATTCTACATATGCAGACAGTTCGTCTAAAGCCTTCATGCAGTGATCTATTCTGTTTTCTATATTTGAGCCTAAACTCAAGTAAACTATGTTCATCTATATTGTATAATAATTAACATTTATAAAATTCCTAATTTAAGGAGGGGCTATGCTTCTTTCAGAAATGGATATTGAAAAAAATCTGTCATCACTTGACGGCTGGGTACAGGCCGGGCTTGAGATCGAAAAACAATATAAGTTTAAAAATTTCATTGAATCTGTTGGCTTTGTAAATAAAGTGGCAATACTTGCGGAAAAGGCAGATCATCATCCTGATATTTTGATACAGTATTCAAAAGTTAAGATTTCACTCTCTACTCATAGCGAGGGAGGAATAACCGATAAAGATTTTAGTCTTGCAGGCGAAATAGAAGCTGTAAGTTAATTCTCAGCAGAAATAGAACTATGAAATAATTAATGCGGCACTTTAATTTGTTCAAGTATTTCTTTTATTGCCTCTTCTTCAGTAGATACTTTTGAGGTTTCTGTTTTCATTATAACGCGGTGCGCAAGAACAGCTACCGCCATGTTTTTCACATCATCGGGAATGCAGTAATCTCTGCCTTCAACGATAGCGTTTGCCTGAGCTGCCAGCTTAAATGCTATTGTTCCTCTCGGGCTTACTCCCAGGTCAAACAGTGAGTTATCACGAGTCTTGTTTACTATATCAAGAATATATTCAAGTATGGATTCGTCTATGGTTACGTTATTTACCATTGATTGTAGCTGTAAAATATCATCTTTTGAAATTACGGGGCTTAACTGATCGCTTGAATTGTAAGGATTTGAATTTGTCATTATCTCTTTTTCACTCTCATAATCCGGATATCCAATACTTATTCTTATTGCGAATCTGTCCAGCTGGTTTTCGGGAAGTGGAAACGTACCTTTATACTCGAACGGGTTTTGGGTAGCGATTACAATAAAAGGCTGTATGAGTTTATAAGTTTTTCCATCAACCGTAACCTTCGATTCACTCATGGCCTGAAGCAGAGCACTCTGAGTTTTTGGTGTTGCTCGATTAATCTCGTCAGCAAGAACAATGCTTGAAAAAATAGGGCCCGGGGAAAATTTAAACTCTGTAGTGTTTTGATCAAAAATAGAAACCCCCAGAATATCAGAGGGCAGAAGGTCACTTGTAAACTGTATTCTGTTGTATGAGAGGTTTGTGGATTTGGCAAGCGACTGGGCAAGGGTTGTTTTACCAACACCCGGAACATCTTCAATAAGCACATGACCGCCTGATAAAAGGGCAACTATAACGTCCCTTATTACCTCTTTTTTACCCCTTACTACTTTTTGAATATTTCTTTCTAATAGATTAACTTTCTGTGCTATTTCTGAACTGTCCACATTAAATCCTTTATTTCAATTTTCATCCCTTACCACAACACTTCTTATATTTTTTGCCGCTGCCGCACGGACATGCCTCATTTCTTCCTATCTTTTTCTCCCTTCTCACAGGCATAGGCTTTTTCTTCTCTTCTTCTTCACCCCTTCCAATCACCATTCTTTCCTGCTCTATTCTTCTCCTGCGCTCAAGCCTTTCNNAGTTTGTTGCATACCTCTTCATTAAACCTTACTAACAAGCCAGTAAAGGTTTCATACCCCTCTTTCCTATATTCCCGTAGAGGATCTTTTTGTGCATAACCCCTAAGTCCTATTCCCTCTCTTAGATGATCCATACTTAGAAGATGATCCTTCCAAAGTGCATCCAGAATTTGTAATATAATAAACTTTTCAATTTGTCTTAATGTTTCTTCGCCAAATTCGTCTTCTTTCTCTTCATATTGACCTTTAATCCTGGAATTCAGGATTTCAATGATCTTTTGCTGATCAAGTCCGAATTCCTTTAGTTCGTCCTGGCTTATCTCAAGGTTAAAGAGCCTTTTTATAGATTCAGAGAGCTCATCATAGTCTACCTCGTCCTCTCTTGCTTTTTGAGGTATGTTCTCATAAACAATGCTCTCTATTGTTTCATCTACAATCTCATAGAATATATCCTTTATATTTTCTCCAGAAAGTATCTCCTTTCTCTTTGTGTATATAACATCCCTTTGAGTATTTAGTACATCATCATACTCAAGCAGATGTTTTCTCATATCAAAGTTTCTTGATTCAACCTTTTTTTGCGCGTTTTCTATAGACTTAGAAATTAGTGACGCTTCAATCGGTTCACCTTCATTCCAGCCAAGTTTGTCCATTACAGATGTGATCTTTTCAGACGCAAAGATTCTCATAAGGTCATCGTCCAGTGCCACATAAAATCTCGATGATCCCGGGTCACCCTGCCTTCCGGCACGCCCCCTGAGCTGGTTGTCTATCCTTCTTGATTCATGTCGTTCAGTGCCTATAATATGAAGTCCGCCAAGCTCAAGCACTTTTTCCTTTTCTGCGTCGCAAATGTTCTTTGCCTCTATCATCACTTCTTCATACTCATCCTCTTCAAGCTCGCTCATTTCGGCATTGTATGTTTTTTTAGCTATGTCTGCAGCAAGAAACTCCGGGTTACCGCCTAGGATAATATCCGTACCCCTGCCTGCCATGTTGGTGGCTATTGTGATAGAATTTAATCTGCCTGCCTGAGCAACTATATGAGCCTCTTTTTCATGCTGCTTTGCGTTTAATACATTAAACTTAATCTTACTCCTTTCTAGATGCTTGCTAATCTTTTCAGAATTTTCAATTGATGTCGTTCCAACTAAAATTGGTCTTCCGGCAGCATTTATTTCTCTGATTTCATTTACTATAGCATCGAGTTTTTCCTTTTCGGTTTTATAAATAACGTCATTTTGATCATCTCGAATCATATCTTTATTGGTTGGAATAACTGATACATCGAGTTTATAAATATTTTTGAACTCAAAGGCTTCAGTATCTGCGGTTCCTGTCATACCGGAAAGTTTTCTGTACATTCTGAAGTAGTTTTGTATCGTGATAGTGGCAAGGGTCTGGTTTTCATTTTCAATCTGTACGCCCTCTTTTGCTTCTATTGCCTGATGAAGGCCGTCACTCCATCTTCTTCCGGGCATGAGCCTTCCAGTGAATTCGTCTACTATTACTACCTGTCCTTCTTTAACAATATAATCCACATCGTTTTGAAACATCTGATGAGCCCTAAGACCCTGAATTACATGGTGCAGAAGCTCAAGATTAGCCGGGTCGTAAATGTTAGTAATACCCAGAATATTTTCTACTTTGCTTGAACCTTCTTCAGTCGGGGTTACCTGTTTTGTTTTTTCATCAATTGTGAAA
>JABAHR010002322.1_pt1 | contig 33793 bp, 32 predicted proteins | sample 7062101 | NCBI WGS metagenome assembly JABAHR01 (sample SAMN14534553, study PRJNA622989) | marine sediment metagenome | biome: marine biome [ENVO:00000428]; feature: marine pelagic biome [ENVO:01000023]; material: deep marine sediment [ENVO:00002113] | place: India: Gulf of Kutch | collected...
TGCCCCCGGGCGCCGCGCAGGCATCGAGCACCCGGCCGCCATCACCCGCGAGCAGCCAGGGCGCAGCCAGCTGGGCGCCGGCGTCCTGGACCGACACCAGCCCATCGGCAAAGCCGGGCAGGTCATCGACCGGCATGGGCTTGCCAAGCCTGATCGCCTGGGGCACACCGGGCAGCAATTCGCCGGGCGGTTCTTCATCCGGCACCGCGGCCGCCAGCAGTTCGAGGTATTCCTCTGCGGTCGTCCTCGCCGCGTTGACCCGCAGCCACATCGGCGCGCGCGCGTTGTTCGCCGCGATGATCTGTCGCCACTCCGCCGGCCAGTCGGCGCGCAGCCGGTCGATGAGCCACTGCGGGTGGTTGTGCGCGGACGCTTCGCTTTCCGGCTCGCGGTCAGCGATGTTCCTGCGCGTGAAATTTCGCAGCACGGCGTTGATCAGGCCCGCATACTTCGGTCTGCGCAGCAGGCGAGCGGCCTCGACCGTCATCGATACCGCGGCGTGATCGGGCACGCGCGTATCTGTCAGCTGGAAAAAGCCGATCGCCAGCAGCGACTCGATGACCCTGTCGCGTTTCTTGAGCGGCCGCTCCAGCAGCATCCGAACCTGCTCGCGGAGCCGGAAGTGATGCCGCAAAGCGCCGTAGGCGAGCATGCGCAGCATCGGCCGGTCTTGCGCGCCGATCTTCTCTTCCGCCGACGCGAGCGCCGCGTCCAGCGATCGGCCGTCGGTGACGACGGCCTCGACGACATTCGCCGCTTCTGCCCGCAGCCACGCGCCGCTCCTGGCATTCGACATCGATCCTTACTCCAGTCGCTGACCGGCGAGATTCGACTGCCCGGCAAACTCACCCGCCGAGATTCGCCGGCGTCCGGGGCGCTGCACTTCGAGCATGCGTAACCCGCCGCGTCCACAGGTGACGTCGATGCCGTCCTTGCCCGCCTGCACGACGATACCCGCCGGTCCTTCTATGCCCGGGATCGCTTCGGCGCGCCAGCACTTGATCTGCTCATCACGAAAACGAAAGCGAGCGCCGGGTACCGGGTTGTAGGCGCGCACCTTGCGCGCGAGGTCTTCGGCCGCCTGGGTCCAGTCGATGAATGCATGCTCTTTGCGGACCTTGGCGGCATAGGTCGCATGGTCTTCGTCCTGCGGCGATGCCCGGAGACGCCCGGCGAGGATGTCGTCGAGCTTGTCGCGAAGCAGTTCGCCGCCCATGGCCGCCAGCCGGTCATGGACCTCGCCAGCCGTTTCTGCGGGGCCGATCGCGGTCTCCGCACAGGCGAATACCGGCCCGGTGTCAAGACCCGCTTCCATCTGCATCAGGCAGACGCCGGTCGTTTCGTCGCCGTTGAGGATCGCCTGCTGTATGGGTGCGGCGCCGCGCCAGCGGGGCAGCAAAGACGCATGGACGTTGAGACAACCGTGCCTCGGAATCGCAAGCACGGCTTCCGGAAGCAGCAGGCCGTAAGCGGCCACGATCATCAGGTCGGGTTCGAGCCCGGCGAGCTCCTCGACGATATGTGGATCCTTGAGTGTCACCGGCTGCAACACGGGGATCCCGCGTTCTATCGCGAATACCTTGACCGGGCTGGGCGTCAGCCGCTTGCCGCGCCCCGCGGGACGATCCGGCTGCGTCAGGACCGCGATCGGTTGCCTGCCGGCATCGACCAGCGCTTGCAATGACGCCAGCGCGAACTCGGGCGTGCCGGCAAACAGCAATTTGGAATCGCTCATCGATGGATGCCGGAGAAAGGCAGCAGCGGTCGGTCAGAGAACGGCCGCGGTCTCCTGAACCCGGTGGCGACGACCTTTTTCGAGTCGCTTGCGGATACGCTGCCGCTTCGCCTCGGACAGGTAGTCGACAAACAGCTTGCCGTCGAGGTGGTCCATCTCGTGCTGTATGCACACCGCCAGCAGGCCCTCGAATTCGCCCTCGCATTCGTGGCCGTCCCGGTCGAGATAACGCACGAGAATGTGCTCCGCGCGTTTGACCTCCTCGTAGTATCCAGGAACTGACAGGCAGCCTTCCTCGGTAACCGTCTCGCCGTCTTTCTCGACGATGACCGGATTGATGAAGACATGCGGATCGCTCTTGTCCGACGATACGTCCGCAACCAGCAGGCGGCGGTGGACGTCGACCTGCGTGGCCGCGAGGCCGATGCCCGGCGCGGCATACATGGTCTCGAACATGTCGTCGATCAGCCCCCTGAGCTCGTCGTCGACCACGTCGACGGGGACCGCTTTCGTGCGCAGTCGCGGATCGGGAAATTCCAGAATCGTCAGTTTTGCCATAATTCGCCTGCTGCAATTTCCGGGTCGGTGCAGTGACTATGACCTCTTCAGGACATAATTATTCCACCCGGATATCGCGTAAAAATCTACAAAAATTCGCTAAATGTTTGACTTAATTGAATAAGTTACAGAAAATGCAGCCAATCACGAGGCCTCTCCGAGCGCTTTTTGGGCCGGAAATGTGACGTAATTGGCAGCCGTGGCAATGCCGGAACGACATATTATAGCAACGCCGCGACAAGCCCGGATTGAATACGCAGATATGGAGCACCCGCGAACTATGTTCCCCCGCACACAAAGCCTGAATCCTTTCATCCGGCTCACCGCTGTTGCGCTGGCTGCCAGTTTGGCCGGTTGCTCCCTGAACCCTTTCGCAGACGACGATGAGCCGCCTGCTCCGGCACCGGCCAGCCAGCCACCACCGAGCTATGACAGCTCCGCACCGTCGTCGGCGCCCGACTACGGCGGGCCGGTCGTCGAACGCGTCAGCAGGCCGGTGCCGCTGGCCGACAATCATCCCGATGAGTACGTCGTGAAGGTCGGCGACACGCTCTGGGACATCGCCGCGACGTTCCTGAAGGATCCCTGGTTCTGGCCGGAGATCTGGCACATCAACACCCAGATCGAAAACCCGCACCTTATTTACCCGGGTGACGTCCTGGCGCTCGTCTACATCGACGGTCAGCCGCGCATCACCAACGTGCAGGCGTCCACCTACCGGCTTTCGCCACAGGCTCGCATCTCACCGATCACGCAGGCGGTAACCAGCATCCCTTACGAGTCCGTGTCGGCATTCCTGTCGAGCGGCGCGGTGCTCGAGAAACGCGAGACGGATCGGCTGCCGTATTTGCTCGATACCCGCGGCGACCACCTCATCGCGGCAGCCGGCAACGTCGTCTACGTCCGGGGCCTCGATGATGCCCAGCTGGGATCACGCTACAACGTCGTGGAAGTCGGCGGCCCCCTGATCGATCCGGATGACAACAAGCTCATCGGTTACCAGGGCAAGTTCATAGGTGAAGGCACCTTGCGCCGCACTGGCGACCCGGCGACGGTCGCATTGACGGACTCCAGCGAGGAAGCCGTGCCGGGAGATAAGCTCATCGCGGAGTCGGTAGACATACCGCTCAATTTCTACCCGCGCGCGCCGAGCAGCGCGATCGACGGGCGCATCATCTCTGTCGTGGGTGGCGTTACACAGATCGGGCAGTACCAGGTGGTCGTATTGAACCGCGGCACGCGCGACGGGCTTTCGGTCGGCGACGTGCTGACGGTGTTCCGCACGGGCGAGACGGTCGACGATCGTTTCGGCGGCGGCAAGGTGCGACTCCCCGACGAGGAAGCCGGTACGCTTATGGTCTTCAAAGTCTACGACCGCATAGGTTACGGACTCATTATGGAGGCCAGGCAGGCCATCCATATCCTTGACACGGTACGCAATCCGACCTGAACCGGGGTTCACCAGAATCGTTGAACGGCGCTTTCGGGCGCCGTTTTTTTTGCGAGATGCGCGGGGAATGGCCGGGACGCTACATCACGCTGCCGCGGTATCATTCACCAACCTTGGCACAAGACCCGGAATCCGCGGTGGACGACAACGAGTGGTTACAACGGGAGAACCACCACCTCTTGAGGCTCGGTGATGACGCGTACCCCGAACTCCTGGCTGGCATCGCGGGGCCACCTGCGCAGCTTTACCTCGTTGGCGACCCCGAGTTCCTGCACTTGCCCGCGCTCGCGATCGTGGGCAGCCGCAATCCCACGAGCGGCGGCGCGCGGAATGCGTTCGAATTCGCCCGGCACCTGGGCTCCACGGGTTTTTGCATCGTCAGTGGTCTCGCGCAGGGCATCGACGCCGCAGCGCATCGGGGCGCACTGGCGGCCGGGGCGCCCACGATCGCCTTTCTCGGCCACGGTATCGATCGGGTGTACCCGGCCTGCAATCGCGACCTCGCCCATGAAGTCGCACGTCACGGCGCACTCGTGAGCGAGTTCCCGCTCGGCACAGCCCCGAACAGGGCGCTGTTCCCGCAGCGTAATCGCCTGATCAGCGGCATCAGCCTCGGCACGCTCGTCGTCGAGGCTGCACGGCGCAGCGGCTCGCTGATTACGGCGCGGCTGGCTGCCGAACAGGGCCGCGAAGTCTTTGCAATCCCGGGTTCGATCCACAACCCTCTCTCGCGCGGTTGTCATCAGCTCATTCGACAGGGCGCGAAACTGGTCGAGGCTGCCGACGACATCGTCTCGGAACTTGCCACTCTCGCTGGCCACCTGCTGGAGGAAATGGCAGCGCCGATATTACCCACCGTGAAGACCGTCGATACGGATGAAGAGTATGTAAAACTGCTCAACACGCTCGGTCATGATCCCGTTAATATCGACGAGCTCGTTGAGCGTTCCGGATTGACGATTGATCAGGTTTCCTCCATGCTTCTGATCCTGGAGCTAGAAGGAAAGATCGAGAAGCTGTCCGGGGGACGCTACTCAGTACTGAGCTAGATATTTAGTCAAACGCCAGCCACCAAGGAGCCGCTCCAGGCATGAAGGAAAACGTACTCGACGTTCTGATGTATCTTTTTGAAACGTACGTCGACACCGATCAAGACCCCGAACCCGATCAGAACGAACTTCGTGGCGAGCTGGCGAGCGCGGGGTTCGGCGATGCGGAGATCGATCGCGCACTCGACTGGCTCGAATGCCTGTCCGAAGACCAGGAGGAGCTGCTCTTCAGCACCCAGACGATCCACGGTACGCGCATCTACAACAGCCTGGAGCAGGAGCGTCTCGATGTTTCCTGCCGCGGCTATATTTCGTACCTGGAGCAGATCGGAATCCTGTCGCCGGCGCAGCGCGAAATCCTCGTCGACCGCCTGCTGGCGCTGGATGCGCCCGATATCGACGTCGAGCAGATCAAGTGGGTCGTGCTGATGGTTTTGTTCAGCCAGCCGGGGCAGGAACTCGCATATGCACGTATGGAAGATCTCGTATTCGAGGAAAACACAGGGGCGGTTCACTGATATGAAGTGACCCGTTTTTGCGGCGCGCGAGAAACGCCGTTTCTTGACACGCTGCGACTAAGTATGTAATTCAACCGCGGCATCGACCGCGGTTTTTCATTGTATGTCCAAGAATCTTGTCATCGTCGAATCGCCCGCCAAGGCGAAAACCATCAGCAAGTACCTCGGAAAGGATTTCGAGGTGATGGCGTCCTATGGCCACGTGCGCGACCTCGTGCCCAAGGAAGGTGCCGTCGATCCTGATAACGACTTCGAAATGAAATACCAGGTCATCGAACGCAGCGAGAAACACGTCAACGCGATCATCCGCGCGCTCAAGAAAGCCGACGCGCTCTATCTTGCGACTGACCCGGATCGCGAGGGTGAAGCCATTTCCTGGCACCTGATCGAAATACTCAAGGAGAAAGGTGCGCTGAACGGCAAGCCCGTGCATCGCGTCGTCTTCTACGAGATCACGAAGAACGCCGTCCAGGAGGCCATCGATCATCCGCGCGGGGTCTCCAGTGACCTGGTGGGCGCGCAGCAGGCACGCCGCGCACTCGACTACCTCGTCGGCTTCAACCTGTCGCCGCTGCTGTGGAAGAAAGTCCAGCCCGGCCTTTCCGCCGGCCGGGTACAAAGCCCCGCCCTGCGGATGATCGTTGAGCGAGAACTCGAGATCGAAGCGTTCAAAGCGCGCGAGTACTGGACAATCGAAGCCGACCTCAGCAAAGACAGGCAACCATTCCTTTCGCGGCTCGTCACCTACATGGGTGAAAAGGTCGAGCAGTTCAGCTTCGAAGACGAAACGGCAGCACGCGAGGTGGAGAAGACACTGCTCGATGCGGCCGGCGACAAACTCAAGACGATCAGCGTTACCAGGAAACAACGCCGCCGCAACCCGGCAGCACCGTTCACGACCTCGACGCTGCAGCAGGAGGCATCGCGCAAGCTCGGGTTCAACACCCAGCGCACCATGCGCACGGCACAGCGGCTTTACGAGGGCATCGAACTCCCGGGTGAAGGTAACGTCGGTCTCATTACTTACATGCGCACCGATTCGGTGACGCTCGCCGATATCGCGATCAACGAGATTCGCGATGTTATTGCGCAACGCTACGGCAGGAAGAACGTTCCGGAAGAGCCGCGCCTGTTCAAGACGAAGTCGAAGAATGCGCAGGAAGCGCACGAAGCCGTTCGGCCGACGTCCGTGGCGCGCCATCCCGACGACCTCTCGGGTGTGCTCGAAGACGACCAGTACAAACTGTACTCCCTCATATGGAAACGGACGATGGCGAGCCAGATGGCCTCCGCCGTTTTCGATACCGTTGCGATCGATTTTGCCGCGGGCCCGGAGGCGAGCGGCCACGTCTTCCGTGCGAACGGTTCGGTGCTCGTCGAACCCGGGTTCATCGCCGTTTACCAGGAAGGCAGGGACGACGCGAAAGACGACGATGGCGACCGCCTGTTGCCGGATATCGAGGAAGGCGACATCGTCGACCTCGACGAGCTTCGGCCGGAGCAACATTTCACCGAGCCGCCGCCGCGCTATACGGAAGCGAGCCTGGTCAAGGCGCTCGAGGAGTACGGCATCGGCCGCCCGTCGACCTATGCGAGCATCATCGCCACGCTCAAGAACCGCGAATACGTCGAGATGGACGGCAAGCGATTCCTGCCGACGGACATCGGGCGCATCGTCAACGGCTTCCTAACGGATCATTTCACGCAGTACGTCGACTACGACTTCACCGCGCGCCTGGAGGACGACCTCGACGCCGTATCGCTCGGTGAGAAGGACTGGGTGCCGCTGCTGGACCACTTCTGGCGGCCCTTCCGGAAGTTGTGCGAGGAAAAGGAAACCTCGGTGACTCGAGAGCAGGTCGCGCAGGCACGCGAGCTCGGTACCGACCCGAAAACCGGCAAACCCGTCACGGTTCGCATGGGCCGCTACGGACCGTTCGTCCAGATCGGAACCAAGGACGATGAAGAAAAGCCGAAGTTCGCCGGGTTGAGGCCCGGCCAGAAGATGAACGAAATCACGTTCGAGGAGGCGATCGAGCTCTTCAAGCTGCCGCGCCAGCTCGGACAAACGCCGGACGGGGAGCCGGTGTCCGCCAGCGTCGGGCGCTTCGGCCCGTACGTGCGTTACGGCGACAAGTACGTTTCCATCCGCGGCGACGACGACCCCTACACGATCGAACTGCCGCGCGCGCTCGAACTCATCGAGCAAAAGAAGATCGACGATGCAAACCGCATCATCCAGACCTTCGAGGAAGAGGGCATCCAGGTCCTGAACGGCCGCTACGGGCCGTACATCACGAACAAGAAAAAGAACGCGCGCGTGCCGAAGGACCGTGACCCGAAATCCTTGACGCTCGAGGAATGCCAGGAGTTGCTGGCCGCCGCTCCCGAACGCGGGCGCCGGGGCAAGAAGAAAACGAGCAAGAAAACACCAGCGGCCGAAGCGCCCAGGAAAGTGGCAGCGAAGAAAAAAACGGCAAAGAAGAAGACCAAGAAGAAAGCTGCGAAAAAGATCACGAGAAAGAGGACCGCTGATTAGCGGAGCTGCAGGATGAATATGTCTGCCAGGTACGCTTCCGAGGTATTGCTGGGTGGCGGCGTCATCGCCTACCCGACAGAGGGCGTTTTCGGTCTCGGCTGCCTGCCCGACGATATTGACGCGGTCGAGAGAATCCTCCGGATCAAGCAACGAAGCCCACGAAAAGGGCTCATCCTGATCGCCGCGCGATCCGGGCAGCTCGACGCCTGGATCGACCCCGCCGTCAACGGGGCGCTGCCGGAACCCGACCCACAGCAGCCGGTCACCTGGATCGTTCGGCCGGCGGCACGAGTGCCATCGATCGTCACCGGTGACAACCCGGGCCTCGCCGTTCGCGTTACGACCAATCCGATCGCGGCTGCGATCTGCGACGCGGTGAGCATGCCGATCGTCTCGACGAGCGCGAACGTCGCCGGCAGGCCGGTCGCACGGAACAGTTTTGTACTGCGCCGCAACTTCAGGCGTCTCGTGGACTACGTCGTCCCGGGTGAATGCGGACCTGCCAGCGGACCGTCGGAGATCAGGGAACTCGAAACGGGACGGGTATTGAGGCGCGGACGATCGTGAGCGGCATCAACGAGGTCAAGGCTTACCTGCAGTCGTTGCAGCAGCGCATCGTTGCCGAACTCGAGGAACTGGACGGCAAGGAGCGGTTTCATCGCGACGCCTGGGACCGGCCCGAGGGTGGCGGTGGTGAAAGCCGGGTCCTGAAGCGCGGCGCCGTCTTCGAGCAGGCGGGTGTGAACTTCTCGCACGTCTTCGGCAAACAGCTGCCGCCGTCGGCGACGAAATCCCGGCCCGATCTGGCCGGGCAGGGGTTCCAGGCCATGGGCGTGTCGCTCGTGTTGCACCCCGAGAACCCTTACGTACCGACTACCCATGCGAACCTGCGCTATTTCGTCGCGGGAGACGAAGACGACCACCCCGTGTGGTGGTTCGGCGGCGGCTTCGACCTGACACCCTACTACCCGTTTCACGAGGACGTCGTCGCCTGGCATGAAGCCGCGAAACACGCCTGCGACCCATTCGGTGAAGACCGCTACCCGAAGTACAAGCGATGGTGCGACGATTACTTCTTTCTCAAGCACCGCAACGAGACACGCGGCGTCGGCGGCCTGTTCTTCGACGACCTGAACGACATGGGATTCGAGAGGAGCTTCGAGTTCGTGCGCTCAGTCGGCGACACTTTCATGAAGGCCTACGCGCCGATCGTCGCGAGGCGCCGCAAGCACCGTTACGGAGAACGGCAGCGAGAATTTCAGCTGTATCGGCGTGGTCGCTACGTCGAGTTCAACCTGATCTACGACCGCGGTACGCTTTTCGGCCTGCAGTCAGGCGGTCGCACGGAGTCTATCCTCATGTCTCTGCCGCCGCGTGTGCGCTACGAGTACGACTGGCGCCCCGACCCGGGATCGCCGGAAGAGCTTCTCTACAGCGACTACCTGCGGCCGCGCGACTGGCTGTAAAACTCTCGCTTTTGCCGGGAATTCGCGGTCGACGCAACCATCTGCCGGCACGGAGCATCAAAAGGGTATGCACGGCGAGTTGGCCACCGACGGCCGGCCGCGCCCTTGACCTTCCGGGAGTGAGCAATGACCGAGTTCGATGGCATCCGGTACCGGCCGATGTTCGCCTTACTGGCCGGCGCAATTTCAGCGCTGACGATGACTGACACCCACGCAAGCAGGTACGACGTCGAACTGGACATGATCGGTGTGGCGGCAGAGGCCCTGGAGCAGCCGTCGCCGGAGTTCCCGGACGGCGAGATGCGTGGCGGCCAGGAAGGCTGGGTGCGCATGAACTTCGTCGTCAGTGCGGAGGGCCGTGCCCTCGACCCTGTCGTCGTCGATTCTGCGGGTGGCCCGTTGTTCGAGCAGGCCGCACTGGATGCAGTCACGCACTGGCTGTTCGAGACGCCGGGTGCGGGTGTGCCAAGGGCCAACAACACGGTGGAGGTACGATTCGAGATCGGCGGCGACCGCAACCGCGCTGGCCGCGACTTTCTTCGCCGTTACCGCGATATCCTGAGTGACCTGTACTACGCCAAGCCACGGAGCGCGCGCGAGAAGGTCGACATGGCGAACGACTTCGGCGGCTGGAACCTTTACGAGGCGACGATGCTCGCCCTGCTCAACGCCAGGGTGGAGGCTGCCGAGGGCGACGCAACAGAGGAGCTCGAATACTACCGTCGCGCGCTGGCTATCAGCGGCCCGACGACACTCAAGCGCAAGAACCGGCTGGAGATTCTCGCGCGAATCTTCGAGCTCGAAGTCGATTCACGGCAATACGGCGAGGCGCTCGCAACGCTAGAGGCGCTGCGCGCCACGAAGGGCAGCGAGACAGTCCTTCTGGGACTCGACGGCAAGACAGGGCAGCTCGAGAAATGGATCGACGGCGACGAGATGCTGACGGTGGCGGCAACGATCTACAGCCCCTGCGACTGCGACGACGGCAGGCCGCTGTGGGTATACACGCCCGCACGCCGCGATTTCTCTTTTGCCGAGGTGAATGGTAACGTCGAAGCCTTCGAGGCGCGCTGCGACAACCATCGTCTCAGCGCGCAGGTTGCAACTGGCACCCGGTGGTCCCTGCCGGCCGAATGGGGTAGCTGCCGGATTTTCGTGTTCGGCGATGACGCTGCTACCTTCGAGTTCATCGAGTACCGAGCGGACCCGGATGGCGAAGAGATCGGCGGTAGCGCCGTAGCGAGCAGCGATGTCGTGGATTGATGAGATCGAAGTCAGCGAAGCCGATGGTCGCCTCGGCGAGATATACAAAGAGTTAGTCGAAAAGCGCGGCAAGATCTCCAACATTCTGAAGGTCCACAGCCTCAACCCCGAGGCGATGTCCGGTCACCTGGACCTGTACATGACGCTGATGTTCGGCAAATCGGGGCTGAGCCGCGCCGAACGTGAAGCCATCGGCGTCGTCGTCTCGGCCGAAAACGACTGCGCGTACTGCGTCAACCACCACACCGTGGCACTGCGACTCTACATCGAGGACGAGGAAACGCTGGGCATGCTGGCCACGGCCGACGGGCTGGAGACGCTGGAGCCGCGCCTGTCCAACATCGTGCGCCACGCCCACAAACTGACGTCCGCGCCGGAAGCGATGACCGAGTCCGACCTTGGGGAACTGCGGGCCGTTGGGCTCGACGACCGGGATATCCTTGACCTGACGCTGATCACGGCGTATTTCAATTTCGTCAACCGGCTCGTCCTCGGCCTCGGGGTAGAGTACACGGACGAGGAAGTGACGGGCTACCTGAACGACTGAAACGCCTTTTTCGCGCTGGCGACGCCGTTCCCGAATGTGGTAACTTTCTTAAAAATCCGCCACTTCGGAAATACTTCTTAAGTAGGTTAAGAAAAAACTTCGGCCGCTCAGTCGCTTAGCGTGCGGACACGGGCTGCCGGCCGGCGCTACCTCCGTGAAACCAGCAACCATTATCAGCGGATTACTCCTGTCGCTCTACGCGGCCAGCGTGTTTGCATCCGGTAGCTCGCCACTGCGTGACGCCGGCATCGCCCGCGGCCTGCAACTCGCAGGCGTGGAGGACCCTGCAGCACGCAAGGTATACATCGTGCAGTTGCGCTCGCCGTCGGTCGCGGAATTTCATTCGACGCTGCACAAGACTGCAGCGCCTGCGCCGGTTCAGAAGCCGGTACGAACACGGTTCGACAAGGCGACTCCGGCGATTGCAACGTATTCGGACACACTCCGTGCCGAGCAGGACAAACTCCTCATGAAGGCGGTGCCCGATGCGCGGAAGATCTATAGCTATCTTTACGGGTTCAACGGATTCGCAGCTGAAATGACCGCAACCCAGGCGCACAAGCTCGAGAATATGCCGCAGGTCCTGCACGTCTGGGAAGACGAGATCAGGCCGCTGGCAACCAATTTCAGCCCCGGTTTCCTCGGCTTGTTCGACGCGGAAGGCGGGTTGCGCGGGCCCGAAGGACTGGACGGCGACGGCATCGTCATCGGCTTCATCGACAGCGGCGTCTACCCGGAGCACCCGGCCCTGTCGGACACGAAGGAAGCCGATCGACCGCGCCTGTGCCGCAGCACCTGGGCCGAAGTTTCGTTTCTGGGAAGATGGCTTTGCCGCCGTTTCGACAAGCGGGAAGACCAGCTGGTCTTCGATCCGCCAGAGAACTGGGCCGGTATCTGTGAGGCAGGCGAGAACTTCGACGACACGCACTGCAACAACAAGCTGATCGGCGCTCGCTATTTCATCGCCGGCGCCGAGAATTCCGGGCCGATCGATGCGGGCGAGATTCGGTCGGCACGCGACGTCGACGGGCACGGCACGCACACGGCGACGACGGCGGCCGGTAACCGTGCGCAGGCCTCTATATTCGGCACCCTTATCGGCGGCGTCGAGGGGATTGCGCCGCGTGCGCGCGTAGCCGTGTACAAGGCCTGCTGGCTGCGGCCGGGCGACACGCGGGCGAGCTGCAACACGTCCGACCTCGCGAACGCCATCGACAGCGCGGTCGCCGACGGCGTCGACATCATCAATTACTCCGTCGGCAGCTCGATGCTGCAGATAACCGCCCCCGACGATATTGCATTGATGAACGCTACCAAGGCCGGTGTGCTCGCGGTCGTCGCGGCAGGCAACGAGGGGCCCAACCTCGGCACGATCGGTTCCCCGGCCGGCGGACCCTGGGCGATAACCGTCGCCGCATCCACGCGCGACGGCGAAACCTCCGTCGAAGCGATGCAGATCAACGAGCCGCCGTCGATCGCGGGCAAGTACGCCGTCAAGGAGGCGAGTTTTACGCCGCAACTGCGTGACAGCGATCCGATCGAGGCGGCCCTTATCCTGGTCGACGATGATGCCGATGCCAGCGGTACGGGCACCACGGCAGATGCCTGCGAACCGCTCGTCAACGACACGGAGATGGACGGCAACATCGCCCTCATCGAGCGCGGCGGCTGCAACTTCGACATCAAGATTCAGAATGCGGAGAACGCGGGGGCGATCGCCGCGGTCGTCTACAGCATCGCCGGCGACCCCATCGTCATGAACGGCAATGCCGCACTCGTCGACATACCGGCGGTCATGATCGGCCAGGCGGACGGCAACCTGATCGTCGCCGAGATAGAAGCCGGCAACGACGTCACGGCCGTGCTCGAGAAGAGCCTGCTGCTCACCGAGCCCGAGACCGGCAACATGATGGCGACATTCTCGGCGCGCGGCCCCGGCCCCGTCCGCGACATCCTGAAGCCCGACGTGACGGCGCCTGGTGTCAATATCCTTGCCGGCTTCACCCCCGAGACGGCAAATTCGATGCCCGACGAGACTTTCGCCTATCTCAGTGGCACCTCCATGTCGACGCCTCATGTTGCAGGCGTTGCGGCGTTGCTCATGCAGGCACGGCCCGACTGGGGTCCGTCCGCCGTCAAGTCCGCGCTGATGACCAGTGCCCGGCAGGACCTCGTGCAGTCGGATGGCGAGACCGTCGCTAACCCTTTCGACTACGGCGCCGGGCACATCGTACCAACTGGCGCGCTCGATCCCGGCCTCGTCTATGACGTCAGCGGCGACGAGTTCGACGCGTTTGCCTGCGGCTACGAGTCTCCGGCGGTAGCGGAGTCGCGCTGTAACGAACTCGAGAATGCTGGCGTTTCGTTCGCACCGGAAGATCTGAATCAGCCCTCGATCGGTCTCGCGCGTCTCGCGAACGAGCAAACTGTCACGCGCCGCGTGACCAACGTCGGCGACGAATCCCAGACTTTCGTAGCCGCGGTGAGTTCACCGCCCGGTATCGGCGTCTCGGTGGTGCCGACGAGCCTGTCACTCGGACCGGGCCAATCGGCGACTTTCGACGTTACATTCGTCTACGAATCGGGGCCGCTCGACCTCTGGCGTTTCGGCTCGCTGACCTGGACCAGCAACGATCACGAGGTCTACAGCACGATCGCGGTCAAACCCGTTTCGCTCACCGCGCCGGCGGAGATCACGAGCATCGGCGGCAGTGGTTCGGTGAATTTCCCCGTCGAATTCGGCTATACCGGCACCTACATGCCGGGCGTGCACGGGCTAAGGCTGCCCCTCGTCATCAACGGCTTCGTCGACAATGACCCGAGCAAGACGTTCACGTTCCGCTCGGGCAACGGCGTGACCGCGCATCTCGTCGACGTCCCCGCGGAGCAGCTCTACCTGAGGTTCTCGCTATTCGACGCGTTGACCGACGGCGATGACGATCTCGACCTTTACCTCTACTACCAGCCGGGCGCCTGCAACCCGCTTGATTTCCGTGGCACCCGCATCACCGAAAGCGGCGGCCCGACCGCAGAAGAACAGGTCAACGTGTTCAGACCGCCTGCAGGCTGCTACGGCGCACTCGTGCATGGTTTCGAAACCGACGAGACCAGCGGCGGCCCGGGCTCGAACTACACGATGCTCGGCTGGGCTTTCGGCCTCATCGACGACCAGGGCAACATGACGGCGTCCGGACCGCCGTTCGTCAATTCGGGCTCGACCGAGACGATCACGGTCAACTGGGCGAACCTGCTGTCCGACACGATCTACTTCGGCGGCATCTCCCACAACACGCCGCAGGGGCTGGTGGGGATAACGCTGATTACGATCGGTAACTAACAGAATTTCTTTTTCGCAAGCCGAACGCACGGTCGGTAGCGGAAGCAGCCGGTGACGTGGTCGTTCACCAGGCCCGTTGCCTGCATGTGAGCGTATACGATCGTGCTGCCAACGAAGCGGAAACCGCGCTTTTTGAGATCCTTGCTCAGTGCGTCCGATTCCGGCGAGGTCGCGGGAATGTCGCCATCCTTGCTGAAGCTGTTCTGGATCGGCGTGCCGTCGACGAAGCCCCAGATGTACTTGCTGAAACTTCCGAACTCTTCCTGCAGCCTGATGAACGCCTGCGCATTGGTGACGGCGGACTCCACCTTGAGGCGGTTGCGCACGATGGCTGGATTCCGGAGCAGCTTCTCGACGCGCGTTTTCGTAAAGCGCGCGACCTTCTCAACGTCGAAGTCGGCGAACGCCTTGCGGTAGCCCTCGCGCTTGTTCAGGATCGTCGACCAGCTCAGTCCCGCCTGCGCGCCCTCCAGCAGCAGGAATTCGAACTGCACCCTGTCGTCGTAGACGGGCACGCCCCATTCCTTGTCGTGGTACTCGATGTAGTCGAGGCTGACGCCCTCCGCCCACTTGCAGCGCGTAATCTTTTTCGTCATTTGCGAAATCTAGCAGCGTCGCGCTGCCTGCGCAGCCCGTTTTTCTCGACCAGGGACGCACAATCGGCGGCGCCAACGAAAAAGGCCCGCGCATTGCGCGGGCCTCTCTTTTTCTCCCGGAAGCTTACTCTTTCTTGTCGCCGCCGCAGGAACCTTCACCGCACTTGCCTTCGCCGTCCTTCTTGTCGCCGCCGCAAGCGCCTTCGCCCTCCTTGTCGCCGCCGCAGGAACCTTCACCGCACTTGCCTTCGCCTTCCTTGTCCTTGCCTTCCTTGTCGCCACCACAGGAACCTTCGCCTGCGCCGAGCATGTAGCCGGCGCTCAGTGCCGACATCGCAAACGGGTTGTCCACTGTGTCTGCGTTAGCGACCCCACCCATGGCGAACGAGCTTGCCAGGGCAGCACCTACCGCCAGCACAACGGGCTTTACGACTTTCTTCTCTGACATGATTTTCTCTCCTGATTGTTTGCCCGGTGGCCGGGCTCGGGTTGCCATCAACACGGAGCGTCAGGTGCTCCACGTTACTGAATTCACTACGTTCTCTCGAATTGCCTCGAGTTTTTCGTTCCTCTCGCCGATGATCGCGACGCTGCCACCGCCCACCGGCAGAATAACGCCGTTAATGTTCTCTCCCTCGATCGGTACCGGGGAGTCGATCGCTTCGTCCGGCAACAGCAGCACGGTCACCGGGCCCTCCTGTCCCTGAATGACGAGGTGCGGGATCTCCTTGCCGTTGATCACACAGGTCTGTGCGTAGGTGATCAGGCCGGCGTCGTGATTCATCGCCGCCACGCCAGCAGGCACGACCTTCTCCAGGCGGCGGTCGTCGACGGGCTCGTCGGTGACGCGCAGCGCGTAAGGTTCGTGATCCAGGTGCGCTACGATCTCGTCAGCAAGCGTCGGATACGTGACATCGCCGCCAATCATCCGGAGACCGACGAAGGCGGCCAGCACGACCGTGGCCGCAACAGCCATCCACACCGGCGCCTTGAAGCGCCGTCGCGCGGTCAGCGCAACCACACTCGTCGTATCGACGTCCGGCAAATCGGGGATGCGAAGTCCGGGCACGTTGATCGCAAGGGCGCGCGCGATCTTCTGATCGAGTGCGCGCATCTCTTCGCGGAATGCCCGGCAGTCGGCGCACGCGGACAGGTGCGCCTCGCCGCCTTGGTAAGACGGTTCCGTTGCTATCGCGTGCCTGTAGTCTTCGCAGTTCATCGGTTGTCACGGTTGCGGTTGCCCGGAGGCAGCCGGATTGTCCATTTCGTCCTTCAGTTTCAGGCGGGCCCGGTGCAGGCGCGTCANNTTCGTTCGTGCTGAAGCCCATCAGGACCTGAAGCACGAGCGGTTCCCGATAGTCGTCGTCGAGCCTGTAAATTGCATCGCGCATGTCGTCGAGTTCGTGGTCCGGCTGCTCGGCCAGCAACGCTTCCTGCGACGGCGTCAGGTCGTCGACGTCGACGGTATCGAGACGGCGACGCTCGAAATAGCGTGCGTTCTCCCGCCGGACTATCGTCAGTAACCAGTGCTTGGCAGCCGCATCGTCACGCAGAGAGTCCAGCGACTTCCAGGCTCTCAGCAGTGATTCCTGGACGACATCCTCGGCGATAGTCCTGTCCCGGCTCAGCCACGCGGCGTACCGGTACATGTCGTGATGGTATACACCCACGAGTTCATCAAATCTCCGACGCCTGTTTGCTCCGGCATCACTGCTATTCATACGAGTTGACCCGCCCCGTCGCGTTTTTATTACCGATTCTGCGGAAATCTGTGATCAAGGCGTGGAAACACTGCCTAAATACAGGGAAAATAAAGCAATCTTTTTTATCATGCAGACTAGCTATGAGTACACAAGCCCCCGGCCAGTTCCCCCGAATTCGAATGCGGCGCACGCGCCGCACGGCCGCGCTGCGCAGCCTGGTGGTCGAGACCGGGCTTTCCGCCAGCGACCTAATCTACCCGGTTTTCGTGCTCGACGGCGAAGATCGCACGGAACGGGTCGAATCCATGCCAGGCATCGAGCGCCAGAGCATTGATCGGCTGCTCGACTCTCTCGGAGAGGCAGTCGACCTCGGTATCCCTGCCGTGGCCCTGTTCCCGGTCATCGATGCCGACAAGAAAAGCCTCGACGGCGCCGAGTGCGCCAATCCCGACGGTCTCGTGCAACGAACAGTCAAAGCGATCAAGGAAGCGCACAACGACCTCGCGGTGATTACCGACGTCGCCCTCGACCCCTACACCACGCACGGCCAGGACGGCATCATCGACGACGCCGGCTACGTCATGAACGACGAGACGGTCGCGATGCTCACGCGGCAGGCTCTGTCGCACGCGGAGGCGGGTGCCGATATCGTCGCACCGTCCGACATGATGGACGGCCGTATCGGCGCCATCCGCAGCGCGCTCGAGGCCGCCGACCACCGGCACACGCTGATTCTGGCCTACGCCGCCAAGTATGCGTCGTGTTTCTACGGTCCGTTCCGGGACGCGGTCGGCTCCGCCGCCAACCTCGGCGGCGGCGACAAGTCCACCTACCAGATGGCGCCGGAAAACAGCGACGAGGCGTTGCGCGAAGTCGCGCTGGACCTCGACGAGGGCGCCGATCTCGTCATGGTGAAACCCGCGATGCCCTACCTCGACATCATCCGCCGGGTTCACGACCGCTTCGGCGTGCCGACGTTCGCCTACCAGGTAAGCGGCGAGTACGCGATGATCAAGGCAGCGGCGGCGAACGGCTGGCTGGACGAGCGCAAGTCCGCGCTCGAGGCGCTCATGTGCATCAAGCGTGCGGGAGCGAGCGCCATCCTGACCTACTTCGCAATGGACGCGGCTCGCTGGCTCGGCGAGTAGGTATACTGTCAGCTGGTTAGCCAGCCCGGGTAACACGCACGGTGACCGTCGATCGCTATGGTGTCATGGGCTACCCGGTGGCGCACAGCCGGTCGCCCGTCATTCACCGGCTATTCGCGCAGCAGACCGGGCAGCAACTGCAGTACGAACTGTTGCGGGTGGCACCGGAAGATCTCGAGGAAGCTATTCGCCAGTTCCAGCATACGGGCGGCAAGGGCCTGAACATCACCGTTCCCCACAAACGTGCCGTCTTCCGGCTTGTGGACCATCTGAGCGCACGCGCCAGCACGGCGGGCGCTGTCAATACGCTGACGTTCCGCAACAACGAGATTTACGGGGACAACACCGACGGTATCGGATTGTTGCGTGACCTCGTGGTCAACCTCGGCCTGAACCTGGAGGGCGCTAATGTGCTGATTCTCGGTGCGGGCGGCGCGACCCGCGGTATCCTCGGCCCGTTGCTGGAGATGCAACCACGGATGGTTTGCATCGCCAACCGCACGCCGAGCCGTGCCGAGGATCTGATCGAACGATTCGCCAGCCGCGGGCCGGTGCGGGCGTGCAGCCTCGACGATGTGCCGGTTGCGGAGCCCTACGACCTCGCTATCAACGCGACGTCTGCCATTCACGGCGGCGAAATGCCGCGATACCCGGAGGCGGCCATTTCGCAGACCACCTGCTGCTACGACCTCTCATACAACACGCACCCGACACCATTCTGCGAGTGGGCGCTCGAACACGGCGCGGCGCATGCCGTCATGGGCTGGGGAATGCTCGTCGAGCAGGCCGCCGAGTCGTTTCATATCTGGCGCGGCGTGCGCCCCGACACCAAGCCCGTGCTGAAACAGATCTCGATCAGCGCATAGTCACGAATTCTTCGGCGCTCGTCGGGTGGATCGCGACGGTGTCGTCGAAATCCTTCTTCGTCGCGCCCATTCGGATCGCGACCGCAAAGCCCTGCATCATCTCGTCCGCGCCGTCGCCGATCACGTGGCAACCGACGATGCGCTCGTCGCTCGCCGGCGGTTATCAGCTTCATGACGGACCGTTGCTTGTTCTCGCCGAGGGCGTAATACATCGGCGTGAAGCGCGACAGGTAGACCTTTACCGCATCGCCATGCTCGGCCCGGGCCTCCGCCTCGGTCATGCCCACGGTGCCCATCGGCGGATGGCTGAAGATGACGGTCGGAACCAGCCGGTAGTCGAGGTGGCGGCCTTCCATCTTGCCGTAGATGCGGTCCGCGAGGCGCCGTCCAGCGGCGATGGCCACCGGCGTGAGCGCTTGCGCGCCCGTGACGTCGCCGATAGCGAAGATGTGCTCGACGTTGGTCGCCTGGAACTTGTCGACCGGGATGAAGCCCTGCTCGTCGGTCAGCACGCCTGCAACATCAAGTGCCAGCGTGTCGCTGTTGGGCTCGCGGCCGATGGCCCAGAGCACGCAATCCACGGGGCCGAAGCGGCGACCGTCCTCGCTGGTCATCACGAGACCATCATCGGTCTTTTCGACGCTCGCGGGAATGACGAGGGTATCGAAACGAATGCCGCCGGTCTCCATTGCTTCCATGACCTCCTCGCCCAGCATCGCGTCGAAACTCCTGACGATCCCGTCCTTGCGCACGACGATATTGACGTCGCTGCCGAGCGCGTTGAAGACGCCGCCAAGTTCGACAGCGATATAACCACTGCCGGCAATAAGGACGCGTTGCGGGCGCTCCTCGAGCGTGAAGAAGTCGTCCGATATGATCCCATACCCGGCCCCCGGGATGTCGGGCACCATCGGCCGGCCGCCCGTGGCGATCGCGATGCGCTCCGCCCGGTAGTGCCCATCACCGACAGCCAGGGTATGTGGATCGACGAAGTGCGCGGCGCCCTGGATAAAGTCGACGCCGCGCCTCTCGAGGTTGTTCTCGTAAATACCGTTGAGCCGAGTGACATACGCGTCGCGCCGCGCCTTCAGGGTAGCCCAGTCATGGTCGCGAACGTCGATGTCGAAGCCGTAGTCGGCCGCGTGATCGAGATGGTGGTGCATTTCGGCCGCATACCACATGACTTTCTTGGGCACGCAGCCGACGTTGACACAGGTGCCACCCAGCGGCCCGTACTCGATCACGGCGGCGCGCGCGCCGTATTCCGCGGCGCGCTGCGCGTGCGCGAGGCCACCGCTACCGCCGCCGATTACCAACAGATCGTAGTCCTTAGCCAAATCCTTGCTCCTTCTGGTGCCGTGCTAACATCCTGCGCCGGAGAAGGATATCAGCTAAGCCTATGAGCAACCCACTTCTGGACACATCGTCATTGCCGCGCTTCACGGAGATCGAGCCCGACCATGTCCTGCCGGCACTCGAACAACTCATTTCCTCCCACCGCGACAGGCTCGACGGGCTGCTATCGAACGCCGCAGATCCCGACTTCGATTCGCTCGTCACGCCGCTCGAGGACATGGAACACGAGCTATCGCGGGTCTGGTCACCGGTCAGCCATCTGCAGGGGGTACTGGGCTCTCCGGAGTGGCGCGAGGCCTATAACGCCGCATTGCCGATACTGACCGAGTACGGCACCGAATTGTCACAGAACGCCCGGCTGCAGCAGGCCTATGCCCGGGTGGACAGCCGCCTGCCCGCGGAGGCCGGCGAGGCGAGGCGAATCGTCGTAGCCCACGCGCTGCGCGATTTCCATCTGGCCGGTGTGGACCTGCCGGACGAGGAGAAGAGGCGCTTCCGGGAGATCATGCAGACGCTGGCGGCGACTCAGGCCGACTTCGACCAGAAGATCCAGGACGCCTCGGACGCTTGGGCACTGTCTATCAACCACGCCGCCGAACTCGAAGGCCTGCCCCTGCAGTTCGTGCAGCGCGCCGCCACGGAAGCTGCGAAACGTGGCCGCGACGGCTGGCTGCTGACCCTCGATTTCCCGACCTATCACGCGATCATGACCCACGCCGAGGACCGCGGCCTGCGTGAGACCTTCTATCACGGCTGGGTAACCCGCGCGTCGGACCAGGGCGCCAGCGACGATTGGGACAACAGCCGCAACATCGACCAGATACTGGCGCTGCGCCACGAAGCGGCACAGCTGGTCGGCTTTGACAGCTACGCGCATTACTCGCTGGCCACCAAGATGGCCGAGTCGCCCGAGCAGGTCATCGGTTTCCTGCGCGACCTCGCTGCCCGCTCGAGATCGGCAGCAGAATCCGAGCTCGCCGAACTCCGCGAGGTCGCGGGCATGACGGTCGAGCCCTGGGACCTGTCCTTCCTACTCGAGAAACTGAAGCAGGAGAAATATTCCATTTCGAATGAAGCCCTGCGACAGTACTTCCCCGCAGATACCGTGATGCGCGGCCTTTTCGATCTCACCAGCCGACTCTATGGCATCAGGTTTTCGATCGATCCCGGCGTCGTAACCTGGCATGCGGACGCGCTTTACTTTCGTGTGCACGACCAGGACGGCGAGGAAGTGGGCGGCTTCTACACCGACCTGTACGCACGCAGCGGCAAGCGCACGGGTGCATGGGTGGACGACTGCGTCAACCGCAAGAACCTGAACGGGTCGAAGACGCAGCCCGTCGGCTTCCTGGTCTGTAATTTCTCGCCGCCGGACGAGGGCGGCCGGTCGTTGCTCACCCATGACGACGTCGTCACGGTGTTTCACGAGTTCGGGCACATGCTGCACCACCTGCTGACCCGCATCGACTACCCGAGCATTGCCGGCATCAACGGCGTGCCGTGGGACGCGGTCGAGCTGCCCAGCCAGTTCATGGAGAACTTCGCCTGGAATTACGAGGTTCTCGAACGCTGCTCGACGCACGCCGATACCGGCGAACCGCTGCCGAGGGACCTGTTCGAGCGCCTGGAGGAAAGCCGCTATACCGGCACGGCCCTGGCAATGATGCGGCAGATCGAGTTCGGGCTTTTCGACATGCGCCTGCACGCGGAGTATGGCCCGGGGACGCCCGGTAATGTGCTATCGACGCTCGCCGAAGTACGCGAGGAAGTCTCGCTGTTGTCCCAACCGTCCTACAATCGCCTGCCGCACGGCTTCGCGCATATCTTCGCAGGCGGCTACGCGGCCGGGTATTACAGCTACAAGTGGGCCGAGGTTCTCGCTGCCGATGCGTTTGCAGCATTCGAGGAAGCCGGTATCTTCGATGGCGACACCGCGGCCCGTTTTCGCCGGGAGATCCTGGAGATCGGCGGCAGCCGCGATTTCATGCAGGCCTATGTGGACTTCCGCGGCCGACGGCCGGAGATCGACGCACTCCTCAGGCAAAGCGGGATCGTCGCATCGTGAAGATAGTCACCTGGAACGTGAACTCGATGAAGGTGCGCCTGCCCCAGGTGCTCGAGTGGCTGTCGGCCAACGAACCGGACGTCCTCGTCCTGCAGGAAATCAAGCAGTTGACCGAGATGTTCCCCCGGGAAGAACTCGCCGCGGCGGGCTACCGTTCGCTCGCCAACGGCCAGAAGACCTACAACGGCGTCGCCGTCGTCAGCAAGGAGGAGCCGAGGGATCCGGTCCTTGAGCTGCCCGGGCTCGATGACCCCCAGCGCCGGATGCTCGCAACGACGCTCGGCGGCGTGCGCGTGATCGACCTCTATGTCCCGAACGGCTCGGAGGTCGGCTCCGAGAAATACGCGTACAAGCTGGGCTGGCTGAGTGCGCTGCGGGACTACCTGGCCGACGAGCTCCAGCAGCACGAGAACCTCGTCGTGCTCGGCGACTTCAATATCGCGCCCGCCGACGAAGACGTCTACGACCCGGAGAAATGGGGCGACGCCATCCTGTGTAGCCCCGCCGAGCGCGCGGCACTCGAAGAATTGGTCGATCTCGGACTCACCGACGTGTTCCGCAAGTTCGACCAGCCCGAGAAGAGCTTCAGCTGGTGGGACTACCGCGCGGCCATGTTCCGGCGCAACGCCGGGCTGCGCATCGACCTCATCCTGACCAGCGCCGCTATGACGAAGCGCTGCACAGCGAGCTACATCGACAGGGAACCGCGTGCGTGGGAGCGTCCGTCGGACCATGCACCTGTCATCGCAGAGTTCACGGTCTGAAACTCTATGCGACACCCGAATATGCCGATTGGCAAGATTTTCCCGACATGACATATTCCCGAACAAGGCCCGGTAAGCTTGCCTTGTGACGTGTATGATTAAGACTGCAGCGCCCGACAGTGCAACGACTCGCTATGCCGTCCGGAGGACGGCATGACCGACAACGGTCGCATGCGAGTCGCGGGCGATACGACCAATAACAAGAAGAAAAGTATCGTGTCCCAGGATCGCCGTAACGATTACGACGTCACCAATACCGTGCAGGTCAGCAACCCGGCGGCTGTTCGCAACGCGGTGTGGAAGCTCTATTCCGCAACGTTCCCCGGCGCGCCATTCGACCAGCTGTGGCTCGCTTTCTACGACTTCGAGCGACTATTCACCGGCCGCTTCCCTGGCTATCTCGGCTGCGACACGACGTACCACGACATGCAGCACACGCTGGACATGACGCTTGCGCTCGCGCGCCTCGTCGCGGGGTACGAGCGCAGCGTTGATCCCGCGGAACGCCTCGGCCCGGAGCGGGCGCGCATGGCTATCATCACCTCGCTATTCCACGACTCGGGCTATATCCGTCACAAGGAACGCGACAGCGATTTCCTGAACGGTGCCGAGTTCACGCTGTACCACGTGACGCGCAGTGCCGATTTCCTGCGCCGCTACCTGCCCGATCTGGGACTCGCCAAAGACGCCGGCGTCGCCAGCATGATCGTTCATTTCACCGGCTACGAGGTCAACCTGGACGACATCGAACTCGACGATCCTCGTGACGTCATCTGCGGGCACCTGCTCGGCACCGCCGACATGATCGCGCAGATGGCCGATCGCTGTTACCTGGAGAAATGTCGCGACCGGCTCTACAAAGAATTCGTCCTAGGCGGCGTGGCCGTCGAGAACTCCGGGCCCGGTGAGTACATGGTGCGATACAAGTCCGGTCAGGACCTGCTGCAGAAAACGCCGGTTTTTTACCAGCAGGTAATGCGCGACCGGCTGAATCTCCGGTTCAACCGTGCATACCGCTACATTGAGGTCCTTTACGACGGCCACAACCCCTACATCGAGGCCATCCGCAACAACATCACCCACCTGGTGCGCATCATCTCGACAGGCAACTGGGCGCTGCTACGCCGCGAGCCGCCGTGTTTCGTGGGCATCATGGGCGCCGTGCGCGAAATCGAGGGCTACGTGACCAATCAGCTCGCGGCCATGACCGGCCGAGCGATCGAGAAAGACGAATTACTGATGCCGGTCTGAACGCCGCGATCAACGCCCGGACCCGGCCGCTTCCCGCCAGGCCCTGTAGGACGCGTATTCATCACGGGTGAGGCGGCGGTTGGCGTAAAAGGCCGCCACGCCGGCGGCGGCGAGCGCATAAACGACGTCTGCCGGCGTCAAGACTTCGTCGAAGAACACCGGCCAGGTGAAGTCGGTCGCAGCCCGCAGGACGGCCAGGATACTCGTATCGAATTCGGCAGCGGTGAACGAAGCCGCGACGAGGATGTTCCCGGCCAATGCACCGGCGACGGCGCCGGCCGCGGCGACGACGGGAAACCGCCAGTCCAGTCCCCGGCCCGCGCGGCGAACCGCGAGCCCGACGATCGCGCCCTGTACCACCGTCATCCACGGAAACAGCCGACCCAGGGCCGTCGACAACATCACCCAGATGGCGCCGAAGGCGATGATCGCGAGCAATACGGCGATGATGGCGCCACGCAGGGACTGGGCACGCGCAAGACGCGCCCCGCCCTCGGGGTCCGGCCGCGCGGCGCTGTCCCGGGAATGCCGCTTTGGCAGACGCAGCACCTGATTGGGTTGCTCTTCGCTCATTACGAGTGTCGGGATTCCTGGCGGGCGGGGATGGTAGACTGCCGATCCTGCAATTCCGCAAAGATACCGGAGGCAGATGTCATGAGCCACCTGATACACCGCGGCTTCGCGGTCGTTCTGCTGCTAACTGTCGTGCCTGCGTTCGCGCAAGAGGGCACAGACGTGGGCGCGAAAATCCGCGAGACACAGGCCCTTGTCGCAAAAGAGTTTCGCCAGATCCTTCGCGAGGAAATGATGCTCACCGACGCGGAGAGCAAGGAATTCTGGCCGCTTTACGAACGCTACAGCGCCGAGAAGCGCGTCATCAACGAACCGTACTTCGCGGGGCTCATCGAGTACGTCGATCGATACTACAACGGCGATCTTAATGAGGAGCACGCCGAGCGCCTGATGAACACATACTTCGACGTGCACCGAGCTCTCCTGAGGAAGCGCCAGGACTACGTGAAGAAATTCGGCAATGTCATGAGCAGCGTCAAGGTCATGCGCTTCTTCCAGCTCGAGAACAAGGTGCAGGCCGAGGTCAACGTTGCGCTGGCGGTAACGATTCCGCTGGCGGACCCGCGCTAGGCTATCATGCGAGCAGCTCTCTATCGGAAATTCGGCGCGGCACGGGAGGTCCTGGAACTCTGCGAGGTCGATACGCCGACTCCGGGGCCTGGCGAAGTCCTGGTACGGCTCCACACCAGTGCTATCAACCCTTCGGACGTCAAGAAACGGGCCGGTGCATTCCCGGATCTGCTGGACGGGGGGTTCGTGATCCCCGACAGCGACGGGGCGGGCATCATCGAGGCGGTAGGCGATGGGGTCGACAAGCGCCGCAAAGGGGAACGCGTCTGGGTATACCAGGCACAGCACGAGCGCCGCTTCGGCACAGCCGCGGGATACGTGGCCATCAGCAGCAACTGCGCGCCGCGCCTGCCCGAGTTGGCGGACTTCGACGTCGGGGCCTGTCTCGGCATCCCGGCCATGACCGCGCACCGTGCCGTGTTCGCCGACGGCTCGGTCGAGGGTAAGGAGTTGCTGGTCATGGGCGGCTCGGGCCGCGTCGGGCATTACGCCATTCAATGGGCTCATCGCGGCGGTGCGACCGTCATAGCGACAGCGAGCAACCCGGACGACGAGGCCGGGTGCCTTGAAGCCGGTGCGGATCACGTCGTCGATCATCGTGCAGCGGATTTCGCCCAACAGGTCCTCGCAGCCACAGGCGGCAAACTGATCGACCGGGTGGTCGACCCCGAGTTCGGCGCCAACCTCCCGGTGTCGATCGCAGTGCTCCGGGTGGGCGGCACGATCGCCGCGTATGGCTCGGCGAAAAAGCCGGAACCGATGCTGCCGTTCTACCGGATGATGTACAAGGACCTGACGCTGCACGCGATCATCGTCTACTCGATGCCCGACAGCGCGAAGGATCATGCTGTCGCGGACATCAACAGCGCCCTTGCGGGCGGCTGGCTGAAACATCGAATCGCTCACTCGATGCCGCTCGACGATATTGCCGCCGGCAATGAGTTGATCGAAGCCGGCAACGCGCGCGGTGCCGTCATCCTCTGCACCGCCTGAGCTTCGTCGGTCACAAGCCCCGCGCTATACTGCGGGTACAGACCGTAACAATAGCGGCAAGAAGAATAACGACGAGGGGGGATGATGCGTTTGCGTTTGAGGTCGGGCCTGTGCCTTTGGCTTTTTGTTGCAGGCGCCGCTGTCGCCGCGGACAACGACGATTTCGAGCCTGTCGACCCGCCACCTGAACTGGCCGAGCGTCTCGAGGGCATTCCTGAAGAGAAGATCGACTTCCTGCGCGGCGAGACCAACGTTGTGGGATTCGAGTTGGTCGAGGTGAATCCGCTCGTCGATCCGGGGTACACCAGTGCGCAGAATGCGACTCACATATTGCGAGAATGTCTGAACGGAATTGCGATGAGGAAGCGCGGGATTACCGAGGAACACTTCCTGAACCCGTTGACGAGGGTCCCGGCCGGGATTGATATCGGGGAGTGTCAATGAGGCTTTTTATGATGCCGGTCTTGTTCGCCGTTGCCGCTTGCTCCGCATGGACGGGCGGCCCTGCGAATGTAAGCCGCTTTGAACGAGCGGCAGAGTCATGGACCGGCGCGTCGCTGGACGAAATGATCGCTACCTACGGCCCGCCGCGAACTTTTCTCGAAGATTCCGAGGTCCAGGGAGCCGGTATCGCGGTCTGGCGGAGCACCTTTGGCGACGCCTATCGCTGCAATATCAATGCCTGGTACGACCCGGAGCGTATCGTGACGCGCATCGACGTCACCTCGTACAAATGCGATGAACGATACGAAGAACAGCTGGATATGCTGATGAGGAATCGCTGAAGACAACCTCATCGGAGATATAAGCTTCCTTTCTTGTTCAGGCTGCCCAACTCCACTACCGCCACGGCGGCTCGTGTCGCGAGACCGGGATCCCCTTGCACGCCCGCCGGGCGAAGGGCACTCTTTGCAATCTGCCAGGAGGACCGCCTCTATGATCGTCCGGATTCTGCTGCTGGCCTGCGTCGCCGTTTTCGCTGTAACCGCCGATGCACACAATGTCGGAGAGGGAGCATCGACTCGATCCGCATCGAACGAGCAGGTGCGGAACCGCGGTGCCGGCAAGGACAACTGGTGGGACAACCTGCCCCGCCCCGAATGGTCGGCGTTCGAGCGCATCGACCAGGACCAGGACTGGTTCGAGGTCTACCGGATCGAGGACGGCATCTTCGCCATCTACGAATCGGGCCAGTTCGAGGAAGTCATCTCGTTCCTGGTCACGGGCGATGACCGGGCATTGCTGTTCGACACCGGGCTCGGTATAGGCGACATCAAGCGCGTCGTTCAGCAGCTTACGGATCTCGAGATCATCGTGCTCAATTCGCACACGCATTACGATCACATCGGCGGCAATTACCAGTTCGAAAAAATCTACGCTCGTAACACCGATTACACGCGCGGCCGCGCCGGGGGCAGTTCCCCGGAGGCTGTCGCCGAATTCCTGAAAGACGGGTGGGTCTGGAAGCCGCTGCCGACAGGCTTCGTCGTCGAGAACTATCGCAGCCGTCCGTTCACTATCAGCCGCTTCGTCGATGAAGGCGACATTATCGACCTGGGCGGCAGGGAACTCGAGATCCTCAGCACGCCGGGGCACGCGCCGGACTCGATCTGCCTGCTCGACCGCGAAAACCGGTTACTACTGACCGGCGACTCTTTCTACCTGGCGCCGCTCTACACTCACCTCGAAGGCTCCGATTTCCTGGATTACGCGAGCACGGCATCGCGGCTGGCCGGGCTGGCAGAGAAGATCGATGCAGCGCTCACGTCGCACAACGTCCCTGTGGTCGCACCGCGCTACATGACGGCGCTCGGCGAGGCGTTCACCGCGATCGAAGACGGTACGGCAGACGATTACGTGGTGGCCGATGGCTATCGCGAATACCGGTTCGCCGGGTTCTCCATCATCGTCAGTGCTGACAGTGCGGTCTTCTACGATTGCGGGGACGGCTCGGCAATTGTGTCTGTTTTCGTTCCAGGTGATCCGCCGGCCGCGCGGCTCAAGCGCGGTGATGACCTCGCCGTCGCGCGACTCGTGCGTGCGGGCTCAGGCGCCAAGTACGCGGGAGACGGCGGCGTAAGTTTCTGGACCAAGGGTGACGAGGCCATGGTGGAGTGGCCCCAGGGAAACCGCTTCAACTGCCGCGTCCGCTCTGCCGATACCCTGGCCGATTAGCTCGGAGAGCCGCACCTTGTCGACGCGTGCAGATGCCGGCATTTCCGCCAGCCTGGCAGATTGCTCGAGCATCTTTGGGGCTTTCCCACAGCGCGTGGTGCAACGGCGCAGTGCAAGATACAATGATCTCGCGGTATTGAAATGACCGCTGGGCTTTCTGGAACCGGGTATCCGTCTATGAGTACACGCATTCTTGCTTCTTCCTTAGCATTCGCATTGATCTTATTGATCACCCAGGCCGCGACGGCAGACGTTACGCGCCTGTCGGAGCCTGTCGCGGTTACCGACGACGCCGAGATCTTCGGCGCGCCGCTCGACGCCAACGCCGCGCCGACCTCGCTGGCGGCGCTTCTCGACAGTCCGGGTGACTACGTCGATACGGTGGTGCGGGTCGACGCGAGGATCTCGCAGGTCTGCCAGAAAAAAGGTTGCTTCATGATCGCCACCGCCGGCGACAAGGCGGTGCGCATTTCTTTCAAGGACTACTCGTTCTTCGTGCCGACCGATACCGGCGGGAAAACGGTGACGCTCACCGGCACGGTAATCGAGCGCGAGCTCTCAGAGAAGCAGGCCGCGCACTTCCGCGAAGATGCCGGTGGCAGCGATACGATCCAGGCCGGAATGGTCTACGAGATCGTCGCGGACTCCGTCAGCATTCCTCGCTCCTGAGAACTTCTAGGCGGAGGCCATCCGCGCCGGAATCGCGTTGCCTCCCCTAACGGGGTGGATCGATGCGGTCGGGCGAGGAGCTGTTGAGGCGGAACCAGCCGGTAACGCTGTAACGGTCGCGCTGTGCCGGCTTTACCTCGTGCGGTATATCCTCGGACAGGAACAGGACCACGGTGCGATAGGTCGGCTGTACGATCACCGGCCCGGCGTCGGTGTAAAGCACGAGTTCGCCGCCGTCACCACCTTTCCAGTGCTCGTTCAGGTAGCAGACCAGGGAGATGACCCGGCTGGCCTCACCGCGGAAAGCATCGACGTGGGCCCTGTAGAAATCGCCCGGGCGATAGTGCGCCAGGTGACTTTCGAAAGAGAACAGTCCCAGGAAAAGCCGACGATTCAGGTGAACCCGCAGTGCCTCGGTCCACGCACGCCAGGGCGCAAGTGCCGGGTTACGCTCATCCATCCAGTGGATCAGGTCCCGTCGGACGAAGCGATTGCGCTGCTGTTCCACCCCTCTCCCGACTGCGGCTGCATGGAAATCGTCGGCTTTGACCGTGTCCGCGTATCGGGTAAGCAGGTCGGCAACGTCAGGCGGGAGCCCAGCCGGGCACACCACGAAACCGTGCTGCTCGAGGCCAGGGGTCAGCGAGTCGAATGACGGGAGCGGCGCGGAGTGGGATCCTGGTACGGCGTTCAAGGCGGCTCATCGGCTAGCGGTGCGGTAATGTACACCGGAGTAAGCGGCTTGCCTGCGAAAATTTGCCTGCGTGCCGTTTCGATGCGAGCCGCTGGTAACGGAGGGAAATCGCGAATGTCCGGCTGCTTCCTCGGCTGTGCCGGAATATGTGAAATGCGTCGCGGACCGGGCCAGCTGCCACTGGCATCATTTCGTTATGTGGTACCTGGTAATGCGGCTCTCGCAGCAACAAATAGCTGATCCGGCGGGGCATGCGCGCCGGTTTGGCGGCGAATTTTCTGCCGTAACGGCGGGTCTGACGTGACCGCATTGGGCCTCGTCCTGTTATTGATTCTGGCGGCCTACTGGTTAGGCATGCACGACGGCCTAACGTCGCGGCCACCAGTATTGCGGGGCACCTACGACAGCGGCGAGCATGACGACCGAGTCGAGGAATACGGTGACTGGCATTAGCCGACACTCCAGCGTCACATCGCCGGGCGCAGTCGCCCATACCAGGACACCCCCACCCTGATTGTCCAATCCTCCGACACGGCCATCTTGGCGATGTCGGTCAGGGCCTTGCCCGACATGTGACCTCTATCACATGCTGCCCGTCGAAATGGGCTCACAATTGGTGTGGGGTTTCGGAGGAGGCTGGATATGTCAATTGCACCCATAGCCCGTCCAACGTTTTTATTGTTGATCGGTTTTTCATGGACCGTAACCGCGCTTGCGGAGCCGCCGGCACATGCGCCCGCACACGGATGGCGCGCCAAACATGAAAGCCCATACATTGGCTATATGGGCAAGCATTGGCATCACGATTACGGCATTCTTTCCGGTCATTGCAATCGTGAGGCCGTTGCCACAGTCCTGGGCGGGGTCATAGGTGGAGTGGTCGGATCAGAAATCGCTGATGCAGGTGACAAGGCGGTAGCCACTATCATCGGCGCTGCTGCCGGAGCACTGATCGGCAACAAGATTGGGCGGGAACTCGACGAAGCAGATCGGAGCTGCTTCGGGCACGCACTTGAAATTGCAGGACCAGGACAAGTCGTCACGTGGACAAACCCGGAGACGGGCGTCGAATACCAGATGGCACTGGGAAGTAGCACTGATAAACACGGTGATGCTTGCAGAAAATATATGTTGCTCGGTATAGCTGAAAGCACGAGATCGTTTCGGCAAGGAGTCGCGTGTCAGGCAAAGCCCGGCGTCTGGAATGTTATGACCGCAGCGTCTTCCTAAATATTCCAGGTCCGGCTGGCAATGTGCAAAATAATGCTAGTACCCGACAATTCGATACTACAGGGAGCTGGCGGTCCGGGGGCATACTTTGACCGTACATTGAGGTACGCGATCCGACCCACCGAGGTAGCCGCCCGCACTCCCCCTCAGCGGATATGTCAATCGCTCGGTTGGAAGGACAAGGGCCGAGAGGCAAACGGACTTGCACCTCTTGGCCCTTATTTATTGAGCTGCCAATGATCTTCAGATAGCTACACTATCCTGCCGGACGGCCATTCGCAGCTCAAAAGACGTAAGACGTCGTCTGCAACCGGACGAACCAGACACAAAGCTCGTGCTCGAGCCGTCGATCGCGGCAATTAGATGATTCAGTCAAAAAGGACCGATCCGAGCACATTTATTCCGGCGGTTAGCTGAATCGTTGAGACCTGTGTCCTGCTAAACACGTATAAATCGTACCCGCTGCTTCCCCACCCAGAAAACGCTATGTATTCGTTCCCGTTACGCTCTGCATAAGCATCGTCATCGGAAGTCGTCTCCGAATACAACGTGAAAGGCGCTGACCCCGGGACATACATCCAGAGGTCCGATGCATTGCGGGATGTGTCCACGTGAGAGTACACGAGTTCGCCGGCTTGAGTGAAATGTGCAAATCGATCAGGTCCTCCACCATCGCTCGGCAAGATTATGGGCTGGCTGCCCTCCATGTGGTAAACGATGCGATCCGAGTTCGCATCTGATGCGCACCGGCGCACGTAAGAGACCACGTTCGCAAACATGGCTGGCGCCCAGAGTTCGCAGTCAGCCTCTTTATAAAAAAGACTTGGTGCGGCACTTGGATCGTCCGCATAAGTACGCCAGATCTCTCCATTCCGCTTATAGATTATCCACTGTCCGTCCGCAGAGAAGCGCGGGTCTTCTTCGCGCACAGACGGAGTATTCACGACCAGCCTGATCTCCGTGATCCTGCTGCGCGCGATATCGATCACGCCTTCATAGATCCCCCAATATTCGCTCGGACCGGTACGACCGCCAAAAACAATCCGTCTGACGCTGCCATCATAGAACACGTCTCCGTTCGCAACTTGGAATCGGCGCCGGTCCCGGCGCGGCAGGTCGAGGACCAGCTCCTGTGGGCTGAGGAACTCGACCGGATTATCGGCCAGACATGGCAGAGTGGCTAACTGGAAACTCCCACTGGGATAGTCATCCAGGAACAATACGTAGGTTGGCTGAGACACGTCGCATATAGGCGGTTCGCTCGGTGGAGGTGGGCGCGTGGGTTTCTTTGCATCAACGGATGTACTAACTGCTCCAATTGCCACAATAAGCGTGATCGCGAACATGCGACCGGTCGAAAATCTTGACAGTCGCTTCATTTTTTTCTCCCCGTCCGATGGTTCTGTTCTTGAACCGGACGCTGTCCCAATCTGCGCATTCAGACTGGGATTTATTATGTAAAAAATACTATGTAAAACAATTACATAACATAATTACTATAGTCTCAAAACGCAACTTTTCAAGGTGTCTCGGGGCGTGGCGCCGACAATTTATTGGCAACCGCAGAATCGCGAGTGATAGCTTCTGACCCGTTGCGGGAAGATGCAGATGAACGCTTCGTTCGCGCAGGTTGCTATTGGCCGGATCCAGCGCTCTCTTCAACGAACCACGTTCTGTCGATCACTCAGCCTTGACAGCCTTCGAAATGGGCTCGGAGAAGGGCCGTCCATTCGGCTTCCCCGCCATCGCTCACATCAAGCAGGCGCAGGCGGAAGTCGGTATAGCCCGGGTGATTGGGGACCGGCATGACGGCATCGACGACGTGCCCATCCGCGACATCCAGCCACAGGCGTCCTTCCGCGCCGGTCGAAAGGTCTATCTCGAATGCCGAGCCGGTGAGGCGGTATTCGTCTGCCACGACGCCGAGATGCTCCTCCCGCCCGACATGCTCCGCAGTCACTTCGCCCATCCAGAACAGGGGGTCTGTCGCAGACGGGTCCGCCCACAACAAAGCCATGCCAAAGCCGAACCCGTCCTCCGGGTCGTCCAGATGTGGCGTCGCTACGGTAAAGCTGGCCAGGTCGAAATCGAACAGTATCCAGTTGGCGGTCTCGATCTCGAGATCATTGCGTATCTCGGAATCCGGTAATTGCACGATCATTTCCACAACGCCCGTTTCCGGGTTCAGCTCCAGGAATGCAAACTCGATGTGCTGCGCATCAGGCTGCAACGCGCCGCCCGTTATCACCGGCGCCGACAGTGTCTCCAGATCCAGCTGCGCCGTTACCAGCGCCGCGCGGCGGCAAAGACCGTTTTCCTTGTAGACCTCGATATGACTGGCATCTCGGCGGAAGACAGTAACTCGCTCGTCCATCGAACCGTCGGTGTTGGTGCGTTCGTAGTAATAGATGCGGCCGATGTCATCATCGCTCTCGTGGTAGGTCCACGGATCATCGGCTTGTGCAGAGACGGCCAGCGAGAAGGCAGCGGCACCCAGCAAGGAACGTTTGAACGACATTCTATTCTCCGTTGATTTGATTGAGCGCGGTTTCGAGCACTTCATCTGTGCCGGCAGCGTAATCCGCAAATGTGTAGGAAACGGCGGTATCCGGGGCACGAAAACGACGCTGATCATCCGCCGTCGACGTCTGGTAGTACTCGCTCGCGTAGATGATCGG
>JABAHR010005456.1_pt1 | contig 33774 bp, 29 predicted proteins | sample 7062101 | NCBI WGS metagenome assembly JABAHR01 (sample SAMN14534553, study PRJNA622989) | marine sediment metagenome | biome: marine biome [ENVO:00000428]; feature: marine pelagic biome [ENVO:01000023]; material: deep marine sediment [ENVO:00002113] | place: India: Gulf of Kutch | collected...
GAAAGCATCTAGTTCCATATTATTTTCCTTTTGCTGATGTAATTATTGATTGTATGCAATTTTTATGAATTTTAGATGAAAAACAGAAAAAAATGATCCAAGAAATTACTTTTCATCTTCAATATCTGCATCTTTCTTCTCAAACTCGAGAGCGCATGAGTTTATACAGTAACGAAGACCGGTAGGATTAGGACCGTCAGGGAAAACATGTCCCAGGTGAGCATCACAGCTGCTACAAAGAACCTCAGTTCGCATCATTCCAAGACTGGTGTCTGCCTCAGTGGTAACATTCTCAAAATTTGCAGGCTCCCAGAAACTTGGCCATCCGGAGCCTGAATCAAATTTGGTTTCAGATATAAATAATTCCTCACCACAACCTACACATTTGTATACTCCCTCTTCCTTGTGGTTATGGTATTTCCCGGTAAAAGGCCTTTCAGTACCCTTTTGTCTGGTCACATAATGCTGCTCTTCAGTAAGTTTATCACGCCACTCTTGATCGGTTTTATTAACTTTTTTTCCCATTTGTTTGCTCCTTTTGAGACTTCTCAAATTTCTACCACTTGAAAATTAAGTCTATCAGAAATACGAGCATTCACATAAAAAAGTTTTACTTTAAAAATAATTCTGTTAGTCAGGTTCTAATCTTTCAATTGTAAATAGCGCAACAAACGTACCCAGAAGTACCAAACCCGCAGAAATGAGCATCATCAATCTAAAACTTGCCAAAAATGAATTCTCAATAGCTGCTTTAACACTAGTCCTTGTCTCAGACTCTAGTTCTTCTGGAATCTCAATTAGTAATATCTTAATACGCTGATCATCTATTGATTCACGCGCCTCAACAGGTAAATCAATTGACACAAGATCATTATCCAGACTCCTATTAAACGTAGAGAGTGCAAATACCCCCATAATCGCAACTGCCAACAGCCCGGCTATCCTGCCAACTGTGTTGTTGATTCCTGAGGCAACACCTGACTCATTAAGAGTAACCGACTCCATTACCGCAGTTGTCAAAGGAGAGATTATTATTGCCATACCTATGCCGAGTACTGTTATGGCTGGGAAAAAAGTAGTCCAATAACTTCCTCCAATACCGGGTAGTGTAAATAGATAAAACCCGATCGAGCCTAATATTGTTCCAACTATCAAAGGAGGTTTGGCTCCATATTTTGCCACAAGACCACCTGCCCACGGAGAAATTACAAAAAGCGCTATAATTAGTGGCATAAATGCAAAACCTACACCTGAGGCTGAATAACCCTGAAGTTGGATAAGATTAAAGGGTATAAAAAATACAGCCCCGCTCCATGCTCCCCAGAATAGTAGCGTTATCAAATTACCACCACTAAATGTTTTTGATTTAAAAAGATTAAGAGGCATCATAGGAAATGTAGTTCTACTTTCATGGAAAAGAAACGCAAGCAAGAATATTCCACCAGCGACAAAAGGTATTATCACTTTTGGATGACTAAATCCAATATTTCCTGAGTCAATTAGAGCAAAAACAATGCACCCAAGGCCTAAGGTCGCAAACAGTGAACCCCATACATCAACCCTATCATCTCCACTTCCTTTTTTACTCTCTGGAATTCGCCAGTAAAGAGTTGCGAGAACAATTATCGCAAGAGGCACATTTATAAAAAACACGAGACGCCATGAAACATTTTGTGCAAGCCATCCACCCAATATTGGCCCTAGTGCTGTTGTTATCGCTGTAAAAGCAGACCAGGTTCCAATCGCCCAGCCCCTTCGCTCATCACTAAAGGCAATGTTAATAATCGCTAGACTGCCTGGGACCAAAAGAGCCCCTCCGACTCCTTGAAATGCTCGAGCAACAATCAACTGACTAGTGTTAGGAGAAAGACCACACCACACCGAAGCACCGGTAAACAATATAATCCCTAATGCGAAGATTCTCTTTCGACCAAACTTATCCCCAAGCGCTCCTCCGAGTAACATTAGCGAAGACATAAAGAGAGCATAGGCCTCAATAATCCATTGAACCTGAGGAATTGTCGCATTTAACTCAGACTGAAGTACCGGAACTACAACATTCATTGCAGTGCTGTCAATAAATGCCATACCAGAACCTAATATGGTTGCAAGAAGAACCCATCTTCCAACACTCTTAGACACTGGAAAATCAGTTGTAGCCGAGTCCAAACTATCTTGGGGTAAGGCTTTATCTGTCATCTATCTCCCTTTAAGACCTTTGTAATGTTCTCTATGACTTACAGAATGTCAACTCAGAAAGATTTACACTACCTTTTGCATCCATATCTCTAAGTCATGTGATAAGCACTTAAATTGTACTGTGAAGTAAGTTTTAAGTTTGCCAATTTAGCCGTATATCCTATAATATTTAGTGATGGGATTGATAATATGTCTATAATAAACGCGAAAAACGTAATAGTTGGTGTTACTGGCGGGATTGCAGCATATAAATCTTGCGAACTTGTTAGAGGACTCGTCAAGAAAGATGCCTCTGTGCAAGTAGTCATGACTAAGAATGCCACAGAGTTTATAACTCCACTTACACTGCAGACCCTTTCAGGCAAAAAAGTAGCTATAAACACTTTTGATTTAGATTGGGAATCGGAAATAGGCCACATAACACTTGCGGACAATACTGATCTTATCGTCGTTGCCCCAGCTACTGCAAGCTTTATTGGAAAAGTAGTCAATGGCATCGCAGACAGCCTACTTGCTACTATTATCCTAGCAACAAAAGCACCCATTGTGCTTTGTCCTGCAATGAACGTAAACATGTATGAGAACCCAGCTGTTCAAGACAATATCTCCAAACTAAGAGAACGTGGATTTATCATAATGGAACCTGGTGAAGGTGAACTTGCTTGCGGTTGGGAAGGAAAAGGCCGTCTGCCAGAGATAGATGTAATTTTAGGAGAAATAGAAAAAACACTCACACCAAATGATATGAGTGCTGAAAAAGTTCTTGTTACTGCAGGAGCAACAAGGGAATTTATAGACCCGGTTAGATATATATCCAACCCCTCTAGTGGCAAAATGGGATATGCCCTAGCCAAAGAGGCATTAAACAGAGGAGCCGAAGTTATACTTGTTTCTGGCAAGACGAATCTATGTCCTATACCTGGCGCTAAAATAATACAAGTAGAAAATTCAGACGATATGTATAAATCTGTTATGGAACATCTAGATTGGTCCACTATCGTTATAAAAGCTGCAGCAGTAGGTGACTATACTCCTGAGAATACTGTGAATGGGAAAATTAAAAAAGATGATAAAGACAGAGTCTTAAAACTCAAGCGCACCCAAGATATTCTAAAAGATATAGGAAAGAATAAAAAAGATAAGATTGTTATTGGATTTGCAGCAGAGACTGAGAATTTAATTAGCAATGCACAGGATAAATTAAAAAGAAAAAATGCTGATTTAATTGTTGCAAACGATGTCTCTAAAAAGGGTGCAGGCTTTGAAGAAGAAACCAATATTGCACACCTTGTTTATGGCCAAGACAAAATCGATGAACTTCCCCTTATGCCCAAATCTCAATTAGCACAAAAAATATTAGACAAAATACATGTCCTTAGAAATAACCGCTCATAATTACTAGAATAAGCACAACTTTACACTCACTTATTTATTCAAATAAACAAGCCCTAACTAAATAACATTGAATGGTTTTTATATTTCATTTTATCCTAAGATAGAATCTTTACAGGCTTTAGCAACTCTGAATTTAATTACATTTTTGGCAGCAATCTTAATCTGCTCACCAGTTGCTGGGTTTCTTCCCATTCTTGCCTTACGTCTATCAAGAACTAATTTCCCTACGCCAGGAAGTGTAAATTGCTTGTTCTTCTTGGTTTCTTTGTATGCTACTGCAGCTAATTCATCAAGAATCTCTGTAGCTGCTTTTTTTGTAATTCCTGCTTTCTCCGCAATATGAGTAGCTAGTTGTGATTTAGTTATTGGTTTGCTTGGTGGCATTTATCACTCCGTTAAACAATGGGTTTGCGGGGAATCTTACTAAATATGTCTAGAAAAATCAACAGCTTCTGCTAAAAAGATAAAAACAACTTTAATACTCTTGCTCAACATACTTGTTGCATTGAATGTTTTATAAGCCTTATTAAAAGACTCTTGTAAAAAGTCAATAAGGATGGACACTTATTTCATTGCCAGAAAATGAAATTGCTTATATTTAATAAAATATCTTGTGCTAAACTTAATAATTATTAGTTTATAGATATAGGGAACTATTATTATGGGTCGTTCAAGTAGTAAAAAACAATGGCTTTGGTTTTTCGGTTTAACAGCTGCATTTATAGTCCTTTTGCTTGGTCTATATGTTCGCATGATATCGGTGCGTTCATCTGCCTATGAAGCATATAATGAAGATAGAGTTTCACCTGTAAGAGTCCAGGAAACGGTGTCAACTGAGGTTTGGAAAACAACGAGCTTCTTGGCAAGGGTAGAAGGCGGGCAAACATTGGATATAGTAGCAGTTGCTGGAGGATGGGTTATAGAGAAAAAAGTTGTTCTTGGTCAAGAGGTAGAAAAAGGCGAAGCACTTATTGTTCTGGATGACCCTAGACGCGTTTTAAAACTCAAGGAATCTGAAGCCAGACTAAAATCAGCCAAAGCAAATCTTAGCGAGCTTAGAAGAAAATATGACCAATCTCTTACCCTTTTAGAAAAAGGAATTATTGCACGTGATACTGCCGATTCACTGGCAAATCAGGTTGCCGCAGAATCCGCAAACGTAGACTCACTTGAAGCTTCTTATGGCCTTATGAAATGGGATGTTGAAAATATGACCTTAAGAGCTCCGATCTCAGGAAAGATAGTCGATGTGATACCTGACATAGGCCAGGAAATCACTGCAGGTCAACTTGCTGTCAAAATGGTAAGCACCGAAGAGAAACGGGTAGTAGCTGGTGTTGAACCCAGGTGGGCCCGTATCATTGAGCCGGGCATGACAGTCAGGCTAAGCACTACTCTAAATAATAGACTTGAAGAGACAGAAGGAAAGATAATTGGTGTTAGCCCGGATATAGATTCGGTATCTGGCACTTACAGAGTTGAAGCCACTATAGTCGATAACCCTTACAATTGGCTGTCTGGAGAAATAGTAAACATGGAAATACCTGTCGAACTCCTAACCGATGTAGTATTAGTACCTAGAACAGCTGTCCTTTCTGATAGTAATGAGCTATTTGTATTTGTATATCAGGAGGGGAAAGCAATTAAAGTTCCAGTAAAAGTAGAGTGGATTAATGATAGAGAGGGCACAATTTCTAAGAGCATGATCCCTTCTGACTCAAGTATAATAGTGGAAGGCCACGTTGGACTAGCGGGTGGGCAGTTAGTCAAATTAATTCAGTAGAACCAAATCACTTAAATGCACATAGCTGAATTCTCAGTTAAAAACCCTGTACTTGTTAACCTATTGATGCTGGCTATTTTAGTCGTTGGCATTATGTCCGCATCAAGACTAGCCCTGGAGTTATTTCCCTCAATCAAGCTAGAGCTTGTCTCAGTAACAACTGTTTTTCCAGGCGCCTCAGCAGAGGATGTGGAAAAGCTCGTAACAATTCCCATAGAAGATGAAATAAATGATATTAGTGGTATTAAAGTAATCCGATCTACTTCTTCAGAAGGACTCTCAACGATTCTTGCAGAATTAGAAGCAGGAGAAGATATACAAAAAATTGCGCAAGATATAAGATCCGAGATAGCTAAGGTTGAAGATCAACTTCCCGAAGATGCAGAAGCTCCGATAACAGAGGAATTTGATGCAAATTTCCCTCTAATTAGTGTCGCAATAGCAGGTGAAGTGTCAAAAGAAACTCTACGTGGTTATGGGTTGAGATTTGAAGACCAGGTCAAGCTTGTATCTGGTATAGATAATGTAGTCACATCAGGTTTGGGTGACCCTGTATTCTGGGTATATGTCGATCCCGAAGAGCTTAGGCAATATAATATCACCCTTGAGCAGATAGCGAGTGCAATTGATCAAAAGAACCTTGATTTACCAGGCGGTGCGGTAGAGCAGGGAGATGCAGAGTTCTTAGTGCGTGTCATAGGTAGAGTGGAAGAAGTTAAGGATTTACTCAACATTCCTGTAAAAAGAAATCCAGACGGCAGACACATATTATTAAATGACGTAGCCCGCATTGAGCAAGGAGAGCAAAAAACAAGAACCAAAGCCAGAGTTAACGGTCTTCCGGCTATTAACTTTTGGGTTAACAAACAAAAAGGTGCAGACTCCATTAAAACGGTTGAGAAAATTGAAGAGGTAGTTGAGCAATTTAGGCAGACAACACCTGATGAAATTGAAATCTATGTAACCAACGATAGTTCTTACTGGGTCCAAGAGAGATTTAACACTATGGTAAATAGTGGCACAATCGGTCTTGTTATTGTACTGATAATATTGGCACTATTCCTCGATTTTAGATCGGCCTTCTTAGCAGCTATTGGACTACCAGTTGCTTTCTTTGGAGCTTTTATACTTATGCAATTCTCGGGCGTTACATTGAATATTTTATCAATGTTTGGCCTGATACTGGTACTGGGAATTATTGTTGATGATGCGATAATTGTGGCCGAGAATATTCAAAGGTACTTACAGATGGGCTTCTCACCTGTTGATGCCGCAATAAAGGGTACTAAAGAAGTAGCTTTGCCAGTTGTTGCAACCATACTTACAAACATTGCATCTTTCCTTCCACTGCTTATAGCAACAGGAATAATAGGAAAATTTATGGCAGTAATACCAACGGTTGCGATATACGCACTTTTGGTCTCCCTAATTGAAGCGCTAGTGATATTACCTTCTCATTGCGCCGATTTTCTAAAGCCTCAGCGAGCAGGTAGGCCGGTTAGAAGGTGGGTATACAAAATGCGCTTTTACTACATGAAGGCTCTCACCTTTACACTTAAGAATAGATATATCACTGTTGTAACTTTTGTAATTATTCTGGCTTTGACCTCTGTTATCTTCGTCAAAATACCACGCATTCTTTTCTACTCTCAAGATATATCTCAATTCTTCATCAGAATAGAAAACCCAACTTGGTCTAATATTGATTCAACCGATGAGTCGGTAGTTGAGGTTGATGATGTAGTAAGACAAGTGGTTCCGGATCATGTCCTAAAAGATACTGTAGCTATGATTGGGATGGATATCTCAAATGATAAGTCAGAGTTTGGAGATCATCTCGCTACATTAATTGTTGAGTATGAAGATTTCGATAAGCGTGATGAAAACGGCAAGGAATTGTTAGAGCTAGCCAGACAAAATGCCGAGTCCAGTGTAGTAGGACCTGTCAAATTAGATTTTGTAAACAACGAAGGCCCGCCTGTTGGAAAACCTGTCGACTTTAGGGTACGGGGACCTGATTTTAATACTCTCAAAGAAATAGCAAGAGAAATATCCGGTCACCTTGAAATTATCCCTGGTGTATTTCAAGCAAGTGACGATCTTATTTGGGGTAAACCAGAGATCAGGATTAATGTGGATGAAACTAGGGCAGCAATTTATGGGCTTGATACAACAACCATTGCAAGAGCCATAAGAGCTGCGGTAGAAGGGCTCACAGTATCGCAAACCAGAATAGGAACTGAAGAAGCGAACATTATTGTTAAATATGAACTTCCCTCTGGTAATCTGATGTCTCTATTAGAATCCTATCAAATTCCTACAACCCAGGGCGGATGGGTACCGCTTAGCAATTTAGTCACAATGACAACTGAGCCTAGCATGTTAAGCATTTCCCGTTATGACTTAGAGCGATCAGTAAGAATTACTGCTGAGATAAATGAGCAGGCTACAACTGCAACTGAGGTAAACAGCCTTATTTCAGCATTTATGGATGAAAAGCTCTCAGACTACCCAGGGTACACGTATGTCTTTGGGGGCGAGGAAGAGCAAACTAGGGAATCACTTGATAGCATATTAAGAGCTGCAGTGATAGCAATTTTGCTTATCTATATAATCCTTGCAAGCATGCTTAGGTCCTATACGCAGCCATTTATTATTATGTCAGTTTTACCGTTTGCTCTAATAGGGGTCATGATTGGAATCTTACTTCGTGGAGAGCCTCTTACATTACCTGCACTAATAGGAGTAGTTGCTCTATTGGGAATTGTAGTAAATGACAGTTTGGTCCTTATGACATTTATTAATGCGCGTTTTAAAAGGATGAATAGAGTCCTTGCTGTAGCACTATCAGCAAAACATAGATTTAGGCCAATTGTTCTAACCACCGTTACAACATTTGGCGGACTGGCTTCACTTATGATCAAGTTCAGAGGAGAAGCAGCTTTCCTAGCCCCAATGGCAATTGCACTTGGGTTTGGATTAGTCTTTGCAACATTTATTACATTAATACTTATTCCTTGTCTGTACTTGATGCTTGATGATTTAAATATCTACGTTAAGAAGAAATGGGCAAACTTTAGAGGGAAGGAAGTAATTACCACAAAAGTTGGAGACGTTCCAAAACCTAGCACATAGAGAAAACTAAAAACTTCGTTTCCACCAGAAGATACCAAGTGCAATAAGAGCTACTATTGGAATTAAAATCATCCACAGCACCTGTTCAACAAAAGCAGCACCTGCTACCGTAGCCCCAAGGATCACTCCTACCACCATAAATCGCCATTCAAAATGCACACCAGCAAGAAACGTGGCAAGTGCAAGAGAAAGAAGCGTCAGAAGCGCAAGCTGGTTATTATCTATACGGCCAGTTTTATAGTAAAGAAGATATATGAGACCAATAGTAGCTAGAAGGCCAGCCCAATGAAGTACCTGAACCCAAATAATTCTAGATATTCCCTCACCCCTTTGCCTAGCCTTAGACCAGCCTATATATAAGCTTGTTAATCCGTATACTGGGACCATAGCAAGCCAGAAATAGTAACTTTCAAAAGGACTGAAGTTGGTTAAAGCAATTCCAACTATTGATAGAACAATTAATGTAACAATTAAGGCCTCAATCAAATTGACCGATTTTGAAAAACTCTTCTTTGGAGAACCGGTTTGTGGGGGTGTATCAGTATTGGGAGTGCTGAATTCTGACATAGAATTATCCTTTTCTGCAGTATATCACTTATAACCTGTAGAAACAAAATATTTTGGAGATATTATGAGCAGAGTCAGATTAACTATTTATTAGAATGATGGATTAATAAAGCTAAAGTATATGCCACCAATTGCTAAAAGAACTGTTGCGGCAAGAATACCAAAGGCTAATAGTGCAAATAGACCTGGGTAAGAATTTGATTTTTTTTCAGACATAGCTCCGACCTCTTTAATTAATTTGGATAAATATATTAAGCTCCACAACATTTATGTCAAGCATACAATTCTACAAACTCTTAGGTACTCTATAGATATGAGCAGAATAATCCTCTACACTGGCAAGGGCGGTGTAGGCAAAACAACAGTGGCTGCTGCCACTGCGCTTCAAGCCGCAAAAAAGGGAAACAAGGTTCTTGTTATCTCAACAGATGCAGCGCACAGCCTTAGAGATGTTTTTGACCAGGAGCTAGGTCCAGAGCCGGTAAAGGTTGCAAAAAACATATACGCCCAAGAAATTGATGTTTACTACTCAGTTGATAAATACTGGGGAAAACTCACAGGCTATATACAATCAGTATTTAACTGGATGAAAGTTGATGACATATTAGCTGAGGAATTTAGCGTCTTCCCTGGAATGGAGGAGGTTGCATCTTTTCTTTGGGTTTACAACCATTATGTGGAGAATAAATACGATGTGATAATTGTTGATAGCGCTCCCACTGGGGAGACTCTAAAACTCTTATCTCTACCTGATGTAGCTCGCTGGTGGCTAGTTAAAGTTTTTCCTATCGAGAGAAAAGTGCTGAAGGTTGTTAGACCTGCAGTAAAAGTAGTCTCAGATATGCCTCTTCCCGAAGAAGACACTTATAACGCTATAGAAAACCTTTTCTCGCAGCTGAATTCTATTCATCAAGTGTTCTCTGACCCAGATATTACATCGATCAGGCTGGTCCTAAATTTAGAAAAGATGGTAATTAATGAGACTCAACGAGCCTACACTTACCTAAATCTATATGGATACCCAGTCGACTCAGCTATTGTAAACCGAGTTATGCCAGGTGATTTGGATCATCCTTATTTTAATCAATGGAAAAAATTCCAAAAAAGTTATATGAAAGAAGTAAAACAATTATTTGCTGCAATACCTATTCATGAAGCACCACTTCATTCTAAGGAAGTATTGGGTAAAGAAGCGCTTTTAGAATTTGGCAAAGCCCTTTTCTCAGACAAAGACCCAGCTCAAGTGTTCCATAAAGGGAGGCCATATGAGATCAAAAAAGAAGGCGATACTTACAGCATAATTATGAATCTACCATTTGTTAGAAAAAAAGAGGTAAAGCTGCATCAAGTTGGAGAGGAATTAACAATACAAATTGAAAACCAAAGAAGAAATATTTTTCTTCCAAAGTTCCTAGCAAAGCTTAATGTCGATAATGCAAACCTCGAAGATGGGTTTTTAAAAGTAACATTTGAAAATCCTTGAAGCTCTTGATAGTTGCAACTTCTAACACTCTCACACAGTTAACATATTTTTAACACTGTGTTAAACCAGAATTAACATTTTATTTTTAGAATATTTTCAAGGAATTCAGCTATTTACTATATTGTTCATAACAATGAATTGAACAATAACAAAATATAAAAAACTTTACTTTCGATTCCATTGAGTTCATTATTATATTTGAATACTTGTTATGGAGATGGCGCATTTATGACTGAAGTTAATTGTCATAACACCGCTTATACATTGAAAGAAAATGGAAATAAATAAGAGTTATTATTCAAGATTATCGGAATATGTAATTATTTCCTCTGAATGGAAAGACAGATGGGCTCGCTTGGTATCAGCCATTCTGAGCCCTCTTGCAATTGCAATTGCAGCCGTAGTAATGGCTGCTTATGGGATCAATGATGAATCAGCTCTTACATGGATTGCCATTTATATTGCTCTATCTATAGTTCCCCCTACTCTCTACATAATGTATTTGGTCAGAAAAGGCGTTGTGACAGATTTTCACTTAAATGTAAGAAAAGAAAGAACACAACCTTTCATCTTAATGACACTCAACACAGCACTAGCTTTATTGGTTATGTACCTAATTGGGGCCCCAAAGCTAATCTTAGTAGTTATTGCAGTTGCAGTATTACAGTTAGTATCCATGTTATTAATTACGTTGAGATGGAAAATCAGCGGTCACTGCACCGCAGTTACCGGTTTTGTAGTATTAGGTCTTGCACTCTTCGGTGAAAGTTTTTTACCTTTGATTCTACTTATTCCTATTGTGGCATGGTCCAGAGTGAGACTTAACAGACATACCATAGCACAAACCATAGCTGGCGTTTTTCTAGGTGCTATTACCGTATCAATTTTACTATATTTTACGAACTTCCTCTAAACTTAATCTCATTCTTGAGAGGTGTTATAGATGAAAATATTGTTAGTTACAGATGCATGGCATCCTCAAGTAAATGGTGTGACTTATACTTGGAGCTATATAACAAACCTTATCAAGAAAGAGCATGAGGTTGTAATTCTAAACCCTTATGTTGAGGGAGCTGAGCATATTTTTAAACTCCAAGGTAATATCCCAATAGTTAAGAATGCAAACTATATAGTAGAGAAATACTTCGAACAACATAAGCCTGACAGAGTTCATATAGCTACAGAGGCAAGTCTTGGGCTTGCAATGAGGCAATACTGTAGAAAAAACAAGATACCTTACAACACTTCTTATCATACGAGACTAGCAGACTACGGTTGGGTTCTATATGGGGTTCCAAAGGTTTTTACATGGCTATATATAAGATGGTTCCACAAATGCAGCAGAAAGGTTCTTGTAACAACCAAGAGCATTGCAAAACAATTAGATCTTAATAACTCTACACTATGGGGGAGAGGAGTGGACACCAAGCTCTTTAACCCATCTGGACGAAGTAAGAGAGATCGTAAAGAGAAAACAGTTATTACCGTAGGCAGAGTAAGCAAAGATAAAAACCTAGATGACTTTTGCAAAATCGAGGGTTACAGAAAAATACTAGTTGGTGATGGGCCTTACCTTAGCACTTTAAAATCAAAATATCCCGATGTCGAGTTTACAGGCTTTGTTGACCATAAAAACCTTGTAAATTTGTACAACAAAGCAGATGTATTTGTTTTCCCTAGCATGTTCGATACTTTTGGACTGGTCATCTTAGAAGCTATGGCCTGCGGCCTCCCGGTTGCAGCCTACGATGTACCTAGTCCTAGTGATATAGTACAAAACGGAATCACAGGATACCTAGGTGATAACCTTGTAGAGAATATTGAATGTGCATATGATAGCCTCAATGAACTATCTGATAACGCTAGAGAGTACGCGGAAGCTCAAAGCTGGAATTCCATTGCGGAGCAATTTGTAGCACACCTAAGCTAACTGCATGTAATTAGATAATTTTTCTTACTTATAGAATTAATCCAAAGTTAATTAGACAATAATAATTCCTTAATAATACAGTTTTATACTATTCATATCTGTTATTTAATGGTCCCATTTCTCTCTTATTGGGAGTATACAATTTATGGGTGAGCCTCCGCCTGCAAGACTCACCCTTTTTTTCAGAATCTATAGAATTTGTATTTATATGAAGAAAAATTAGCAAATCTTAACACAATCTTAACATTTCTCAGTTAGTTTTAATTGTCTAATTTGCGTAAAGGAGAGCATCAGATGGCAAATGAAGCTGGAGAGAAACTATTGATTGAATCCCAATTTGAAACTGTAATATCGAAATCAAAAAGATACATCAAGACAAGAAATGAAAATGAACTTTTATCTTTAAAAGAAGATACGGAAAATTTAAAGTTCAAAGTCAACGATGCTTTAGACAATATTAAAAAAGGTAACAGCTCAAAAGATTATCTGATTTCTCTTAAGCTCATGCTGTCTATAGTAGAGAAGTTCTTTTGCTCGTTGGAATTAATGGACAACATGAAATCTAAGAAGCCGCTCTGTGAGCAAATCGATACAAAGCAGATTTTAGATATTCTTCTCCCACATATAAAGGTTCTAATTGAGTACGACAATTGGTCAACAAATCTGGATACTCAGAAATTGGAAAAAGACTGTGCTTTTATTGAGACCCTTGAAGACCAGCATAAAAGAGTTCTGCTTAGCTATCTAGTTGAAGATTGGCATAATATGGATGAAGTTATCAATTTGCTAAAAATTGGTGAGATATATAAAAACATTGCTGAAAAACTCGTAAGCTTATCACTCCTATCTAACTACTGGGAAGAACATTAATAGTAGTGATCGTCTTTTATTGATGATCTAATATTCTTTCTACAATTTGGGGAATATTATCATTATATTGTGCTTGATAAACAAACGATGAATTTACCCATTCCTCCAGCCTTTCGCGGAAACTGTCATTTATTTCATTAATTACAGGTACACCAAGACCTTTTAACGCCTCAGCATTACATTCTTGCTCGTACTGTCGTTTCATAGGTATTGCCATCAGTTTTTTTCCTAAATACAGAGTCTCGGCAGGGGTTTCAAACCCTGCATTACTAAGCAGCCCCTCGCTACTTGCAAGGCTTTTTACAAAGTTCTCGTTGTCGACTCTATGTACTGTTACATTGTCTTCCTTAAAAGGCTCACCCTTGTAATGTTTGGAAAAAATCTCCCAGGGGACTTCAATCTTTTTTAAGATCTCGATAATGTATCTCTCATCATATGATGGCAAATATACAGTGTAGTGACCGTCATTTGTAATGTCGGTGCTACGTATTTCTTCCCTAATTATTGGGGTAAAAATAAAGTCATCGTATTCTTCAAAATGAAGACCTATTATACTTTTACCAGGCGCATACCATTCCATCACAAACTGTTGGAAGCGATTATTGGTTTCAGGTCTTGGGACTCTAGAGGATAAAAGGGCTGCTTGGTGTGATATACAAACATACGGTGCGCCTCTGATCTTTGATGCCCAGGCTGTTATAGGCTCAAAATCACTTACTACGAGATCATATTTTTCCACAGGAAGATTATGTATATCAGAGATCAGTTTATATGGACTCATACATCTAACAGACTTCAAGTAATCAATTCCCCCCTTCTTGCCAAACATAAATCCAAGTCCATCTAACTTATATTTCGTTTCGAACCCTATGTCGACCTCATGGTGAATTCCACTAACTAAGACATCAACTTCGGCTTCTTTAGTTAAGTATTTTAGAACTTCCCGTGAGCGAGAAATATGTCCGTTCCCAGTACCTTGAATTCCAAATAGAATCTTCATATCTATCCCTACTGCTGAATTAACATATCACCGATATAAATTTCAAGCAATATTGAACCATACTCTAGGACTTTGCCAACAGTGTGACTGATTCGATATGAAAAGTCTGAGGGAACATATCAAAGGGTCGTACTTTGAAAATTTTGTAACCCAGGCTGCACAACTTTTTTAAGTCGCGAGCTAGTGTTGCAGGATCACATGATATATATATTATTTTCTCTGGATTAAGATCAACCATTCCTTCAATGATATCTTTTGCTCCTTCCCTAGGAGGATCTAAGACGATTAGGTCAAATTGTTCTTCCTGATCATTTAATATTTGAATAGCATCTTCGCAGTCTGCGTTCTGAAATATTATATTTTCAATTGAATTAAGCTTTAGATTCTCCCGCGCAAGCTTGACTGAATTGTTACTTAGTTCTACTCCGAGAAGTTCTTTTGATTGCCGAGCAAGCGGAATTGAAAAATTGCCGATACCTGAGTACAAATCCAGTACTGTTTCATCACCTGCAAGTTCTGTGAAATCGAGAACGGTCTTAATCATAAGCTCATTAACTGCACTGTTTACTTGAGTAAACGCAGATGGGGTGGTTAGAAATCTATTTCCAGCAATATTTAACTCGAACCCCGTCTCACCTGCTCCGCTAATTGAACTGTTTTCAGTCTCTTTATGTCTTTTAAGATGTTTAAGAAGAGTTTTTAGATTGCTTCCCCTCTTACTCCTCCAAGGAACAAGGGTGACTTGAGAGCGTTTACCATTTGAGGAAACATGTATTTTATCAAGTGGATAATGAGGATCACCAAGAGATGAAAGCACTTCAGAAATTCTCTTAATTGTACTATCAACTATTTCATCTGATATGGGGCATGAATCAATAGCAACTTTTCTATTACTTCCCTTCTGGTTATAACCCAAATGCCACTGGCCTTTATAAAACCAGGCCGAGAGAGTGACTTTATTTCTAAAATTAAACTCATTCGGAGAAGCAACTATAGGGTCTATTTCAATATCATGAAAACCACCTAATCTACTAAGTGTTTCTTTTAAGATATGCTCCTTTTGCTTGAGTTGAGCCCTATAATTCAAATTTTGAATCTGACATCCGCCACATTTATCAAATACTTGGCACTTCGGTGCAATTCTATCGGGAGAGGGTTTAATTATTTCAGAAATTACAGCTTCAGCATATTTTCCTTTGTCCTTAATTACGTTTATTTCTAGAACATCTTTGGGAAGACCGCCTTGAACAAAAAAGACCTTTCCTTCTTTTCTAGCAAGACCTGCACCACCAAAAGCTAAACTTTCTATTTCTATTTGCAATTACTTATCCTCAAATCAGTATATCAACATCGCATCGCCATAACTTAGAAACCTATAGTTCATTTCTCTGGCTTCGTTGTATGCATTAAATATATACTCCCTATCTGAAAAAGCAGAAACCAGCATTAGTAGCGTTGAGCGTGGAAGATGAAAATTTGTAACTAATGCATCTACAACATTAAACTTATAACCCGGAACTATAAAAAGATCTGTTTGCCCTCTCTCGGGGATCACTTTGCCCTCTTTACTAACAGACGACTCGAGCGTTCTTACGACTGTAGTACCCACTGCGACTATTCGCCTACCCTCTGATTTAGCTTTGTTAATTTCATCAGCTGTTGCTTCAGATACTAATCTATACTCCGCATGCATTATGTGATCTTTAATATTGTCTGCCTTAACCGGCTTGAAAGTTCCAATTCCAACATGAAGAGTAACATATTCTATTCCTATCCCATTGGACTTAATCACTGCTAGTAAATCGTCAGTGAAATGAAGTCCGGCAGTAGGTGCTGCGATTGCGCCTTTCTCCTTTGCATATACAGTTTGGTATGTGATTTTGTCAGTTTCATTTGCATCGCGGTTTATATATGGAGGAAGGGGCATCTTGCCATGAATTTCGATATAATCGTCTACGGGACGATCAAAGTTTATTCCCCAGCTATGCTGATCAATCTTTGATAACTTTCCTGTGAGTTTATCATCAAAACTTATCTCTTCATCTTTTTTGGGGTTTCGAATTAGACATTCCCAGAGCTTATCGGAAATCCTTTGAACAAGTAGAATTTCAGCCTCAGCTCCAGACTTCCTCTTACCTAGCAGTCTTGCAGGTATAACCTTAGTATTGTTGAGAACTAGTAAGTCCCCAGGGGTTAGAAAATTAGGTAGCTCGTAGAAATTGCGATGGTTAATCTTGCCAGTTTGTTTGTTTAGAAGAAGCAGTCTGGAATTTTGTCTTTGGGTCTCCGGATGGTATGCTATCTTCTCCTCCGGCAAGTAATAATCAAAATCTTCAGCTTTCATTAGAGTTTGAAAAACTATCCTTTTTTATCCAGGAGTTTTTGAACAGAAAGCCTTAAAGCATTTAGTTTAATAAATCCAGTTGCATCAGCTTGATTGTAGATACTATCCTCTTCAAAAGTAGCAAGGTCTTCCTGATATAAAGAGTAAGGGGATTGCCTTCCAACAACAATTACATTGCCTTTATATATCTTTAACTTTACAGTTCCATTCACATTCTTTTGTGATTCTTCAATAGCAGCACTAAGCATCTCCATCTCTGGTGAATACCAGAATCCATAATATATTAGCTCAGCAATTTTAGGAATTAGAGAATCGCGAAGGTGCATAACTTCCCTGTCCATTGTAAGTGATTCGAGCGCTCTATGAGCAGCATGCAGTATTGTACCTCCCGGGGTTTCATACACTCCCCTTGATTTCATCCCAACAAAACGGTTCTCAACCAAATCTACGCGTCCAACACCATTTGCTCCGCCAATTTTGTTAAGAGAATCTAATATTTCAGAAGGTTTCAATTCTTTGCCGTCAATTTTTACAGCAGCACCCTTCTCAAATTCTATATCTATATATTGAGCCTCATCCGGAGCACTCTCTGGAGATACTGTCATTTCAAACATATCCTCCGGAGGCTCATTCCAAGGGTCTTCTAGTATGCCTCCTTCGTAGCTAATATGAAGAAGATTGCGATCGCAACTATATGGTTTTTTTTGAGTCACAGGAACAGGAATGCCGTTTTTCTCAGCATAGGCTAGTAAAGCGGTTCTTGAGTTCAAATCCCATTCACGCCATGGAGCAATGACTTTAATATTAGGATCAAGAGCATAGTAAGTAAGCTCAAAACGGACCTGATCATTTCCTTTCCCAGTAGATCCATGCGATACAGCAAAAGCATTTTCCTTCTGTGCAATTTCAATCTGCCTTTTAGCTATAAGAGGTCGGGCAAGTGAAGTTCCTAAAAGATAAACCCCTTCATAGATCGCATTTGCTTTAATCGCAGGGAAAACAAAATCTGACACAAATTCATCTGTTAGGTCTTCTATATATACTTTGCTTGCGCCGGTAGCAATTGCCTTTTCTCTTACTTCCTCTAAATCCTCCCCCTGACCTACATCTGCAACGTAGGCAATAATCTCTGCATCATACTTCTCAGCAAGCCATTTTAATATAACGGATGTGTCTAGGCCTCCAGAGTAGGCAAGTACTATTTTATTTTTTTCACTCATTTACAAAACTCCTCATGGATTTTCAGGGCATGAACCTTGAAGCAAGATATATAACTTTAAACTATTAGAACTTAAGATTAAATTACTTTGGCGGTTCTTGCCCCTGTGCTTCTTGGGGCTCTTGATTTTCTGCTGGTGGTCTTAAGTCATGAAGATAAAACTTTACAGTGTTTTCATCGTAGAATTTCTCAAGGGTATATCCTATGTATTCAATTTTTTCCAGATCATCACCCATATATGATGCTTTTTTCACTTCATCAGACATCTTTACTTCAACTGGTATTTCTTTTGTGGGAGCATCATTAGCAATAAAAATCAACCTAAAATCCTTTTGAAGCTCTAAGTTATTTGGGGTGACAAAACCTACAGCCATTTTGAGATCAGAAAATTCAAAAACTATGAGCCTGATAGCACTACTACCCATACCTTCCTTACCACCCTCAACGGTAAAGACATAGCCATAACAATTAACCGCGGTGTTCTTTTCATTGTAAGAATTCAGCTGCCAGTAGTCTTCTGAGTCAACCATGCATAATATTTGAAGCATTTTTCTTCTCCATTAAATCCTAATAGTGTTCAAATTTTGAAACAGTATACCTTCTCAGAAAAATAATAACACCGTATTACATTCTACTCGCTAAAAGCTATAAAACTAAGCTGGGTACTCACTCCCTTCCCTTCTCTTCTGTATGAGTAAAAGTCAAAATTACATTTAGTACAAACATCAACTATTTCAATATCAATAACGCCTTCTTTTTCCAATGCAAGCTTATTAGCTGCCTTTAGATCAAGAGTATACTTTGATTCACCAGACTCAAATAAATATTGACCACAGTCAGAAAATGTCTCTTTAAATAGACTAGCTACATCCTCGCCGATTTCATAACATGATGATTCAATCGAAGGACCTATTGCAGCAGTCAAATCAGAAGCACCTATGCCATACCCAGACTTAATAGAATCTACTGTATTTGATACAATTTCAGATAACGTCCCACGCCATCCTGCATGTATTGCTGCAATAATTGTTTTAGATTTATCAGCAATTAATATTGGTACACAATCAGCAGTCCTTATTCCGATTCCGATTCCCTTTAAGTTAGTAACTATAGAGTCGGCCTCAGTCAAATCATTATGCTTATCTATATTTCCGAGAGCTATTACGTTTGAGCTGTGGATCTGCTTAAGCTGAGCTATCTTTTTTAATCCTGAGTAATTCTCTATAAGAGAAATGTTTGTTCCAACTTCTCTATCTGAGAACCCATGTACTATGCCGTCTATAGAACTTAGTTTTTTAGATTTATGAATGCCCACTTTATTAACCTGCTATTTTTTCAAGATAGTCTATAGCTTGTTGCATATCTTGGGGAATAGGTGCTTCAAATTCAATATACTCGTTAGATTCCGGATGCATAAAACCTATTCTCGATGCATGAAGGGCCTGCCGCCCTATCTGTTTTGCAGCTGCAGCTAATCTCTTATCACGTTGTTTTTTGTGTCCATATACTTTGTCAGCCAATATAGGGAAACCATTTTCAGAGAAGTGAACCCTTATTTGGTGCGTTCTTCCAGTTTTAGGCTCAGCCTCAACTAATGTTGCAATGCCAAATCTTTTTAAAACATTCCAAAATGTAAGTGATTCTCTGCCAGCCCTGGATTTTGATGACATCTTAATTCTATTTATTGGATCTCTGCCAATTTTGGAGGCAAATGATCCTGATTCTGCTTTTATATTCCCCTCTACTATTGCTAAATAACCTTTATTTACCTCTCTAATTTTGAACTGACTTACAAGAGAATTATGTGCCAGGTCATTTTTTGCTGCTACGATAACTCCTGAGGTGTCCTTATCCAACCTATGAACTATTCCAGGTCGTATCTTGCCGCCAATACCAGAGAGGTCTTTGCACTTAAATAATAGTGCATTCACTAAAGTTCCAGAACTAATACCAGCCCCGGGGTGAACAACAATCCCTGCGGGTTTGTTTACAACCACTATTGAAGAGTCTTCATATATCACTTCGATATCAATATTTTCAGGCTCAGCATCAATTGAAACAGGGGCAGGCAAATTCACACTAACTATGTCTCCACCCTCAAACTTCTTAGAGGGTTTTATTGGCTTTCCATTAACTACCACATTTTGGTCATCGATTAGCTTCTTTATTTGCGAACGGGTATGATCGGACAGAAAATGAGCAAGTACGACATCTGCCCTTTTTCCACTTAATTCATCTGTAACTTCAAATATCTCTTCTCTTTCTGACATATCAATGTATCACTTTATTACAGTTATTTTTTTATCTTTAATAAGTTCTGAAGCGCTTCCTTGATTAACCGATATTTCTAGATAACCAGAGCTTCCAATAATAGCAAGTAGATTCCCAGCTGGAACATCATTATATGATGTGGCAACGGTGTCAATGGTGTGTCCATCTATGATTATTTGTGATATTCCGACCATTAATTCCGCCGAGATGTTAGTAATAAGATTACCAAAAGAATCCTCATAAATTACTTCCCCAATTATTTTGCTATCAAGTATTTCAGGCTTCTTGAAATCTATTAATTCTGGTGAGGATATTTCAGAGCCAAAAGCACCAATATCAACCCCCAGTGATAAGTGAGCTGCTGTTGGAGCAAAAATGTCTCGTCCGTGAAATGTAGTACTTATATCCTCGAGCATAAATTCTTTGTTTGTGATTTCAAATACATTGCTACTCGCTTCTATAACATAAGAGAAAACTCCATTATCAGGGCCTACAAAGATCCCATGATTTGATCTAACCGCGATGGGTTTTCTTTCACTTCCTACTCCCGGGTCTACAACAACTAGGTGAATTGAGTCTTTTGGGAAAAATTTATAGAAATTTCTAATCACAATAGAAGCCTTGAAAATATCATATTGTGGAATTTCATGAGTAATATCCACTATATTACATTTTGGATTGATATCTAAAATGACACCTTTCATAGACCCAACATAGTGGTCAGAGAGACCAAAATCTGTAGTTATTGTTATTATTCGACTCAACTGTGTTGCCCTTTAACAAGTGTAGTGATAAAGTGGTTACTGTTAAAAATAACTCATATAAACGTGATTGAAAATGAAACTCACAATTTTAGGCTCAGGCACATGTATACCTAATCCAAAACGAGGATCGTCTGGGTACCTCATTCAAACTGCTGATTCCAGCATCCTTCTAGATTGTGGAAGCGGAACAACTTGGAAGCTTGAGAAAATTGGATTCAACTATTTAGAAATCGATCATATCTTCTTCTCACACATACACCCTGATCATACAGCAGATTTAGTACCATTCTTGTTCGCCACTAAATACAATCACTATCAAAAAAGAGCTAAACCCCTAAACATATGGGGAGGTGGAGGGTTCATTAAATTTTTTGATGCTCTAAAGATGGCTTATGACAGTTGGATTGTTCCCGAGGATTTCTGTGTGGATGAAATTAAAGGAGGGTCTGAGACTTTTGAGGATTTTAGCATTACAACTACAAAAGTCCCGCACATAGATGGTAGTTTAGCCTACAAAGTAACCGCAGAAAAAAAATCGCTTGTGTATTCTGGTGACACTGGCTATTCAGAATCTCTTATTAATCTTGCTTACAAGTGTGATTTACTCATCATAGAATGTGCGCTAGCTAAAAATGAATATGAGCTAAAGGGTCATCTAACACCAAACGATGTAATTAAAACAATAGACGCTTCACAGCCTGAGAAAGCGGTTGTGACACATTTATATCCGGAGTGTGATGAGGAAAAAGTTGTCGATAAAATAAGAAAGAATGTAAAGATAGAAGTAATTGAAGCTAGGGACTTACTAGAACTAAAGATATAATAGATAGAGATTTAAAAACTAAGGAGGTTTGTTATGCAACTTTTAGAAGCGATAGGAAGAAGAAGGAGTATTAGGTTTTACAAGCCATGGCAGGATGTTGAAGAATGGAAAATCCAAAGGATGCTTCAAGCAGCTAGATATGCTTCATGCCAAGGTAACTGCGGCTCGACTGAAGCTATAGTTATTGACAAAAAGAATTATCCAAGGGAAAAGTTTGAGCAAATTATTGAGTGTGCATCGCCATTTAATGAACAACCTCTCAGACAAGCACCTATAGTAATAGCATGGCTTATTAATATGGATGCATGGTACAAAGAGCTTGTGGAGTCTTTCTCTGTACTATTCCCAGCAAGGGCTGTTACAGCAGCATATGGATGGACTTATAAAATTCTTACAGAATCCACATACCCTCGCCTAATGAGCTTCCCAAGAGATAGAGCTGAGGATCTGCTCAGAATTGAGTCGGGCCAAGCGATCGCTCACTCGATGCTTGCAGCAACCGAGCTTGGACTTGGCACATGCCTTCTCGCAACAGGCAGGAAGCCAACAGAATTTCCAAAAGTTCTAGGAACTCCAGAAAATATTGTCCCAATTTGGTTAATGGCAGTAGGTTATGCCGCTGAAACCCCGGGGCAAAGACCTAGAAAAAGGTTCGATAAATTATATCACTATAATCAATATGGAACTCCTTTGAAGCAGGATGATGAAGTAAAAGAGCAGCTCAGAGAAGCAAACATGATTCAGCCTATGGCTCCACTTCCTGGAAGAGATGATGAGCTAAAACACCTTTGCAAAATGTTCGGACTTGATGAAGGAATGCCTGATATGCCTAAAGAGAAGATCAAGGCTCTATATGAAGAGGATTCCATTTACTACGGAGAAGTTCCTGAAGGACTGGAAGAGAGAGGGGTTTAATTTAACTTTTTTAGAACCGGGGTGAGAGCAAACGCCTTCACCTCGACCTTTAGCCTTTCAATAGATCAAGCAACTGTTATTTCTTTATCTAAATAGACATTTTGAACAGCATTTAAGATTTGAACCCCTTCCTTCATTGGTTTCTGGAACGATTTTCTACCTGTAATAAGGCCCATGCCGCCAGCACGCTTATTGATAACCGCCGTGCGTACAGCCTGTACTAAATCGTTGCTTTCATCACCAGTAGATGCACCGCCTGAGTTAATAAGCCCCGCTCGTCCCATGTAACAATTTACAACCTGATAGCGAGTAAGATCAATTGGGTGATCAGTAGTTAATTTTGAATAAACCCTTGGGTCGGTTTTTCCGAAATTCAAAGCAGTGAAACCACCGTTATTCTCAGGCAGTTTTTGTTTAATGATATCTGCTTCTATAGTAGTACCGATATGGTTTGCTTGAGCGGTTAAATCTGCAGCTACATGATAGTCAGCTTCCTTAGTTTTAAAAGCGGAGTTTCTCAAATAACACCAAAGTATAGTTACAAGCCCTAGTGTGTGAGCATATCTAAATGCTTCAGAGATCTCTTGTAGCTGACGATGACTTCCTTCAGAACCAAAATATATTGTCGCACCTACTGAGATTGCTCCCATTTCGAAGGCCTGATCTACATTAGCAAACAATATCTGGTCATAAGTGTTTGGATATGAAAGGAACTCGTTGTGGTTGATTTTTACTATAAAAGGGATTTTATGAGCATATTTTCTAGATACAGCTCCCAAAACTCCAAGAGTAGAAGCAACACCGTTACAACCACCTTCTATAGCTAACTTTACAATGTTCTCAGGGTCAAAATACATTGGATTTGGAGCAAATGAAGCACCAGCGGAATGCTCTATTCCTTGATCCACTGGCAAAATGGATAAATACCCTGTGCCGGCTAGACGTCCTGTATTAAATAGAAGCTCTAAGTTTCTAAGAACAGAGTTAGGGCGATCTGTTGAAACAAAAATATCATCAACAAAAGAAGGTCCCGGCAGATGAAGCTGTTTCTTTGGAACTGTCTTACATTTATGATTTAAGAGATAATCTGCTTCTTTGCCGAGAAGCTTTACAGTTGAGTCAATACTATCTTTTGTCTGAGCCATCGCCTTAATCACTCCTTTATAAGAATTTCTACATTATTGTGTCATAAGTATACTTGAATTTGAAGTACAAACTCTAAGATTAATACTGTGAATACTAAATAAGAGGACTAACAAACAATTAATTTGCTACAATAGAAATATTTTTCTCTTTTTCATCTAGTACTGCAATACCAGGAAGTTCTACTCCGCCTAGAAATTCTAGCAAAGCTCCCCCTCCTGTTGAAATATGCGTGATCTCAGAATCAAGCACCTCTGCCTGTCTTATTGATGCTATTGTCTCTCCACCGCCTACTACTGTTGTTGCACCACGCCAGGTAGCAAGTGCAACAGCTCGGGCTACTTGTGTTGTACCTGCTGAGAAATCTCCTACTTCAAATACTCCCATAGGACCTCCCCAGAAAATTGATCCTGTGCCACGTATTTGATGAGCATAAAGTGCAGCTGTCTTAGGACCTATATCAAAAGCCTGCAGGTCATCAGGTATGTTATCATCCATAACCATACAATTTTTTCTTCTCTCAAAATTATCTGCTACAACATGATCAACAGGAAGAAATATTTTATCACCATATTTTTCAAGAGACTCTTTTGCCCAGCCGAGCATCTCATCATCTACAATTGAATTGCCTACATTTACACCCTTAGCTTTGAGAAACGTATATGCCGCTCCTCCACCTAATAGGACCTTGTCTGCTTCTTCAATTAAGCTTTTAAGAGCATGAATTTTATCTTTTATCTTTCCTCCACCCACAATCACTACAAAAGGACGCTCCGGGTTCTCACGGATTCTGGTAAGGAATTTGAGTTCTCTGCTAACTAAAAACCCTGCAAGCCTGTGATCGAATTCTAATACCATTCCATATGTGGATGCGTGCTTTCTATGTGATGTCCCAAAAGCATCATTTACATAAATATCGGCAAAGGAGGCGAGTTCTTTGGCAAATTCAGGATCATTATCAGTCTCCTCTTTATGGAATCTTAGGTTCTCAAGAAGCATTACTTCCCCGTTTCCTAATCCATTAATTGCTTCTCTTACTTCATCACCAATTACGTTTCCTGTAAAATTTACATTTTTACCAAGAAGCTCTGACAATCTTTTTTGTATGGGTTTTAAAGACAGATCGGGGATTACATTTCCTTTAGGTCGTCCAAGGTGTGTACCAATAATTACTTTGGCCCCTCTTTCAATTAAATAGTCGATTGTTGGGATTGCTCTTCTAATTCGGTAATCTTCGCTGATCTTTCCGTCTCTAATAGGGACATTGAAATCAACTCTGACAAATACCCTTTTACCCTCAATTTGGGAATCGGGCAGATCTGAGATTACCAACTTACTCATTAAGCTCTATCTCCCACATACTGTATTAAGTCAACTACTCTTGAGGAGTAGCCGTATTCATTATCATACCATCCAATCACTTTAACTAGGTTGCCCTCTACAACAGATGTTAGTGGAGCATCAAAAATAGCTGAATGCGGATCACCAATAAAATCTGATGATACGAGCTCTTCATCACTATATCTTAAGTATCCTTTAAGTTCTCCATTTGCAGCTTCTTTGAATTTCTCATTTATCTCCTCAACAGTAGTGGATTTCTCTACCTCAACTGAGAAATCGACAACGGAAACATCAGCTGTAGGTACCCTCATTGCTACTGCGCTAATTTTCCCATCAAGCTCAGGGAATATAAGCTTAATAGCATTAGCAGCTCCAGTGCTTGTTGGTATTATTGACAATGCTGCAGCCCTAGCTCTTCGCAGGTCTTTATGCGGAGCATCTAGTATCTGCTGGTCGTTTGTATAAGAATGCACTGTTGTCATTTGGCCTTTCTTAATACCAAAGTTCTCATGAATCACTTTTACAATCATTGAAAAGCAGTTAGTAGTACAAGAAGCATTTGAAATGATATTGTGATTTGCACTGTCATACTCTTTTTCATTGGCACCAAGTACCGCGGTGAAGTCAATTTCACCCTTGGCAGGAGCCGTTATGAGTACTTTTTTTACTGTTTCTCCTAAATGAGCAGAAACTTCTTCTTTGCTTCTGAAAACACCACTTGCCTCGGCAACTAACTCAGCTCCCACTTCATCCCAAGGTATATTGGCAGGATTTCTCTCAGAGAATATTCTGATTGGTTTACCATCTACTATCATATGACCGTTTTCAGATTTAACTTCACCTTTATAAGGGCCAAAAATTGAATCATACTTGAAAAGATGGGTCAGTGTTTTAGAATCGGAAATATCATTAATTCCTACAAATTCTATACCGTCCCTCTCAAGTCCAATACGAAGAAGATTCCTTCCGATTCTGCCGAATCCGTTGATTCCGACCTTAATAGACATAAATTAATTCCTCCGAGAAAGCTAACTAAAATAGCCTTAAGTCATTTTATTTACTTCTAATTCTTAGCTGTTAAAAATTACCATCTCAGCAATCGGAGTCAAGAATGCAGCCCTAAATTGCCTAATAATTGGGGATAATTATGATGAAACTTAGCTCAAAAGCTAACATAAGACTTGTATTTGATAGTTTTCCCTGATATTTTCAATTTCCATGGATAAGAAAAAAGTAGCGGTGCTAGGAGCAAGTGGATACACAGGCAGTGACCTATTAAGGTTTCTACTACAGCATCCTAATGTTGGAATTACCTACCTAACCGCTGAAAAACATGCAGGGAAGAAGATATCAGAAGTCTTTCCTCATTTAAAAGGGTTAATTGATCTAGAGCTCAAGTCGCTTAAACCTAAATCTATACCTAAAAACATAGATGTAATCTTTGCAGCTCTTCCACATGGCACATCCGCAGCTGTAATTAAAGAGCTTTATGATCGGGATGTGAAAATTATAGATTTGGGTGCTGATTTTAGGATTAGTAACAAGAACTATAAGAAATGGTACGGCCAGCATCCATGTCCCGAGCTAATTAAGAAGGCTGTATATGGAATAACTGAACTAAATCGTGAGAACATTAAAGAGGCAAAGCTCGTTGCCAACCCTGGCTGTTACCCTACTTCATCCATATTAGGCATTGCTCCGCTTGTTAAAAATAAGCTGGTTGATGAGAGCTCAATAATTGTTGATTCTAAATCTGGAGTCTCAGGTGCTGGAAGGTCACCTTCGCTTGATTATCATTTCTCTGAAGTAAATGAAGGGTTAAAAGCATATAAAGTAGGAGAACACCGTCATATACCGGAGATAGAAGAAGCACTCTCCAATTATTCTGGACTCAATGTAAAGGTCTCTTTTACTCCTCATCTAATACCTATGGATAGGGGAATACTATCAACTATTTATGTAAATCTGAGTAAAAAACTCACAACCAAGAAACTGATTGATATATATAAGAGCCATTACAAAGATGAGCAGTTCGTTAGGATTTCAAGCGAGAAAATCTATCCTTCAACCAAACAAGTGAGAGGATCTAACTTCTGCGACATTGGAGTAAAGGTAAATAGTGCTGGCAATAGGGCAGTGATTGTATCTGTCATTGACAATTTGGTGAAAGGAGCCTCAGGTCAGGCGGTTCAAAATATGAATGTAATGCTTGGGTATGATGAACTTACTGCTATTAATACCTCGCCCGTCTTTCCTTAATCATTTAACACTTCTAATTCTCTCAACAACCTTTGGGAAAACAGATATTACATAGTCTATTTCTTCATCAGTTGTAAATCTTCCAAGGCTGATTCGAACAGAGGATGCTGCATCTTTTCTTGATATTCCCATCGCAGATAGAACATGGGATGGATCTATTGCTCCCTCAGAACAGGCTGATCCGGTGGATACCGAAACACCCTCTATATCAAGGTTCATAGCAAGAGAATCTCCTTGCGTTCCTTCAATGCTTAAGTTAAGCGTGTTCCAGAGCATATTTTCTATGACGCCGTTTAATTTTACACCACTAATATTTTCAGAAATCTCATTAAAAAGTCTATCTCTCAATGCTCTTATACTTAATTCGTCTTCTTGCATCTCATTTTGGGCTATGGAGCAAGCTGCACCTAAGCCCACAATACCAGCAACATTCTCAGTGCCAGAACGTTTACCCCTTTCTTGCCCACCACCATGGATTAATGGGGGAAGTATGTTTTGCTGAGCGAAATTATCTCTAATGAATAGAGAACCTACAGATTTCGGGCCATAAAATTTATGAGCAGATATAGAAACTAGATCTGCAGGTATTACCTTTAGGTCTATATCGATTTTCCCTGCAGCTTGAACTGCATCGGTGTGAAGTGCAATACCCTTTTCTTTAACTATTTCAGCAATTTCAGCTATAGGTGAAATAATCCCAGTTTCATTATTTGCATATATACAGGAAACAAGAATCGTTTCATCAGTAATACTATCTCTTAGTTCATCTAGATCTATGAGGCCCTTGGAATCGACACTCACATAAGTAATTTGATATCCTTGCTTCTCAAGGAATTTATAAGACTCAAGAACACACTCGTGTTCAACCTTAGTTGTAATCAAGTGTTTGCCTTTTTCCCTTAAACTTCCAAGGGTTGTGCTTTTTATTGCAAAGTTTGCTCCTTCACTACCTCCGGATGTAAACATTATCTCTTTCGGGGTAGCGCCGAGCAGCATGGAGACCTCTTCCCGTGCTTTATCAAGCGCTTCTTTTACTTTTCTTCCAAAGGCATGAATGCTAGATGGATTACCATAATGCTCGCCTAAAAAGGGTAGCATTTTTTCGAGAACCCTCGGATCTATAGGTGTTGTAGCGTTGTAATCGAGGTATATATTCTTCATCTATTATGACCCTGAGAGGAAATTGTACTCCCCATTGACGATCGAGACAAACTCACTCGCTAATTTTGACAATTTTCTGTCCCTATGCCACGCGGCAACAACTGTTCTAAATGGAGATTGACGCTGAATCTCTCTGTACTCACAATTTTTAGATGTATCGGTCATTACAAGCATTTTCGGAACCAAAGAAATTCCGTTACCAAATGAAACGCATTGCTGAATTGTAGATAAATTCCAAGTGCGGCAAATAATGTCAGGGTTTATTTGCTTCTCATAACAAAAACTTTTGATCTGCTCTCCCAGACAGTGCTCCTCCTCTAAAGCTATGAAGGGGATTTCCGTAAGATCAGAAATTTTAATATTCTTTGCTTTTGTAAGAGGATGTTCAGGCGATAGTGCAAGAACCAGAGGATCATCAAAAAGGGATTTTGTCTGAATAAGCGGATCATCAATAGGAAGACTCATAATTGCAAGATCAATTTCAAGATTCACTATACTTTTTATGAGTCTCTCAGTTAAATTCTCATTTACTTTTATTTTTGACATAGGGAAACGCTTGTGATACTTATCGAGTGAGCCCGGCAAAAGATATGGTGCAATTGTAGGAATCAAACCCACCGATAGTGTTCCAGAGCCTGAATCTATATCTTCATGTATAGCAGATTTAATATTACCAGCTTCTTTGAGTATAAGTTTCGCTCTAGGTAAAAGAGCTCTACCTGCTTCAGTCAGAACTATCTTTCTACTTAACCTCTCAAAAAGCTCCTGACCAAGCTCATTTTCCAGTTTAATAATTTGCTGGCTTAAAGAAGGCTGTGCAACATAGCACCTTTTAGCTGCTTTACTAAACCCACCGGTCTCTGCAACAGCAACAAAATATCTCAATTGATGAAGTTCCATTATCGCATCCTTGCTATAGGTATTAACTATAAAATACATAGACAATTAATATTAGACAACTATAGTAAATATTGTTTATTATATAGTCATCCTGGGTTTTCCAACATAAAAATATAATTTTGGAGGCAAGAATATGGCTGATAAAAAAACAACAAATGGCGAAGCAAAATGTCCGTTTATGCATGGAGAAATGAAGCACGGTGCAGGAGGTGGCACATCAAACAGAGACTGGTGGCCAAATATGTTGAAACTCAACATCCTCCGTCAAAACTCTGCTCTATCCAATCCTATGAGTGAGGGGTTCAACTACTCTGAAGCATTTAAAACACTTGATCTTGATGCTGTAAAACAAGATATTTTCGATCTTATGACGGAATCACAAGATTGGTGGCCAGCAGATTTCGGACATTATGGTCCATTATTTATTCGTATGGCGTGGCACAGTGCGGGGACTTACCGTATTGCTGACGGCCGCGGTGGCGGAGGTTCTGGCACCCAGCGTTTTGTGCCTCTTAACAGTTGGCCTGATAATGGAAACCTTGATAAAGCCAGATTGCTACTTTGGCCGGTCAAGCAAAAATATGGAAAGAAAATTTCTTGGGCAGACCTAATGATCCTAGCAGGAAACTGTGCACTTGAATCAATGGGTTTCAAAACCTTTGGTTTTGGCGGAGGACGCGAGGACGTTTGGGAGCCAGAAGAAGATATCTACTGGGGCTCTGAAGAGCAGTGGCTTGGAGACAAGCGCTACACTGGCGATAGAGAACTTGAGAATCCTCTAGGCGCTGTTCAGATGGGTTTGATATATGTAAACCCAGAGGGACCAAATGGTAACCCTGACCCTATAGCAGCAGCACGTGACATTAAAGAAACATTTGGCCGAATGGCTATGAATGATGAAGAAACAGTCGCGCTGATTGCTGGTGGACACACATTCGGAAAAACACACGGAGCTGCTAATCCTGATGAATATGTAGGACCTGAACCTGCAGCAGCAAGTATTGAAGAGCAGGGACTAGGTTGGAAGAACACTTACGGCACCGGTAATGCTGGAGATACTATCACTAGTGGGCTAGAGGGAACATGGACCACAACACCGACAAAGTGGAGTAATAATTTCTTTGAAAACTTATTTGAATACGAATGGGAATTAACCAAGAGCCCAGCTGGTGCCAATCAATGGAAACCAGTAAACGGAGCAGGTGCCGGAACAATCCCTGATGCTCATGACCCAGATAAGAAAAATGATCCATTTATGCTTACAACAGACTTATCTTTGAGAATGGATTCTGATTATGAGCCGATTTCCAGACGCTTTTATGAGAATCCGGATGAGTTTGCAGATGCATTTGCGAGAGCATGGTTCAAACTCACGCACCGCGATATGGGTCCACGCTCACGCTATCTAGGACCAGAGGTGCCAGATGAAGAACTAATTTGGCAAGACCCTATTCCTGCTGTTACACATGAACTTATTGACGATAATGATGCATCATCCCTAAAAGAAATAATGCTCACATCAGGACTATCTGTATCTGAGCTCGTATCAACAGCTTGGGCATCCGCATCAACGTTCCGCGGATCTGATAAACGTGGCGGCGCAAACGGCGGGCGTATTCGTCTTGCTCCACAGAAAGATTGGGAAGTTAATAACCCAGAAGAATTAGCTAAGGTACTAGGAACTCTTGAGGGTATCCAAAAAGAATTTAATGATGCTCAGAGTGGAGACAAGATGGTTTCACTGGCTGATTTGATCGTTCTTGGCGGCTGTGCAGGAATTGAACAGGCAGCAAAAAATGCTGGTCACAATGTTACAGTACCATTTACTCCGGGACGCGCAGACGCAGCTCAAGAGCAAACCGATGTTGAGTCTTTCGCAGTTCTAGAGCCAGTTGCAGACGGATTCAGAAACTATATCAAGAGTGATTGTATAGCAACAGCTGAGGATATGCTCGTCGATCGTGCTCAACTACTAACACTTACAGCACCAGAGATGACAGTATTAGTTGGTGGATTGCGAGTATTAAACACCAATTATGGTCAATCCAATAATGGTGTTTTTACCAATCAAGCCGACGCTCTCACAAATGACTTTTTCATAAACCTTCTTGATCTGGGTACAACATGGAAAGCTACTTCAGATTCTCAAGATGTGTTTGAAGGCCATGATCGCGCAACAGGAGAGCTGAATTGGACTGGTACTCGCGTAGATCTAATATTTGGATCAAACTCAGAGCTGAGAGCTCTTGCTGAAGTTTACGGTAGCGAAGATTCTAAAGAGCAGTTTATTCATGACTTTGTTGCCGCATGGACAAAAGTGATGAATCTCGACCGCTTTGACATAGCTTGATAGAACAAAAAGCAAGACAATAATTCTAAATCAATCATATGGGGCCTAATCCTAGGCCCCTTTTATTATTATATTTTAAATTTCTCAATATTTACCGACTGGTATTGACCCTCTAACTAGAATATGTAACTATTTCATATTAACCCGGGGCACAAATGAAATTCACACTAAACTGGCTTAGAGACTATATAGACTTTGATCTATCCCCTGAAGAACTATCTGATCGGCTCACAATGGCTGGTCTTGAGGTAGAAGACGTCATCTACCAGGGACAGGGTCTAGATAGTGTAGTATCGGCACAGATCCTAGAACTAGAATCACATCCAAATGCAGAGAAACTGTCTCTTTGTAAAGTTACAGATGGTGAAAATACCTATCCAATAGTTTGTGGTGCCACAAACATGAAAGCAGGCGATAAAGTTGCGCTTGCTAAGATAGGTGCAAATCTGCCACCTGGACCAAAATTTGAGGATGGTCTAAAGATAAAGAAGGCCAAGATTAGAGGTGAAGTCTCTGAGGGGATGTTATGTGCCGAGAACGAGCTTGGACTTGGGGAAGAAAGTGACGGAATACTAATACTCTCTGAATCATCTGAGATAGGTAGTCCAATTGTGGATGTGCTTGGATTAAATGACGTCGTATTCGAAGTGGGCATTACACCAAATAGGCCTGATTGTTTAAGTGTAATTGGGGTTGCAAGAGAAGTAGCCGCATTAACTGGTAGTACCGTGAGACACCCAGATTCTTCTACTAATGAAACAGGTAAGGATATAAATAGCATGGCAACAGTAGAACTTGAAGATCCTGAAAAATGCCCAAGATACTCTTGTAGAATTATTAAAAATGTAAAAATTGGTCCTTCACCTGACTGGTTAAAAAGAAGATTGGAAGAATCTGATATAAGATCAATAAATAATGTTGTTGATATTACAAACTTTGTATTACTTGAATATGGACAGCCGCTTCATGCCTTTGATTACGATTTATTGGAAGACAATAAAATTGTTGTAAGGGCAGCCAAGGATAGAGAAACAATAAAAACTTTAGACGAGGTTGATAGGAAGCTGACTACTGATGATCTTCTAATTTGCGATGGCAAAAAACCTGTCGCACTTGCAGGGGTTATGGGTGGAGCAAATACAGAGGTGTCACAAAGCACTCATAATGTTCTTCTTGAAAGCGCCTATTTTGACCCAATTACTGTTAGAAAAACCTCGAAAAGCACAGGCCTCAGATCTGAATCCTCTTACAGGTTTGAAAGAGGAGTTGATCCAAACGCTGTAGTCAAGGCTCTAGATAGAGCAGCTGAGCTTATCAGAGATTTGGGCGACGGAGAAATTGCTACTGGAAGAATTGATCAGTACCCAAAGCCGATTGAGCCCAATGAAGTAAAAATCTCATTGGACAGGGCAAATAGATTTCTTGGCACCAATATTAACCCAGAAGAACTAAAAAGAATAGCTAACGGCCTTGAATTTGAAGAGCTAAGCTTAGATGGAGATGAATACACATTTCGTATACCTACCTTTAGGGTTGATATTGAGAGAGAAATTGACCTAATAGAAGAGGCAGCAAGACTTCATGGTTATGACAATATACCTACTACTCTTCCCCATGTAGCAATGTCGTCTGACAAACTTAATATAAACAAATCTGTGCAGGATATTTTAAAAGAAGTTTTAATATCTAGCGGATTTTATGAGGTGATTAACTACAGCTTTGAAGATCATGAATTACTAAGCCTAATTAACAAAAGTGATTCACTTAAAATATTAAACCCTCTAACTACAGACAGTTCTGTGATGAGAACAAGCATGATTCCTGGCATTCTTAAGAATGCAATTCTTAATCTTAATCACCAGGAACAAGACCTACGACTATTTGAGATTGGAAGAGTTTATTTGCCAATTGAAAATGAGGAA
>JABAHR010000846.1_pt5 | contig 33592 bp, 27 predicted proteins | sample 7062101 | NCBI WGS metagenome assembly JABAHR01 (sample SAMN14534553, study PRJNA622989) | marine sediment metagenome | biome: marine biome [ENVO:00000428]; feature: marine pelagic biome [ENVO:01000023]; material: deep marine sediment [ENVO:00002113] | place: India: Gulf of Kutch | collected...
CACGCCGGTGGTGGTTTCCTCGGTCACGCCGCGGATATGCTTCAGGATGTTCGAGTACCAGCCGGGCTGTTCGGCAAGTTTTGCCCTGATGCTCTTGTACAGCGCAACCTCTTCCTCGCTGGTCGGGTTGTCCAGCACGGAGGGATCCTGTTCGGCCCGGCTGCCGAGCATGACCAGCAGCGTGGCATCACCACCGTCGTCGAGGATCATGTTCGGGGTGCCGCCGTCGTGCCATTCCATGATGCTGTGGGTGAAGCTCCAGTATTCGTCCAGCGACTCGCCCTTGTAGGCGTACACCGGGATACCGCGCGCGGNNGCGTGGTCCTGGGTGGAGAAGATGTTGCACGAGGCCCAGCGCACCTCGGCGCCGAGCTCCGCCAGCGTCTCGATCAGCACCGCGGTCTGGATGGTCATGTGCAGGCAGCCGGCGATGCGGGCGCCCTTGAGCGGCTTCTCCGCGCCGTACTCCTCGCGCAGCGCCATCAGGCCGGGCATTTCGGTCTCGGCGATCGCGATCTCCTTGCGTCCCCAGTCGGCCAGGCCGATATCCGCTACCTTGCAGTCTCCGCTCATCTGTTCCGCGGTTTGTGTACTCATGATCTACCTCGTTGCTGTGTTATTCAGATCCCGGCTGCATCGCGCAGGGCGGCGGCCACATCTGTGTTTTCCCAGGAAAAATTCTCATCGGTACGACCGAAGTGGCCGTAGGCGGCGGTTGCCCTGTAGCCGGGCTTGAGCAGGTCGAGCATCTTCACCAGCCCGCGCGGACGCAGGTCGAAGTGCTCGCGTACCAGTTCCACCAGGCGTGTTTCTTCCAGCTTGCCGGTGCCAAAGGTGTTGATGCTGATAGAGGTCGGTTCTGCCACGCCGATGGCATAGGACACCTGGAGCTCGCAGCGGTCGGCAAGCCCGGCGGCGACGATGTTCTTGGCGACATAGCGGGCGGCGTAGGCGGCCGAGCGGTCGACCTTGGTGGGGTCCTTGCCGGAGAACGCGCCGCCGCCGTGGCGGGCCATGCCGCCGTAGGTGTCGACGATGATCTTGCGCCCGGTCAGGCCGCAGTCGCCCATGGGTCCGCCGATCACGAAGCGGCCGGTCGGGTTGATATGGATGTTCTCGCTGCTGCACGCGTCGAGCCATTCCGCCGGGATGACCGGCTTGATGATCTCGTCCATGACCGCCTCGCGGATGGCAGCCATGCTGATGTCCGGGTCGTGCTGGGTGGACAGTACCACGGCCTCGACACCGACCGGGCGGTCGTTTTCGTAGCGGAAGGTGACCTGGCTCTTGGCATCCGGGCGCAGCCACGGCAGCGTGCCGTTCTTGCGCACCTCGGCCTGGCGCTTCACCAGCCGGTGCGCGTAGGTGATCGGCGCCGGCATCAGCACGTCGGTCTCGTTGCTGGCATAGCCGAACATCAGGCCCTGGTCGCCGGCGCCCTGTTCACGGTCGTCGGTCTCGTCCACGCCCATCGCGATATCGGGCGACTGCTTGCCGATGGCGTTCAGTACGGCGCAGGACTCCCAGTCAAAGCCGATATCCGAGCTGTTGTAGCCGATCCCGCGAACCGTCTGGCGCACGATCTCTTCCAGGTCGACCCAGGCGGAGGTGGTGACCTCGCCGGCGATGATGACCATGCCGGTCTTGACCAGGGTCTCGACGGCTACGCGCGCCCTGGCGTCCTGCTCCAGGATCGCATCGAGCACGGCATCGGAAATCTGGTCGGCGACCTTGTCGGGGTGCCCCTCGGACACGGATTCCGAGGTAAATATCTGAAATGTGGACATATTAGCTGATTTATTAGTAGGTGAAACATCTAAGTTTACCTTACGTAAGTGATATTTTCATTAGCTCTGTCATGTCCTAGAGTAGCGTTCTTTTCACGCCTGGGGGATGACAACATGGTGCGTCTTGAAACGCCGGTCTGCGAATTCGGCACACCGGCCCCTGACTTCAACCTGCCGGGCGTCGACGGCAGGGACTGGTCCCTGGAGCAATGTCGCGGCCCGAACGGCCTGCTGGTGATGTTCATCTGCAACCATTGCCCGTTCGTGCAGGCGATCCGCGACCGCCTGGTACGCGATACCCGTGAGCTCAGGGCACTCGGGTTGCACAGCGTCGCGATCATGTCCAATGACCCGAGCCTGTACGAGGAGGACAGTTTCCCGAACATGCAGGCCGTGGCGCGTGAATTCGGCTTCCCGTTCCCGTACCTGCTGGATGAAAGCCAGGCCGTGGCGAAGGCCTATGGGGCCGTGTGTACGCCGGATTTCTTTGGCTATAACAGTGACTTGAAGCTGCAGTACCGCGGGCGGCTGGATGCCAGCGGCAAGCAGCCCGCAGCCGTGGACGCGCGCCGCGACCTGTTCGAGGCGATGCGCCAGGTCGCGGAAACCGGTGCCGGACCGAGGGAACAGATCCCCAGCATCGGCTGCTCCATCAAGTGGCGCGAGGAGCCGGTCACCGGCTCGCCGGTACAGCTATAAGTGATTGTTATAGAGCAATAAAAACACGCCCCGGCAAGGGGGATCCATGATCTTCCTGCTATTGCCGTGTGGCACAAACTAGGGGAAAATAGCGCGCCTTGCCTTTTAGCAAGGCCGCACGGCCGGCGGGAGAGTCGCTCCAGGCCGGGCCAGCGAATCAGAGATTGATTGCCTCGGTGCGAATGACCCGGCACCGCAGGCTTTTTTTGTCGCCGAACACGGGCTGCGTGCCCGCTATCGCGCCACCCGCACCGCGCGGATGCCGGCGTGAAGCCGGCGACACACGGACAGTAATCAAAATCAGCAACAGGAGAGAATCATGGCTCAGCGTAAAGACCTTGCCAACGCCATCCGCGCACTCAGCATGGATGCAGTGCAGAAAGCCAACTCCGGTCATCCGGGCGCGCCCATGGGCATGGCGGACATCGCCGAGGTGCTGTGGAACGACAACCTCAAGCACAATCCCGGCAACCCGAATTGGTCTGACCGCGACCGCTTTGTGCTGTCCAACGGTCACGGTTCCATGCTGATCTATTCGCTGCTGCACCTGACCGGCTACGACATGAGCCTGGATGACCTGAAGAGCTTCCGCCAGCTGCATTCCAAGACACCGGGTCACCCGGAGTACGGCTATGCGCCGGGCGTCGAGACCACCACCGGCCCGCTCGGCCAGGGCATCACCAATGCCGTCGGCATGGCCATCGCCGAGCGCGCGCTGGCGGCCCAGTTCAACCGCGACGGTCACGAAATCGTCGATCACAACACCTGGGTGTTCCTGGGCGACGGCTGCATGATGGAAGGTATTTCGCACGAGGCCTGCTCGCTGGCCGGTACGCTCGGGCTTGGCAAGCTGATTGCGTTCTGGGACGACAACGGCATCTCCATCGACGGTCACGTCGACGGCTGGTTTACCGACGACACGCCGGGCCGTTTCCGCGCCTATGGCTGGCACGTCGTGTCCGGTGTCGACGGCCATGACCCGGCCGCCATACAGAAGGCCATCGACGAGGCGCGCTCGGTCACCGACAAGCCGTCGCTGATCTGCTGCAAGACCATCATCGGCTACGGCTCGCCGAACAAGGCCGGCAGCCATGACTGCCACGGCGCCCCGCTGGGCGACGATGAAATTGCACTGACCCGCAAGGAACTGGGCTGGGAGCACCAGCCGTTCCACGTTCCGGATGACATTTATGCGGCCTGGGATGCCAGGGACAAGGGCGCCGCTGCGGAAGCCGGGTGGAGCGAGAGGTTCGCCGCCTACAAGGCCGAGCACCCGGAACTGGCAGCCGAGTATGAGCGCCGCATGGCCGGTGAACTGCCGGCGGACTGGGCCGAGCAGTCGGCCGCGTTCATCGCGGGCGTCAACGAAAAGGGCGAGTCTGTTGCGACACGCAAGGCCTCGCTGAATTCCATCGAGGGCTATGCACCGCTGCTGCCGGAACTGTTCGGCGGTTCCGCTGACCTGGGCTGCTCCAACCTCACCGAGTGGTCGGGCTACCGGCCGATGCGTGCCACGAACCCCAACAGCAACTATATCAACTACGGTGTGCGCGAGTTCGGCATGTCGGCCATGATGAACGGGCTGGCGCTGCACGGCGGGCTGATCCCGTTTGGCGCCACCTTCCTGATGTTCTCTGAATACGCGCGCAATGCCCTGCGCATGGCGGCGCTGATGAAGGTGCAGAGCATCTTCGTCTACACGCACGATTCCATCGGCCTGGGCGAGGACGGTCCGACCCACCAGGCCGTCGAGCAGATCCCGACCCTGCGCATGATCCCGAACATGCAGCTCTGGCGTCCCTGCGACACCGTCGAGAGCGCCGTTGCCTGGCAGCAGGCGATCGAGCGCCGTGACGGCCCGAGCTGCCTGGTCTTTTCGCGCCAGGGCCTGCCGCACCAGCAACGCTCGGGTGAACAGATCGCCGCGATCAGGAAGGGTGGCTATGTGCTGAAGGACTGTGACGGTACACCGGATGCCATCATCATCGCGACCGGTTCGGAGGTGGCGCTCGCCATGGGTGCGGCCGAGCAGCTGTCTGACCGCAGGATCCGCGTCGTGTCCATGCCGTCGACCACTACCTTCGAGCAGCAGGACGAGGCCTACAAGGAGTCCGTACTGCCGGCAGCGGTTACCGCGCGCGTTGCCGTCGAGGCCGCCGTAACCCAGGGCTGGTACAAGTACGTCGGCATGAACGGCGCAGTGGTCGGTATCGACCGCTTCGGCGAGTCCGCGCCGGACAAGGTGCTGTTCAAGGAGTTCGGCTTCACGGTTGAGAACGTGGTATCCGCCGTCAACAGCGTCCTCTAAGCATTTGCACCGCCCCGCGTGCGGGGCGGAATTATTTTTTACTTTTCATATAAAACATCAGGAGAACGATTATGACTATTAAAGTCGGCATCAATGGCTTTGGTCGTATTGGCCGTATGGCTTTCCGTGCGATTACCAGGGACTTCCCCTCCATCGAGGTAGTCGGTATCAATGACCTGCTGGACGCTGATTATCTGGCGTACATGCTGAAGTACGATTCCGTGCACGGCAATTTCAACGGTGACGTCTCCGTCGACGGCAATAACCTGATCGTCAACGGCAAGTCCATCCGCCTGACCGCGGAGCGCGATCCGGCCAACCTGGCCTGGGGTGACATCGGTGCCGACCTGGTGATCGAGTGCACCGGTTTCTTCCTGACCGAGGAGACCTGCCAGAAGCACATCGATGCCGGCGCCAAGAAGGTGGTGCAGAGTGCGCCTTCCAAGGACGGTACGCCGATGTTCGTCTACGGGGTAAACCACAACACCTACGACGGCCAGGCCATCATTTCCGCAGCCTCCTGCACCACCAACTGCCTGGCCCCGGTTGCCAAGGTGCTGAACGACAAGTGGGGCATCAAGCGCGGCCTGATGACCACCGTGCATGCTGCAACCGCCACGCAGAAGACCGTTGACGGTCCGTCCCAGAAAGACTGGCGCGGTGGCCGCGGCATCCTGGAAAACATCATCCCGTCATCCACCGGCGCAGCCAAGGCCGTGGGTGTGGTGCTGCCGGAACTGAACGGCAAGCTGACCGGCATGGCATTCCGCGTGCCGACTTCCGACGTGTCGGTGGTTGACCTGACCTGTGAGCTGAACAGCGACGCATCGTACGATGATATCTGCGCTGCCATGAAGGACGCTGCCGCTTCCGGTGACCTGGCCGGTGTGCTGGACTACACCGAGGACAAGGTGGTATCCACCGACTTCCGCGGCCGCACCACGCCGTCCATCTTCGATGCGGGAGCCGGCATCCAGCTGGACCCGACCTTCGTCAAGGTGGTTTCGTGGTACGACAACGAGTACGGCTATACCTGCAATATGCTGCGTATGGTCGAGCACGTCTCCAAATAAGCGCGTGCTTTCCCCGGGTAACTGTGTCGAAGGCGCCTGTCTGAATGCTCGCATACTGTTTTATGCCCCGCTCCATGCAGACGCCTTTGCCTTGTTCCCGGGGAAAATCCCTCGCTTGTTTGAGTTGTTTCAAGCGAGCTGGTTTTTCTCGGTAGCCTCTGTGTGCTGTGTGACAGGGGTTTTGAAAAGGTTTTAAGGAGTTCCCATGTCTGTTCTCAAGATGACCGACCTCGATCTGCACGGCAAGCGCGTGCTGATTCGCCAGGATCTGAATGTCCCGATCAAGGACGGCAAGGTCACCAGTGACAAGCGTATCGTCGCTTCGCTGCCCACCATCGAACATGCCATGAATGCCGGCGCCAGGGTCATGGTCATGTCGCACCTCGGTCGCCCGACGGAGGGCACGTACGACGAGCAGTTCTCGATGATCCCGGTAGGCGAACATATGGCCGCGCTGCTGGGCCATAACGTCGAAATGGTCAAGGACTGGGTCAACGGTGTCGGCGAAATGCAGAACGGTGAAGTCGTGCTGTGCGAGAACGTGCGCTTCAACGTGGGCGAAAAAAAGAACGACGAGGAGCTGTCGAAAAAGATGGCGGCCCTGTGCGATATCTTCGTGATGGACGCCTTCGGCACCGCGCACCGTGCCCAGGCCTCCACCCACGGGGTGGCAAAATATGCGCCGGTCGCCTGTGCAGGGCCACTGCTGGCGGGCGAACTGGAGGCGCTGGGCAAGGCGCTGGACAAGCCGGCGCGGCCGATGGCGGCCATCGTTGGCGGCTCCAAGGTATCCACCAAGCTGACCGTGCTGGAATCCCTTTCCAGGGTCGTGGACCAGCTGATCCCTGGCGGCGGTATCGCCAACACCTTCATTGCGGCCTGTGGCCACAATGTCGGCAAGTCGCTGTACGAGGCGGACCTGGTCGAGGAGGCGAAGAAACTGATGGAGGCGGCCCGGGCCAAGGGCGGCGAGATACCGATCCCGACCGATGTCGTCGTGGGCAAGGAGTTCTCCGAGTCTGCCGAGGCCGTCATCAAGAAGGTGGAGGATGTCGAGGATGACGACATGATTTTCGATATCGGTCCGAAGACGGCTGCGCGCTTCGCGAGCATGATGCGCAACGCCGGCACCATTGTCTGGAACGGGCCGGTCGGCGTGTTGTGTTCGAGTTCGACCAGTTCGGTGAAGGCACGAAGGCGCTGGGCATGGCGATCGCGGAATCCACCGCCTTCTCGATAGCCGGTGGCGGCGACACGCTGGCAGCGGTAGACAAGTATGGCATCGCTGACCGTATATCCTATATCTCCACCGGCGGTGGTGCTTTCCTGGAGTTCCTGGAAGGCAAGAAACTGCCGGCGGTTGCCATCCTGGAAGAGCGCGCAGGCCAGGCGCAATAGACAAGGCACAGGAGCGCGGGCTGACCCGATATGCCAAGACGTACAAAAATAGTAGCAACCCTTGGCCCGGCCACGGATAACGAGAACATACTCGATGAAATGATCCGTGCCGGCATGGACGTGGTGCGGGTGAATTTCTCGCACGGTACGCACGATGACCACATCCGGCGTGCCGAAACAGTGCGTAACCGTTCGCGCGCACACGGCCACCAGGTCGGCGTACTGGCCGACCTGCAGGGTCCGAAGATACGCATCACGCGCTTCAGGGAAGGCCGCATCGAACTGGAAAAGGACGACCGCTTCGTACTCGATGTCGCCCTCGATGCCGACGAGGGCACCCGTGAACGGGTCGGCGTGAGCTACAAGGGGCTGGCGGATGATGTCGTGCGTGGCGATACCCTGCTGCTCGACGACGGTCTGCTGGTACTGTGGGTGGAGGAGGTCAATGGCCCGGAGGTGCGCTGCCGGGTCGTGGTCGGCGGCTACCTGACCAACAACAAGGGCATCAATCGACTCGGCGGGGGGCTGTCGGCCGAGTCGCTGACAGCCAAGGACCGCGAGGATATCAAGGTTGCCGCCGAGATGGGTGCCGACTATGTGGCGGTTTCCTTCCCGCGCTCTGCTGATGATATCCATGAGGCGCGGGAACTGCTGCGTGCAGCCGGGGGGCACGGTGCCATCGTCGGCAAGATCGAGCGTGCCGAGGCGCTGGATTCGCTGGAGGAAATCATCAAGGCATCCGATGCCGTGATGATTGCGCGCGGTGACCTGGGTGTCGAGATCGGCGACGAAGAACTGCCGGCCGTGCAGAAACGCATCATACAGGTAGCCCGCTCCATGGACCGCGTGGTGATCACCGCAACGCAGATGATGCAGTCAATGGTGGAAAACCCGATACCGACCCGTGCCGAGGTATTCGACGTGGCCAACGCCGTGATCGACGGCACCGACGCCGTGATGCTGTCCGCGGAGACCGCCGCCGGGCGCTACCCGGCCAAGGTGATCGAGGCCATGGATCGTATCTGTGCCGGTGCCGAGCGCCAGCGCAAGCCTTCCGCGTCGGAACGGCGCGCGCATATCCGTTTCAAACGCGCCGACGAGGCCATCGCCAAGGCCACCATGTACACGGCCAACAGCCTGGGAGTAAAGGCGATTGCCGCCCTGACCGAATCCGGCGCGACGTCGCTGTGGATGTCGCGTATCAGTTCCGGCATCCCGATCTTTGCCATGACGCGCCATGTGGAGACGCGTCGCAAGGTTACACTCTATCGCGGCGTGTACCCGGTGAGTTTCGATGTCACGACACCCGACCATGCAACGGTCAACAAGGAGGCCATCGACGAGCTGGTACGCCGCGGCGCGGTGCGTGACGGGGACCTGGTGATCATTACCAAGGGGGACCTGATGGGTGTGCATGGCGGAACCAACGCCATGAAGATCATCACGGTTGGTGAGCACGATATACTTGAACAATAGTTTCCGCCGGCAAGCCGCTGGCTTGCCCGGCATCACAGCAGCTGGCCGTAACAGCCAGCCAGATTTTAAATTGGCAGACAAACTGTAAGTATTTCGAGGAGAAGACAATGGCCATTATTTCATTACGCCAGTTACTGGATCATGCCGCCGAGCACGGCTATGGTTGCCCGGCATACAATGTAAACAACATGGAACAGATGCATGCGATCATGGAGGCGGCTGACGAGACCGACAGCCCGGTGATCTGCCAGGCATCCGCCGGTGCGCGTTCCTACGCAGGGGCGCCTTTCCTGCGTCACCTGATCCAGGCCGCTGTCGAGCAGTGGCCGCATATCCCGGTAGTGGTGCACCAGGATCACGGTGCCTCTCCGGCCGTGTGCCAGCGCTCCATCCAGCTCGGCTTCAGTTCCGTGATGATGGACGGTTCGCTGGGCGAGGACATGAAGACCCCGATGAGCTACGAGTACAACGTGGAGGTGACCGCGCGCACCGTGGACATGGCGCATGCCTGCGGTGTGTCCGTGGAAGGCGAGCTCGGCTGCCTCGGTTCCCTGGAGACCGGCATGGCCGGCGAGGAAGACGGTTCCGGCGCCGAGGGTGTGCTGGATCACTCGCAGCTGCTGACCGACCCGGAAGAGGCGGCGCGTTTTGTCGAGGACACCAAGTGTGACGCCCTGGCCATCGCCATCGGCACCAGCCACGGCGCCTACAAGTTCACCCGTCCGCCGACCGGCGACATCCTGGCCATCGACCGCATCAAGGAGATCCATGCCCGTATCCCGGACACCCACCTGGTGATGCACGGCTCCTCCTCGGTGCCGCAGGACTGGCTGGCGATCATCAACGAGTACGGCGGCGACATGGGCGAGACCTACGGCGTGCCGGTCGAGGAGATCCAGGAAGGCATCAAGCACGGTGTGCGCAAGGTCAACATCGATACCGACCTGCGCATGGCCTCCACCGGCGCCATCCGCAAGCACCTGCACGAGAACCCGTCCAACTTCGACCCGCGCAAGTACCTGAAGGCCGCGACCATTGGCATGAAGGATATCTGCAAGGCGCGCTACGAGGCCTTCGGCACGGCCGGCAACGCCTCGCGCATCAAGCCGATCAACCTGGAAGACATGTACAAGCGCTATGCTTCCGGCGAGCTGGATCCGCGCGTCAACTGATCGCGCACTAGTCCGGTAAAAAAGGCGGCGCAAGCCGCCTTTTTTATTGCTCCGAAAGGGGCCGGAAAAAATGTATCCGCTCCCTTTTCAGGTAGATGTTACTGCAGGAGCGCCTTGCAGGCGCGATAATCAAGGGTAAATCCATCGCGCCTGCAAGGCGCTCCTGCATCAATCAGGGGTACACTCGAAAAATGTGCAACGGATACAATCCCGGGAAGCACTGATCCGTTATCATCGGACGTATGAAGCGCATCATCCTGTTCCCCCTCGGTGGTACGACCCTGCTGCTGGTGATGCTTGTGTTACTGTTTGCGTCCAACCTGTACACCTATCATCGCCTCACCGATGAGGCACCCATCGCCGAACTGCAATTCCGGCAGCTTGCCCCGCAGCAGTACCTTGCCACGGTTGCCTGGGGTGATTTCTGTGCCGAGGAGGACTACACCCTGTATGGTGACCAGTGGCGACTCGATGCCCGCTTCCTCAAGTGGCGGCCCTGGGCCAACCTGCTCGGCCTGAATGCCCTGTACCGGATCGAGCGGCTCGGCGGCCGCTACCTTGCCGTGGACCAGGAGAACAGCGGGCCGCACCTGGTGCACCGGCTGCACCCCGGGCAGCGCCTGGACCTGCCGGCAGTGCTGTCACGCTATGACGGTGTGCTGTCGCCGGTCGATACCCTGTACGGCAGTTCGGTGTACGACGACATGGACGAGAACGTGCTGTACCGGGTCTACCGCGGGCAGTCGGGGTTGCTGGTGCGGCGGGTGCCCGGACCCGACAATCCGGCCAGTGGCGGCCTGACCATCGATATCCACAAGCCCTGCAGCGCGGAGCGGGGCCTGCTGCAGCGCATCATGCAGCCGGCAAGGCTGGTAAATAGCCAATAATAACAATAGCATACGAAATAATCCTGGCTGGCGGAGGCGGTGCCGACCCCGGCCGTCAAACTGTGACGGGTTGCTCAATTTTCTGCCGCACGACCCGATAACAATGCTATGTGGTTCCAGTTCTCCTCAGGTCGTTCGGTATGCCGGCGCTAGCCGGCCGCATCCGTTCACTGTTCACGGCCATGTCTGACTCACGAATGTCACCGCACACGCATGACGGGGAGCGCTCCGCCGGAGCCGGGTTGCACGTTTTTGAATCGGATTTCGAAAGCCAGCAGGTCGAGCTGATCTACCGGCAGGCACCCACCGCCATCGTCATGGCCATGCTGCTGGCACTGCTGTTGAGCTACGGGCTGTGGCCGGTTGTGCGACACGGTGAACTGCTGTGGTGGCTGGGTGCACACGCGGTGCTGACTGTCCTGCGTCTTACGCTCGTGGCAGCGTATCAACGTGCCTCGCCAGAGAAACGGCAGCAGCCGCGCTGGATGCTGCTGTTCTTCGCAGGCAACTTTTTTGCCGGCATTGCCTGGGGCTGTCTCGGCCTGCTGTTCAGTTTCGACTGGCCGGTGATATACCAGACATATGTGCTGGTAAGCCTGGCCGGCGTGCTGGCTGGCGCCATTTCCTCGTACGCCGTCAATCTCTCGGTCTATATCGCATTCATGGTGCCGACCATACTCATTCCGGCGCAGGCGATGCTGGTGAACAGCGAAAGGCTGCAGAGCAGTGTCGGCCTGATGCTGGTGCTGTTTGGCGTCGCCCTGATCCTGTTCGCCAGGAACTACAACAGGCATGCCATGCAACTCCTGCAGGTACGCCAGGCAAACGAGGAACTGCTGAATGACATGAGCAGGACCAATGCGGAGCTTGCCGACGAGATAATCGAAAGACGTGCCGTCGAGCATGCCCTGCGTGTTGACCAGCAGCTGTTTACCAACGGGCCGGTGGTCGCGTTCCGCTGCTCGGCCGAACACGGCTGGCCAATCGAGTATATCTCGTGCACCGTCGACCAGTTTGGCTATGACGCGGACGAGCTGATCAGGGAGCGGAAAAATTTTTCAGGGCTGATACACCCCGGTGACGTGCAGCGGGTGCAGAACGCCGAGTTACTGGCCGGCCGGCAGGGGCTGCAGTCGGTGAATGTCGACTACCGGATTATCCGTACCGATGGAGCGATTCGCTGGGTATTTGACTACACCATCCCGGTGTACGATGAAGCGGGCAAGCTGACCCATTATTTCGGCTACCTGCTGGATATCACCGATCGTAAGGAGTCCGAGTTCGAACTCGAACAGCAAAAGGAACGCGCACAGGTGACGCTGCACTCGATCGCCGACGCGGTGATAACAACCGATGTCAACGGCCAGATCGAGTACATGAACCCCAGGGCCGAGGAAATGACGGGGTGGGAATTCAGTATTGCACGCGGGCTCCCGGTAGTACGGGTGTTCAAGCCCTTTGCCGAAGTCAGTCACCCGATGACGGCTGACCCGGTCGGCCAGTGCCTGGTAAACAGCGAGGCGACGCAGTCTGAGGATGATTATTACATCAGCACCTACAACGGCGACAAGCTGTCAGTCCACTACTCGGTTTCGCCTATCCTGTCGTCGCCTGGCAAGGCACTGGGTGCAATCCTGGTGTTTCATGATGTGACCAGGGCGCGTGACATGGAGCGTACGATTTCCTACCAGGCGACACATGATGCACTGACGGGGCTGTGGAACCGCGCCGAGTTCGAGATGCAGCTTGACCATGCGATCACGGCGTCAAGGCGCTCCTTCGAAAATCATGTCGTATGTATCGTGGATGTAGACCAGCTCAAGATCATCAACGAGACCTGCTCGCATGAGGCAGGCGATCAGCTGCTGGCAAAGATTTCCGAAATGCTGCGCGAGCATGTGCGGGATTCGGACATGGTTGCGCGGCTGGGCGGTGACGAGTTCGGCCTGTTGCTCAGGAACTGCACGCCGGGATCCGCCGGGCAGCTGATAGACAAGATCCAGAATGATATCCAGGCCCTGCGATTTACAGGCTGCGGCCGCTTCTTTGCGGTGAGCGCCAGTATCGGTGTCAGCCAGATTACACCGGCCTGTGAGAACGTAACCCATGTCATGACCGAGGCCGACATTGCCTGTCACGCAGCCAAGGATGGTGGCGGGAGCCGGGTGCATGTCTACCAGTCGGACGACGAGGAGTTGCTGCGTCGCCAGAACGAGATGCAGTGGGTATCGCGTATCTCGCATGCCATCAAGTCCGACCGCCTGGTGCTTTACTGCCAGCAGATCGTGCCGCTGTCGGACAGCGCACCGGCGGGGCTGCATGTCGAGGTGCTGGTGCGCATGCTGGACGAGGACGGTTCGATCGTCACGCCCGACCGCTTCCTGCCGGTGGCCGAACGCTACCAGCTGATTACGGGTCTCGATCGCTGGGTGATCAGTCACAGCCTGGAGTGGTATGCCGAATATACCGCCACCGGGAATCAGGGCGTGAACGATACCCTGTCCATAAACCTGTCCGGGATGTCCCTTGGCGACCACAGGGTGCTCGAGCATATCAAGAAAGAGATCGACAGGTATGCCGTCCCGCCCGAAGTGCTGTGCTTCGAGATCACGGAAACGGCTGCAATTACCAACCTGGCGGCAGCCACTGCCTTCGTACAGGTACTGCGGCGCCTGGGCTGCCGTTTTGCGCTGGACGACTTCGGCAGCGGGATGAGTTCCTTTGCCTATCTCAAGAATCTGCCGATCGACTACCTGAAGATCGACGCCACCTTTGTACGCGACATGCACACGGACGAGGTGAATCACGCCATGGTCAGCGCAGTGCAGCGGCTGGGCAAGGTGATTGGAACCCGCACGATCGCAGAGTATGCCTGCAACGAGGAAATACTGCGCATGCTTACCGAACTGGGCGTCGACTATGCCCAGGGATATGCGATTGGCAAACCGGTGGCACTCGCCGACCTGACGCCCGGATCGCAACGCCTTGCCTGATACCCGGTAGCCTGTCACACCATCGCCACCGCGGGGATCGTGAGCCAGGCCCTACATCACCAGCGCGGGTTCATTCAGCAGGCCGGCCTGCTCGCGCAGTGCCAGCACGTGTTCCTCCCAGTAAGCCATCGTATTGAACCACGGGAAGGCCAGCGGGAAGGCGGGGTCTTGCCAGCGCCGTGCCAGCCAGGCGGCGTAGTGGATGATGCGTAGTGTGCGCAGCGATTCGATCAGCTGCAGTTCACGCGGGTCGAATTCAAAAAACTGCTGGTAGCCCTCGAGTACGTCAAGCAACTGCCCCTGCATGTCATGCCGGCTGCCGGACAGCAGCATCCACAGGTCCTGGACTGCAGGGCCGGTCCGGCAATCATCCAGGTCGACAAAGTGCGGGCCGTCGCCCGACCACAGGATGTTGCCGGGATGGCAGTCACCGTGCAGACGGATCTGCTTGACATTGCCCGCGCTGGCATGGGTTGTCTCCACCTGCCCGAGCAGGTCTTCGGCGAGCGTCCGGTAGGCGGCCTCCAGGTGGGCCGGGATAAAACCGTGTTCCTGCAGGTAACGGGTGGATGCATACCCGAAGCTTTCGATATCGAGCACAGGCCGCTCGTGAAAGGGTTTTGTCGCACCGATTGCATGTATGCGCGCAATGAAACGCCCCATCCACTCGCGCTCCTGTGCCGTGTTCAGCTCCGGCCAGTGGCCGCCCTGGCGCGGATACAGGGCAAAGCGAAAGCCTGCTGCCCTCAGCAGCGTGGCCTGGTCGACCAGCAGCGGGGCAACGACCGGCAGCTCATGGTCTGCCAGTTCCCTGGCAAAGTCGTGTTCTTCAAGGATTGCGGCATCGCTCCAGCGTGCCGGCCGGTAGAATTTTACAATCAGTGGCTCGGCATCCTCGATGCCGACCTGGTAGACGCGATTCTCGTAACTGTTCAGCGCCAGCAGCCGCCCGTCCGTGATCCAGCCATGCCGTTCAACCGCATTGAGAATCACATCGGGCGTCAGCGACGCATAGTCAAGCGGTTCCTGACCGGTCGGGGTGTCGGTATCCTCGGACATGGCAGGAAAGGCTATAGTGCGGACCATGCCCGGTCAACGCGCCGCCGCTCGTCGTCCGGCAGGCGCACCCGGGGCTATCTCATGCCGCGCGCGGCCTTGATCTGTTCATAGGCGGACTTGATCTGCTGGGTCTTTTCCGTGGCGATCTGGATCATCTCCTCCGGCAGGCCCTTGGCAACCAGCTTGTCCGGGTGATGCTGGTTCATCAGGCGGCGGTATGCCTTCTTGACGGTGGCGTCATCCGCCTTGCTGTCGACGCCCAGCATGGCATAGGCCTCGGACAGTGGTGCGGCATGCCCGGTCCGGGGGGCAGACGCACCCGCAAGGTGCAGCAATTGCTCGATACCGGCAGACGTAAAACCGAGCCGTTCGCCCATGGCGAACAGGATGCGGCGCTCGGCCGTGTCCAGCCTGCCGTCGGCCAGCGCCGTGGCAATCTGGATCTCGAGGAACATCTGCACCAGGTTGCGGCGCCGGTGACATTCATGCAGGAACTGGTCGAGCACATCGTTCAGCGGGAAGCCGGCTTTCTTGCCCTCGCTGAACAGCTGGATGGCCGCCTTGCGCTGCCGGGCATCCAGCTGCATGCGCGTCATGATGGATTCGGTGGCGGCAATCTCGTCAGGTGTTACCCTGCCGTCCGACTTGGCGATGTGCCCCATGACCGAGAAGGTCGCGGTAAAGAACGCTGCCTGGACGCGTTCCTGCTGCCCGGGCTCCAGCCCGGCCTCACGGTCGGTTAGCTTGATGCCCCGGTCAAAGTTGCGTCCCAGTGCCGCGCCCAGCAGGGCGCCCAGCGGTCCACCGAACATGTAGCCCAGTGCGCCGCCCAGCAGGGTTCCCCACCATGCCATCGGTCGCTGCGTTACCTGAATGCCGGCAATGGCGTGGTGATGTACCAGCTCTGCTCACCGGGGTCGTATTTCCAGACCTGCCGGTCGGTGACGTTCCTCAGCTTCATATCACCCGTGTGGTAGTAGGTAATGCGTACCTCGACGGTTGCCTCGTTGCCGTCACTGGCCGGTTTTGATCGCAGTATTTCGTAGGCAGTAACCCTGACATGCTCTGGTGGTAACGGGCCGGATTCCCCGGCATCCGGAAGCCGCCTCAGCTGTTCCGCCTTTGCAAACTCGCCCCAGCGGATGGCCCTTGCATAGGTGGAGGTGACGGTCTCGAAGGCCTTGTCGCGCTCCCTGAGCTCCAGCGAGGCGCAGCCACACAGCAGTGTGCCGATCAGTAGCAGGAGTAATGTCTGGCGCATAAACAGGACCGTGCCGGATGAGGTCAGAGCCTGGCATTATAGCGAAGCGGGACGCGATGCGAAGGGTTGCAGACAGCCGCCCCGCCCGGGCCGCTGTCTGGCGGGTAGCGCTACTTGATCCGGTCGAGCAGCCTGCTGACCTTGCCGGCCAGCTGCTCGCGTGCCTGGCGTTCCGCCTTGCAGGCATTTTCCAGCGCCTCGGCCTTGCCGGCATAGGCCTGCAATTCGCTGCTGAGTGCAGCCACCATCGATTCCAGCTCCTGGACGCGCGCCTGCGCCGCCGTGCTTTCCGGCACGGAACCGGCGGGACCTGCAGCGGGGTTGTCCGGTAAGCGGGTTACGCTTGCGGTCGCGGCAGGCGCGGCCTCGGCGGCCTGTGCAACGGCATCGCCGCTGTCGTGGGACATGCCCGGCACCTGTACGCTCAGCCCGCCTTCGAGTACCGAGACCCTGAAGCCGCGCTGGGTGAGCAGGAACGCGGCTGCCGCACTGCGCCGGCCGGTATCGCAGTAGACGATGTATTCCTGGTTCTTGTCCAGGCGCGAGGTGTTGGCGCGGATGCCGGCCAGCGGGATGTTGATGCTGTTATCCAGCGCCCAGTGCGCGTGCTCCTCGGCCAGGCGTACATCCAGCCAGCGCGCGCCGGATGCGATCGCGTCCCGCGCCATGTCATGATTGATGTAGTGCACCAGCTGTTTCTTCAGGATATCGAGGAACTGCTGCTTGGACAGACGCATCAGCGAACCATCGGTCAGCATGGTGACAGAGGCATTGCGATGACCGTCGGAAACCAGGGCGTCCTCGCCAAAACACTCGCCGGCACCCAGCTCCGCCAGCGGTACCTCCCAGCCCTTTCCAGAAGCCAGCCGTGTCACGGAGCAGGTCCCTTCGCGAATGATATAGAAATAATCGCCTTCGTCGCCCTGGCTGATCACGGTGTCGCCCTCCTTGTAGGAGACCGGTTCCAGCGCCCGGATCAGGCGCTGCACATCGGATGGCGGCAACTGCGAGAAGGCCGGTGACTGCAACATGCGCGACATCCAGTCCTGCTCGGTATGCTCGCTGATTTTCACGGCACCGGTTTCGGCAGACTGGTCGAGGGTAAGCATGACATCGAGCAGGGTCGAGTCGATCCAGGCGATCACGGACTTGGTTGCGGCCCGTGCCGTCACCATGCGCGGCTGGCGGTTGGCAATCGGGTAACGCGCCGGGTCGGTACCCGCGCTGACCACGCCGGACACCCGGCCGCTTTTGTCGATCAGGTTGACAACGCCATCCAGCAGGTAGACAGAGCGGTTATCCCGGTCGCCCGCGCTGAACAGGTAGCTGCCCGCGCTGATGTCCTCGATGGCGAGCGAGTTGGTGATCTCCTGGTAATGCTGCTCGTTCAGTGCATTCAGGGGCACGAGGTTGCGCAGGATATCCTGTCCGTTGAACTTTTTGCCCTGCTTTTCCGGTTGACTCATATCAGCACCTGTTTGCTCTCGTGTTCGAATTGTCCTGCGGTCGGCGACCGCTCACCCCTGTATCGGCTGCAGCACCTTTATATGGAGATGACCGGGTGTGACCCAGGTCACACTTGGAAGATGTCATTTAAACCACACAAAACAACAGGATAGTGATGGGCATGGTACGGGCCTGGCGGTGCTTGCGTTCGGCAGGCCCGGTGCAATCGCCGCGGTGGCGTTGACAGCCATGGCAGTTGCTCGTGGTGGCAGAGGTGCAACGTATCGCGAGGCATTTTGTCAGAATATTGACGTATATCGGTCGTTCAGGACAGCGCAGCAATGGTATAGACTTGGCAATCCACCGTCCTGCCAGGGGCAGGACCGGCCTTTGTCCGGCTCGAGAATAATGGCGTCGCAGGCGTCAACAACAGGGGGCTTTCATGCATAAAGGATTCATCCGTTCGCCGTATATTGCGCTGTTTTCCGTTGCGGCACTCGCCCTGGCTGGTTGTGAAAAGGAACAAGCCGCAACCGCTACCGACGCCGAACCGGAGCAAGCGCAGGCAGTGGCCCCGGCCACGGCTCCGGCGCCTGCAGCAGTGCAGCAGTCGTCATCCGGCCAGACCCAGCTTTACTGGGGCGACACGCACCTGCACACCAACTACTCTCCGGATGCGTACTCGCTGCTGACCGAGACGGCGGATCCGGATACTTCGTACCGCTTCGCCAAGGGCCTGCCGGTGATCGCGGACCTGAGCCGCGCACGCGTGCAGATCGAGACGCCGCTCGACTTCCTGGTGGTGACCGATCACGCCGAGTTCATGGGCGTTATTTCCGAACTCGCGGGTGGCAACGAGGAACTCATGAACACCGAACTCGGCCAGCGCTGGAAGCCGATGCTGGAAGAAGGGCGCGGCGGGGAAGTGTTCTTCGAACTGATCGAGGCGGCGAACCGTGACCCCGCGGCACTGCTGCCGCTGAACTCCGAGAGCGTGCGCCAAACGGTGTGGGAATCGATCGTGGATACGGCCGAGACGCACAACGATCCCGGCGTCTTCACCGCCTTTATCGGCTGGGAATGGAGCTCGCTGCCTGATGGCCGGAACCTGCATCGCATTGTCTTCACCCCCGACGGCAAGGACAAGGCGATGCAGTACCTGCCCTACAGCCTGCTCGACTCGCACAAGCCGCGCGACCTGTACAACTGGCTGGCCAGCACCGCCGAGTCCGCCGGCACTGATTTCGTCGCCATCGCCCACAACATGAACCTGTCCGCCGGTTCCATGTTCCCGCTCTATGACGAGAGCGGCAACCCCATCGACCTCGAGTATGCAGAGCTGCGCGAGCGCTGGGAGCCGGTGGACGAGGTCACCCAGTACAAGGGCGACTCCGAGACCCACCCCAAGCTGTCACCCAATGACCAGTTTGCGGACTTCGAGACCTACGAGCATGCGCTGGATCCCACCGTGACCGAGGCGCCGGAGCCCGATCCGGGCGACTATGCCCGTACCGCCCTGATGCGTGGCCTCGAAATGGAGAACAGCCTCGGCAAGAACCCCTACAAGTTCGGCATGGTGGGCGCGACGGATTCCCACACCGCGTTTTCCTCCGTGGAAGAGAACAACTTCCTGGGCAAGTACGCGCTGGACAGTATCCCGGAAAACAAGACCAAGGAAACCGTACCGGGCGCGGTGGGTTGGGATGCGGCGGCCGAGGGCCTGGCCGGCGTGTGGGCGACGGAGAATACCCGTGAGGCCATCACCGCTGCCTTCAAGCGCAAGGAAGTGTATGCAACCACCGGCCCGCGCATCCAGCTGCGCTTCTTTGGTGGTTACGAGTACAGCGACGCCGATGCACAGGCGCCCGACATGGCCTCGATCGGGTACAGCAAGGGTGTTCCCATGGGTGGCGACCTGGCCCAGGCGCCGCAGGGCAAGGTGCCGACTTTCCTGGTGCATGCCGCAAAGGATCCCAGGGAGGGCAACCTCGATCGCATCCAGGTCATCAAGGGCTGGCTGGGTGAAGACGGCAAGACCCGGGAAAAGATCTTTGATGTTGCGCTTTCCGACGGGCGCACCGATGGTTCGGTACCCGTGGGTAATACCGTGGACCTGAAAACAGCGAAATACACCAACGATATCGGTGCTACCGAGCTGGTTGCTGTATGGAGCGATCCTGAATTCGACCCGGGATTGCGCGCATTCTACTACGCGCGTGTGATCCAGATACCGACACCACGTCATTCACTGTTCGACGCCATTGCCCTGGGGATCGATCCGGAGGAAACCGGGCACCCGTCGACGATCCAGGAACGTGCCTACTCCTCGCCAATCTGGTACACGCCCGACCCCGGTGTCCTGAAGGAGGTGGCGAAAATCGTCATCGCGAAGAAAGCAGGCATGACGGTCGATTCGGTGGTCAGTGACGGTTTCGTGCAGCTTTCGGGCGATGATATCCGCAGCGAGCTGCTGGGCAAGACACTGATGCTGCGCGATCTGACGTCCGGCAGGGTGTATGAAGGAGAATTGCTCGAGAGCGGCACGCGTGTCCTGAGGGAGGCCACCACACAAACCGCGCAGCAGACGGCAGATGCGCTATTCCATGGAGGTGGCCCCGTGCTGCTGGGTGAGGCGGCCTACGAGATCAGGGGTGACGCCATCGTGTCCAGCGACGGACTGCGGACGATCAGCTCCACCCTGTATCGCAAGGGAGACCGGATCGTGGGTGCCCGCGATGTCGATAACGGGGCCGTCAACTTCGAGCTGACCGTGAAGTAACCGGAAGCCGCCATCGCGCATCCGCCGAAGGATGCACGATGGCGGATCCTGGCTGTTTTTTCCTGCACATTGTTCGTTATCCAGGCGCATGACCATGAAGTCACTACGATCGATATATAAAGAACCCTTGTTGCATTTTCTTGTCCTGGCAGTCGGACTGTTTGCCTTGCACAGTGTTGTTTCGCATGAGGATGCGGATGCCGATGCCAGGCGCATTGTTGTCGACCAGGACAGTTTGCTGAGATTCATCCAGTATCGCACCAAGTCCTTCGAGACGGATACGGCACAAAAACAGCTTGCATCTTTCACGGATGAAGAGCTTGACAGGGTGATCGACGATTATGTGCGCGAAGAGGCCCTGTATCGCGAGGCCAGGTCGCTGGGCCTCGATCGTGATGACTACGTGATCAAGCGCCGCCTGATTCAGAAGGTCGATTATGTCGCACGCGGTTTTGCGGAGACATTCGGTAGTATGACCGACGAGGATATACGTAACTATTTTGAAGAAAACATGAGTGATTACTATATCGAACCGCGCATCACCTTTACCCATGTCTTTTTCAGTGCGGAGCGGCATGGCGTGGCCGGGGCCAGGGCGCTTGCAGAGCAGAAACTGGCGGAACTGCAGGAAACAGGGGCAACATTCAATGATGCGCCCAAGCATGGCGAGCGCTTTCTCTATGGCATGAACTATGTCGAGCGCTCCGGGTTATACGTGGAAAGCCACTTCGGTGCGGACACGGCTGAACAGCTGTTTGCCATCGAGCCGGGCCAGCATGCCTGGCAAGGACCGATCATGTCCGGGTACGGTGCGCACCTGGTCATGGTTACGCAAAAACAGGCAGGCCGCATGCCGCTACTGGATGAAGTGCGCGACCGGGTCGCCCAGGAGGCGCGACGGGCAATTATCACGAAGCGCGCCAACGAAGCCACGCAGCAGATCGTGGACAGCTACGATATCGAACTCGTGTATGAAAAGCCCGCAGAGAAACTTGCCAGCTTTGTGCAGTGACCGGTAGAAAATGAAAAAGCTCACACTTCTTCTGCCTGCGCTCTTTGTCCTGTTGCAGTCGCTTGCGGCGCATGCGCACGACACGCGCCCCCTGTATGTGGAGATCAACGATCAGGGCGACAATGTTTTTTCCGTCATGTGGAAGGTGCCGATCACGGTGGCGGCAACCAATGTGCCCGAAGTCGGGCTCCCCGGCGGCTGCCTGGCAGCCGCGCCTGCCAGTGGCGGGAAAACCACGCGCAAGCAGGTCTATCGATGCGCGACCGATTTGTCCAATGAATCGATCACCATCAAATACCCGCGTTACAACCCCTCGATATCGAGCCTGGTTCATTTTTCGCGCCTGTCCGGCGAGACTTATTCGGTGGTATTGAGCCCGGATGTCACCAGCTGGCGAATACCGGAGAAGGAGCAGACCTGGAAAGTGGCCAAGGAATACATGGCGCTGGGTATCAAGCACATCCTCGAGGGGTATGACCATCTGCTGTTTATCGTGTGCCTGGTGTTGCTGGCGGGGACCTTCAAGCGCATCCTGGTTACGGTCACCGGTTTTACCATTGCCCATTCGATTACCCTCGCACTTGCAGCGCTGGGCCTGGTCAAGGTGTCCGTCGCGCCGGTGGAGGCAAGTATCGCGCTTTCCATTGTCTTCGTGGCCATGGAGCTGGCGCGCGATAAACGGCACACCCTGACCTGGCGTTACCCCATCGCCGTGTCATCCACCTTCGGCCTGTTGCACGGCTTTGGCTTCGCCTCGGTGCTGTCGGAAATCGGCCTGCCACAGACCGAGATCCCCACTGCACTGCTGTTCTTCAATGTCGGTGTTGAAATCGGGCAGATCATGTTTGTTGTTGCAGCCGTCACCCTGTTCCTGGCCGGGAGGGCCGCGATCAGGACACTGCGTAACATGACCTTCAGCGATATACTGCATCGCGTTCAGCAGCCGGCCGGTTACGTCGTGGGTGTGCTGGCCATGTTCTGGACCCTCGATCGCGTGTCCGGGTTCTGGGCATGAAGGCAGTCACAGGATCCTCTCGATAACTGCTACCGTACCGACCGCCGTGATGCAAAGTACGGCTACTGCAACGGGCTGAACTCCGTGGCAGCGCCCGGCCTCCACTGGCGTGCCGGTGAAACAGGCCTTTGCAAGTGGTTTTATTCCCTGTATGGCACCGTGTTTTTACGGTAAAGTTCTGGGCCGTTCCTGGCAGCATGTCGTTCCGGCAATATTAAGGGAAGGTTTCTCTTGGCAATCAGTGTATTTGACCTCTTCAAGATAGGTATCGGGCCCTCGAGCTCGCATACCGTCGGCCCCATGCGCGCGGCCGGCATGTTTGTCGAACGGCTCGTGGAGGCGGGGCAGGCAGGGCGCCTGTCGCGTATCCGGGTGGAGCTGTACGGCTCACTGGGCGCGACCGGCAAGGGTCATGGCACCGACAAGGCGGTCATCCTGGGCCTGGAAGGGGAAGTACCGGAGCAGGTCGACACCGCCGCGATCCCGGAGCGTCTTGCCGCTATCGATACTACCGGCAGGCTCAACCTGCCGGGCGCAATCGGGGTGGCGTTTGATGCGCAGCGTGACCTGCAGTTTTTTCGCCAGAAGACGCTGCCGCTGCATCCCAACGGCATGAAATTTCTCGCCCTGGATGAAGCCGGTGAGTGCTTTCTCGAGCGCACCTACTACTCGGTCGGCGGCGGTTTTGTACTGAGTGAGACGGCCGCCGGGGAGGATCGCATCGTCGAGGATGAAACCAGGCTGCCGTTTCCGTTTACCAGCGGCGCAGGGCTGCTCGCGCAATGCGAGGAGCAGGGCGTTTCCATCAGCCGGATCATGCTGCAGAACGAGCAGACCTGGCGCAGCGAACAGGAGATCCGCTCCGGGCTGCTGCATATCTGGTCGGTGATGCAGGAGTGTGTCGAGCGGGGCTGCCGCACCGAGGGGGTGCTGCCGGGCGGGCTGAAGGTCAAGCGCCGCGCCGCGCTGCTGCACCGCCAGCTCACCTCCGAGCACGAACTGCACAAGGTGCCGCTCGGCACCATGGACTGGGTCAACCTGTTCGCGCTCGCCGTGAACGAGGAGAATGCCGCGGGCGGGCGCGTGGTGACGGCGCCGACCAACGGCGCCGCCGGCATCGTCCCGGCCGTGATGCACTATTTCTGGAAGTTCTGTCCCGGCTACAGCGAGGATGCCATGGTGCGGTTCCTGCTGACCGCCGGCGCCATCGGCATCCTGTACAAGGAGAACGCCTCGATCTCCGGCGCCGAGGTCGGCTGCCAGGGCGAGGTGGGCTCGGCCTGCTCGATGGCCGCCGCGGCACTGACCGAGGTGTCCGGCGGTACGCCGGCGCAGGTGGAGAATGCCGCCGAGATCGCCATGGAGCACAACCTGGGGCTGACCTGCGATCCGGTCGGCGGGCTGGTGCAGGTGCCGTGCATCGAGCGCAACGCCATGGGCGCGGTCAAGGCCATCAACGCCGCGCGCATGGCGCTGCGCGGCGACGGCAAGCACTTCGTGTCGCTGGACAAGGTCATCAAGACCATGCGCGACACCGGCGCCGACATGAAGACCAAGTACAAGGAAACCGCGCGCGGCGGCCTGGCCGTGAACGTGATCGAGTGCTGATCCGTTACTGCCTGTCCCGGGCAATGACGGGCAGGCCGGCCTGACTCATTTGCCGCTCCAGCAAAACACGCAGGCCCAGCAGGGCCGGGTGCGGATGGATGATCACCCGTGTTGGTATTGCCGCGAGGTAGCCGGAGAACCTGCCCTTGTCCTCGAAACGCTGCCGGAACCCGGTGTGCATAAACGCCTCTCCCATGGCGGGCACGATACCGCCTGCAATATAGACGCCGCCCCGGGCACCAAGGGACAGCGCGAGATCGGAGGCAACCGTGCCGAGCAAGGCGCAGAACAGCTGAACGGCCCCGGCACAGCACGGCTCCGTTCCTGCCAGGCCGTGTTGCGTTATTTCCTCCGGCAACAGCGGTGAGGGTTTCACGCCTTCGATAGCGGCAACGGCCTGGTACAGGTTGACCAGGCCCGGACCTGAAACAACGCGCTCCGCGGAAACATGCCCGAAACGCCGTCGCAGCCAGGCCAGGACTTCGGCCTCGCGGTCGTCGGCAGCTGCCATGGTGACGTGTCCCCCTTCCGTCGCGAGTGGAAGCCAGCCCCGGTCAGACGGGACCAGGGCGGAGACGCCGAGCCCGGTTCCCGGCCCCAGCACGGCAACCGGTGCATCCCTGACAGGCGTGCCGCCGCCGACCTGCAAACAGTCGTTCTCGTGCAGATCCGGGACGGCCGCCGCCATGGCAACAAAATCATTGACCACTGAAAGCGCCTCGAAACCGAGCCGGCGCCGCAGGCCATCAGTCGAGAACGACCAGTCGCGGTTTGTCATGGTCACGCTGTCACCGGAGACCGGACAGGCCACGGCAAGGGCGCCACGCACAGGGGCGGCAGCGGGGCGCGCCTGACCAAGGTATGCCTCGATCGTGGAGTACAGGTCGGGAAAATCATCGCATTCCAGCACGGCGATGTTTCCCGGCATGCCGTTTGCTTCGGTCAGCGCGAAGCGGGCATGGGTGCCGCCGATATCACCGATGAGGCCGGGTGCGTCGGTCTGTTCGGTCATGCTGTTCAGCCTCCGCAAGCTGCGCCGCGCAATGCACGGCGACGCGGTTAGCCACTATTCGTAAAAGTCGGGGCCCTGGAACGGATCGTCCATTTTATCCAGGTCATGGTGGATCGGGGCCAGCGATTGCAGGTAGATGGTCAGTGCATGCCGGTCGTCTTCCGTCAATTGCATGGAACTGGTCCCCAGTACCTCCAGCATGAGGCCGCCGGCATAATAGCCATCGGGCTTGCGCCCGGTGGACAGGAAGGTTTCCAGGTCCTCATGGCTCCAGCTGCCGATACCGGTATTCTCATCCGGAGTGATGTTCGGGACCCGCGCGCCTTCCGGCCCCTGCGAGGTGCCTGCCAGGTAGCGGCTCATTAACGGACCGCCCAGCGGGCCACGCGGGGTATGACATTCGCTGCAATGCCCCAGTGCCATGGCCAGGTACTGGCCACGGTTCCATTCCCTTGATTCACGCGGATTAAACTGCAATACCCCGGGAGTGAACCGGTCCCGCTTCCAGTGCGCGATCAGGGAGCGGTTCCCCAGGAACCAGACCAGTTCATGGGGACGGTTCCTCCTGGTAAACCCGGGTTGCGCCATCAGGTAGCTATACAGCGCCGCGATGTCTTCGCGTGTCATCCCCGTGTAGGAGGGATACGGAAAAGACGGATAGTAGTGTTCGCCTTGCGGGTTGATGCCCTCGCGCAGTGCGCGAACCAGGTCTTCCTGTGTCCAGCTGCCGATACCGGTTTTCTTGTCCGGAGTGATATTCGGACTGTAGAAAGTCCCGAACGGGCTGTCTATCGCGCGCCCGCCTGCCAGCGGGAGATCGACGGTATGACAGGAGATGCAGCCGGCCGCGAAGAAGATGTATCGGCCCTTTTCAAGACGCTCGTCATTGGCCGTCATGCGCCCGCTAACAGCAAGCAGAGCAAACAATAAAATGATTGACGGAAGGGGTTTCATGCAGGAGATCCTGTCATCTATCCGGTATGGGCCTTGAAAGGGATCGGTAGCTACCGGTATTTCCTTGAAGTATTCCGGTCGTATTATTTCTCGCGCCAGGACCAGCGGAAACAGGTCCGCTGCAGTATCCCCCGCCTGCGCGGCAGGCGGCGGTCAGCGTTTGCCCTCGAGTTCGCGGCGCATATTCAGGATCAGGGCCTCGGTCGTTTCCCAGTCGATGCAGCCGTCGGTAACGGACACCCCGTACTTCAACTTGCTGTGGTCTTCGGGGATGGGCTGATTGCCCGCGTGCAGGTTGCTTTCCATCATCAGACCGATGATCGACTCGTTGCCGGCGAGGATCTGCCGGGTCACCTCTTCCGCGACGCCGGGCTGCAGGTCCGGGTTCTTGCAGGAGTTGTCGTGGCTGCAGTCGACCATGATATAGGGGCAGACGCCCGCTTCCCTGAGTGCCTGCTCGCAGCGCGCAATATTCCCGGCATCGTAGTTGGGCTTGCCGTTGCCGCCGCGCAGCACGATGTGGCCATAGCGGTTGCCGGTGGTCTCCACGGTGGAGACGTGACCGTATTCATCGATGCCGAGAAAGATGTGCGGGTGGCTGACCGACTTCAGCGCGTTGATGGCCACGCTGAAGCTGCCATCCGTGCCGTTCTTGAAGCCGACCGTGCAGGACAGGCCGCTCGACATCACGCGGTGGGTCTGTGATTCCGTGGTGCGTGCGCCGATCGCCGACCAGGAGATCAGGTCCTGGATATACTGCGGCGAAATGGGGTCGAGCGCCTCGGTTGCCAGCGGCAGGTCCAGTTCCGCCAGTTCCAGCAGCAGCTTGCGCGCGATCTTGAGGCCTTCCTCGATCTCGAACGAGCCGTTCATGTGCGGGTCGTTGATCAGGCCCTTCCAGCCGATGGTGCTGCGCGGTTTCTCGAAATAGACGCGCATCACCAGGAACAGGGTGTCGCTGACCCTGTCCGCCAGCGCCTTGAGGCGCTTGCCGTACTCCAGCGCGGCGACCGGGTCATGGATGGAGCAGGGGCCGACCACCATCAGCAGGCGCTTGTCCTTGCGGTCCAGGATGTCGTGCACGATGGCGCGGTTGCGGACCACCGATTCGACCACGCTGGCCGTGTTCGGCAGCTGCCGTTTCAGCTCGTGCGGTGTGATCAGCGGTTTTACACGGCTGATGTTGAGGTCTTCGATGCGGTGGTCTGTCATATTCGTGCGCTTGCTGCAATGGTCGCTAGTTCAACAGGTACACGTAAACCAGGTAGCCGATGCTCCACAGCGACAGCCCGGCGCCCCAGAGGCACATCCAGTAGTGCCTGCTGCGCAGGCCGGCGTAGACGAACCCGATGCCAATCAGGAAGCTCAGTGCCGCGGTAAACGTCAGCGGACCCTGGTCCGGGGCGAGCGCCTGATCAGGTTCCTGGCCGATGCGGTAGCGCATGTGCTGTTCCCTGGTTTGTTTGCCTGGTTAAAAAAGCCCCTCCGTGAGGGGCTTTGTTTTAATTCGATCAAGCGCCGGTATGGCCTGTGCTGTCACGTAAGCCTGTCATCGCGAGGAACGAAGTGACGAAGCGNNGAGATTGCTTCGCTACGCTCGCAATGACGGCGCAGATGAGAGGCGCAATGACCTCCATCTATCCCTGCGCCGTCACTTGCCGGCGATCTCCTCCAGTTTCCTGGCCTTGATCACCTGGCCGTCGAGGCCCGCTTCCTTGCCGCTCTTGCCGTAGGCCACGCTCATCAGCGTGGAGTAGTACACAACCGGCATCTTGAAGTTGGTCTTGTACTTCTGGTTGATGTGGTTCTGGTAGACCTCGACGTTCATCTGGCACACCGGGCAGGGTGTGACGATCATATCGGCACCGCCGTCGTAGGCCGATTCGATGATGTCCTTGATCAGCGCCTGGCTCTTTTCCGGTTCACTGAAGGCCAGCGCGCCGCCGCAGCACGATACCTTCTTGTCGTAGTTCTCGATCGGCTCGGCGCCCATGGTCTCGACCAGCTTGTCGAGGTACTTCGGGTTCTCGTAGGATTCGCCGTCGATGCCGAACGGGCGGTTGGTCTGGCAGCCGACGTAGCCGGCGATCTTCATGCCGTCGAGCGGCTTCTTCACGTGCGAGCCGAGCTCGTCGTAGCCGAAGTCCTCGATCAGCACTTCCACCATGTGGCGGACCTTCTGCTTGGCCTCGACCTTGAGACCTGCAGCGGACAGTGCCTCGTTGGTTTCCGCCATCAGCTTGTCGTCGCTGTGCAGGCGTTCCTGGGTCTCCTTGGTGGCCAGCCAGCAGGCAGCGCAGGTGGCGACGATGTCCTGGTCGGGGTGGGCCTGCTCGGAGAGCGCCATGTTGCGCGCCGACAGCGCCAGGCGCGGCAGTTCGCCACCACCGGCGTAGCCGATGGACGCGGAGCAGCAGTTCCAGTCCGGAATCTCGTTCAGCTCGATGTCCAGCGTGTCGCACATGGAGTTCACGGACACCATGTAGTTGGACGCGGATGCAGCCTTCTGCGAGGAGCAGCCGGGGTAGAAAGAATAGGATTTCTTAGCCATGTTTCAGTTCCTCACTTGCCGGCCACGGGGATGCGTGCGGCCTCGAGTTCTTCAGCCTTTTTCAGGATCGCCTGCAGGCCCTTGGCGTCCTTGCACTTGTGACCGCCGATCAGTTCCATCGGGCTGAGGCGCTTGGTCAGGAACATGCCGAGACCGACGTCCTTCATCTTCAGCGAGGTCTTGATGCCCTCGCTGATGCCGTTCATGAAATACAGCGCCAGGCCCAGCTTGAGCTCGTTGACGCGGCCGGTCTTGCTCAGGTTGTCCCAGAACTTCTGCGCGAACTTGTGCGTCGGCTGGTTCTTCGGGGCGATACCGAGGCGCTTCGCGTAGTGTGCCAGGCCGTGCATGATGTGCGTGATCGGCAGTTCGCGCGGGCAGCGCACGATGCAGTTGTAGCAGGAGGTGCACATCCACATGGAGGTGGACTGCAGCACTTCGTCGCGCTTGCCTGCGCGGATCATCATGAACAGTTCCTGTGGCGGATGGTCCCAGTGCGGGCCGAGCGGGCAGGAGCCGGAGCAAACACCGCACTGCATGCACATCTTCACCCATTCGCCTTCCTCGACGTTCTCCTCGACTTCGCGGAGAAAATTATTGCGGTACTGTTCGACCATTTGTTGATTGGCATCGGTCATCTCTTTTCTCCTAGAACTTGAACGGGCTCATGCCGACCTGTTCGATGGTGTCGGCCATGTCGTTGATGAGTTGCGGTGCACGCTCGATGTCGGTGATGGCGACCTCGTAGGTGGCCACGCGCTCCTTCTCGAGGTTGAGCGACTGCAGCGTGTCGTCGATCTTGCTCATGCGGTAGTGCGCCATCTCCGAGCCCTTCACGAAGTGACACTGGTAGTTGTCGCCCTTCTGGCAGCCCATCAGCACGATGCCGTCGTAGCCGCTGTTCAGCGCGTCGGTCACCCAGATGGTGTTGACGGAGCCCAGGCAGCGTACCGGGATGACGCGCGCGTACGGCGAGTAGTGGTTGCCGTTCTGCGCGGCCATGTCGAGCGCCGGATAGGCGTCGTTCTCGCAGGCCAGGACCAGGATGCGCGGCTTCTCCTCGAACTCGTCGGGGATCTCGATGTTCTTGAGCTGCTGGCCGACGGTCTCGACCGAGTAGTTCTCGAACGAGATCACGCGCACCGGGCATGCACCCATGCAGGTGCCGCAGCGGCGGCAGCGCGACTCGTTGAACTGCGGGTAGCGGTTCTCGTCCTCGTCGATGGCACCGAACGGGCATTCCACCGTGCAGCGCTTGCATTGCGTGCAGCCTTCCTTGCGGAAGCTCGGGTAGGACAGGTCGCCGGAACGCGGGTGCGCGGCACGGCCGAGCTTGGCGTTCTCCAGCGCCTGGATGGCCTTGAGCGCGGCGCCGGTGGCGTCTTCCTTGGCCTGCTGCATGTCCATCGGACGGCGTACCGGGCCGGCGGCGTAGATGCCGGTGCGGCGCGTCTCGTACGGGAAGCAGATGAAGTGCGAGTCGGGGAAGCCGTACTTCAGGTGCGGCAGGTCCTTGCCCTGCCGGTAGTTCAGGTTGAGGATGGAGTCCGCGTTGATGGTGAACTGCCCCGGCTCGTCCTGCGGGACTTCCTCGATGTCCACGCCGGAGTTCGGGATCATGCCGGTCGCCAGCACCACCAGGTCGGCGTTCTCGCTCACTTCCTGGTCCAGGATCAGGTCCTGGAATTTCACCTGCACGCTGCCGCCGTTGGCGGTGACCTCGGCTACCTTGCCCTTGGTGAAGGTGATGCCCTTCTGCTGGCCGCTGCGGTAGAAGTCCTCGCCACCGACACCCGGGGTGCGCAGGTCGCTGTAGATGATGTTGGTATCGATGTTCGGGTTCTGGTCCTTGAAGTACATGGCCTGCTTGATCGAGGTCAGGCAGCAGTGACCGGAACAGTAGGGCAGGTGGCCCTCCGCGGTGGAACGCTGGCCGGCGCACTGTACGAATACCACGTTGCCGACTTCCTTGCCGTCGCTGGGGCGCTTGATCGGGCCACCGTTGGCTTCCAGCGCCAGCTTCTCCAGGCCGGCCTGGTCGATCACGTCCGGGGTCTTTCCATAGCCGAGTTCCGGTAGCTGGCTGGCGTCGTAGTTGCGCGCGCCGGTGGCCATGATGATGGCGCCGAAGTTCTCCGTGGTCGTGGAGCCGGACTCCGTGGAGATGTCCGCCGAGAAGCTGCCCGGTGCGCCGCTGGTCTTGGTGATGGTGCTGTTCAGGTGCACGGTGATCCTGTCGCTGCCCTCGACCGCGGCCGCCAGTTCGGCGACGCCGGTGTCTTCCGGGTCGGCATAGGGCATGGATTCAGGGATGCGCTTGTACTCGTCGTGCGCGCTGCCGCCCAGTACGCCACCCTTCTCCACGATGGTGACCGGGTAGCCGGCACCGGCGGCCTCGATCGCGGCGGTCATGCCGACGATGCCGCCGCCGACCACCAGCAGGTGGTTGTTGCTGGCCGCCTCGGCGTTCGCGCTCGGCACCTGCATGTACTTGACCTCGAAGCAGCCCATGCGCACGTAGTCGGCCGCCATCTCCTGCGTGGTCTCGCGTGCCTCGTCGGTATCCGGGCGCACCCAGATCACGCCCTCGCGCAGGTTGGCGCGGGACAGCGCGACGTTGTCGAACTTGAAGGCGTCGTTCTTGGCGCGCCGCGAGCAGGCGGCGATCACGACCTTGTTGACGCCCTCGTTGTCGATGTCGTTCTGGATCATGGCCACGCCCTCGGCGTTGCACAGGAAATCGTGCTCGCGCACCAGGTTGGCCTTGCCCTCGCGTTCGGCGATGGTGGCCAGCTGGCCGCAGTCGATCCGTTCACCCAGGCCGCAGCCCTTGCAGATATAGGCGCCTACTTTGATTTCGTCTGACACTGTTTAACCCTCCGCTGCGGCAACCCGGTTGACCACCTGGATTGCACGTAATGCACTCGCCGTCGCGCTCTGTACGGCGCGGTTCACATCCAGCGCGTCGGATGAACATCCGGCCGCGAAGATGCCGCCGTTTTTCTCGTTCGCCTCGATGAAGCCGTTGTCGTTGATCACGACGTCGATCGGGAAATCAGCCTTTGCCACGCTCGGCTCCATGCCGACGGCCAGCACGACCAGGTCATGCGGGTTGCTGTAGCGGTGATAACCCTCGGTGTCCACACCGTGCAGGATCGGGTTGCCGGTGTCCTTGTCCTCGGTAATGCTTGCTACCTTGGACTTGATGAAGGTGACATTGGGATCGGCCTGGACGTTCTGGTAGAAGTCGTCGATGCGATCGATGGCGCGGATGTCGATGTAGTAGACGCTGGCCTTGAAGTCGTCCTCGTACTTCTCGCGCAGGTAGGTGGTCTGCTTGAGCGTGGCCATGCAGCAGATGCGCGAGCAGTGCTTCAGGTGGTTGCGGTCGCGCGAGCCGGCACACTGGATAAACGCCACGTTCTTCGCCTCCTTGCCATCGGACGGGCGCAGGATCTTGCCGCCGGTCGGGCCGAACGGGTCCAGCATGCGCTCGAACTCCACGCTGGTGACGACGTTGTCGTAGCGGTCGTGCCCGTAGGGCTGGATCTTGTCGGCGTCGTACGGCTGCCAGCCGGTGGCCCAGATGATGGCGCCCACGGTCAGCGTGGTCTCGGATTCCTGCATGTCGAGGTCGATGGCGTCGTACTTGCAGGCATCCTTCGCCTTCTGCGCATCGTCGGTGCCGATCATGCGCGGATCGATGACATAGCGCTGCGGGTAGGCCATGTTGAACGGCAGGTAGGCGCCCTTGCGCTGCTTCATGCCGTAGTCGTATTCGCTGTCGAACTCGGCCTCGACGGCCTGCTCGCATTCGCCGCAGGCGGTGCAGTTGCTGTTGACGTAGCGCGGGGCGGTCTTCAGCGTAACGCTGTAGTTGCCGGTCTCACCGGAGACGGCGGACACCTCGGTCATGGTCAGCACGGTGAGGTTGCGGTTGGCCTTGGTGCGGCGCAGGTTGATTTCCATGCCGCAGGACGGGAAACACAGCTTGGGGAAGTACTTGTAGAGCTGGCTGACCCGGCCGCCCAGCGACGGGTTTTTCTCGACCAGAATGACCTGCTTGCCGCATTCGGCAGCCTCGATAGCGGCGGTGACACCGCTGATGCCGCCTCCCACCACCAGAATGGTCTGGTTGGTTGCGATTACATCCGACATTGGTAGTCCTCCAAAAAACGCCGACAGAGCGTTTAAACACATGAATTCTTTAGAGATTTATGTCGGCTCCGGTGGCTCGCAGAAGTCCTTTTCGCGCGCAGGCTGGAACCGGGAAATCAGGACAGCCAACAATACCGTTTCTGCCCCGATGGCGCCATATTCAGGGGGGGGTGGTTCTATCGAAATTTAGAATGGAGAAATAGAAACTTTATATATAAGGTGACGGGCCGGGTTTTGGCCCGTCATCCCGGCGCATGCCGGGATCCGGCCAATACTCGCGCAGAGACGCAAAGGACACAGAGACTCGCAGAGAAAATAACCACTGTCTCGCGCAAAGACACAAAGGCGCCAGGAAAATATCGCTGTAGGAGCCGATTTCATCCGCGACGCTGCCCGCGATACAGGCGCAGAGCCGGTCCTTGCGAAGGCAGGGGCCGGGATCCAGGACGCCCTCTCCCCCCCGGGAGGAGGCCGGGGGTGAGGAGAGTTTGGGCTCTGACCCCGGTTTTCCAATAATTTCCTCTGTGCCCTCTGCTTACTCTGTGGCAAAATCTTTTTTAATTCAAACAGTCACCGATAGCTCAATGTCCATCAAAGCCCTCAAACCCGAAGAATATTTCATCACCGACGAGCCCTACTACGAGCCGGTTGGCGACGAGATCACCGTGTTCACGGCTGCCTACCAGAACCAGCTGCCCATCCTGCTCAAGGGCCCGACCGGTTGTGGCAAGACGCGCTTCATGGAGCACATGGCCTGGCGACTGCAGCGCCCGCTCATTACCGTGTCCTGCCACGATGACCTGACCGCCTCCGACCTGGTCGGCCGTTACCTGGTCACCGGTGGCGAGACCGTCTGGGTCGACGGGCCGCTGGCCAGGGCCGTGCGCAGCGGCGCCATCTGCTATCTCGACGAGGTCGTCGAGGCGCGCAAGGACACCACCGTG
>JABAHR010001211.1_pt1 | contig 33559 bp, 27 predicted proteins | sample 7062101 | NCBI WGS metagenome assembly JABAHR01 (sample SAMN14534553, study PRJNA622989) | marine sediment metagenome | biome: marine biome [ENVO:00000428]; feature: marine pelagic biome [ENVO:01000023]; material: deep marine sediment [ENVO:00002113] | place: India: Gulf of Kutch | collected...
GTCGAGGAGAAGGACGATAACGATTGGCAGGAGAAGCGCATCCGGCGCCTGCTGAATCCCCTGGACGGCGAGGGCGAGCAGTAGCGATACGCCTCGCCCACCGCAGCGGTACCGCGCCCCCGGCACCGGGAGCGGGCTAGGCCGAGAGCACCTTCAGTAGCTTGTCGATGACGACGTCGAGCTGATCCCGGCCGACGGTCAGCGGCGGTAGCAGGCGAATCACCGTCGGTCCCGCGGACAATGCCAGCACGCCTTCCTCCATCAGCGCCACGAGATAAGGGGTGGCCTTTTCCTTCAGCTCGATGCCGATCATCAGCCCGATCTGCCTGAGCTCACGCACCCGTGCCGGTTGCTTTTCTCGGAACCGCTCGGCGAAGTAGTCACCGAGCTCACGCGCGCGCCGGTCGAGCGTGTGCTCCTGCATGTAGTCGATGGTTGCGAGCGCCGCCGCGCAGGCGAGGGGATTGCCTCCGAAGGTCGAGCCGTGCATGCCGACCGCCGGTGCGACGCGCTCACTGGTGAGCACCGCGCCGATGGGAACGCCGCCGCCGAGCGCCTTGGCGAGACACAGGATGTCGGGTGAGATTGCGTAGCGATCGCTGGCGAACATGGAGCCGGTCCGGCACAGCCCGGTCTGGATCTCGTCGACGATGAACAGGACACCTCTCTCGGTGCACAACGCCTGCACGGCGCTCATGTAGTCGGGATCTGCAGGACGCACGCCTCCCTCGCCCTGCACGGGCTCGAGCACCACGGCGGCAGTGCCGTCACCGACGGCATCGCGCAGCTTGTCGATATTGTTGAACGGCACGAAGGAGAAGCCCGGTAACAGCGGCTCGAACTGATCGCGGTATTTGAACGTCGCGCTGAGCGCACCCATGGAGCGGCCATGAAATCCGCGCATGGCGCACACGAACTCGCTCTTTCCGCTCGCATGGCGGGCGAACTTGATGGCGGCCTCCATGCTCTCGGTGCCGGAGTTGCACAGGAACGCGCGTGTCAAACTCGCCGGTGAGATGGCGACGAGCTTCTCGAGCAGGCGGGCGCGCACGTCGTTGTAAAAGATGCCGGCACAGGTTGCCAGCGTCTTCGCCTGCTCGGCGATGGCTTCTGCCACCTGCGGATTCGCATGGCCGACGTTGGCAACGCCGACCCCCGCCGTGCAGTCGATATAGGCCCTGCCCGTGTCATCCCAGACCGTGGCGCCCTCGCCGCGCACCAGCGTGAGGTCGCGCTTGGGATAGACCTCGAAGGCGTATTTCCTCTCGGTATCCGCGTAACTCATTGAATAATCGTGCCTTTTCCTGCCAGGGCGTCGCTGATCGGGGTGCCGGTGCGGCCGTCGCCGATGATTACCCGGGAGGCGCCGGACTCGAAAAGGCGCCTCAGCGCCAGCATCTTTCGCTTCATGCGGCCCTCCACCTGCTGCTCGCGGCGCTCGATCTCGCTGCGCGAGAGCTCGGCTACCAGAGACGACGGGTCGTCCTTGTCGTCGAGGAAGCCGGGTGCCTCGATGAGCTGCACGATGCATTCGGCCGCGAGCGCGTTCTGCAGCACGTTGACGATGTCGTCGTTCTCCGAGTTGATGGCGTGGCCGCCTTCGTCGACGATGGGGATGGTGAGCACCGGAACGTAGCCGTTCTCGATCAGCATTCGCAACAGGGATTCGTTCACCGTTCTCGGTTTTCCGGAAAAATCCCGTTTGAGAAGCGTTTTGCCGCCTTCGCGCACGCGGATGCCGCGATTGCGCTCGCCCTGCACCGCGCGTCCGTCGATGCCCGAGAGCCCGACGGCGTTGACGCCGCTGCGCTGACAAAGCTCGACGAAACGGCTGCAGCGCAGTCCCGCGTAGCTCATCATGATCGCGTCGATGGCCTGCTCGTCGGAGTACACGCTGGTGTAGCCGGACACGGACGTGAGCACCTGCTTCGGCGTTCCGAGCCGCTCCGCGATCGTGTCGCGCACGGCATTGGCGCCGAGCACGACGATGGCGGGCGCGGTGAGGCCTGCGAGATCGGCGGCAATCCCCTCGAGATTGATGGTGGCGCCGCCTCCGATTTTTATGATGTACACCTCGGATGCTTCCCGCTGTCTCAGAGCCGCGCGATCGTGTGATTCTCTATGGGCTGCCAGCCGGGCTCGCCGGGATACGCGACCGAGCAGACGCGATCCATGCCGGCCCGGCGGCGGCGATGCAGCTGAAAATATCCCGGGTCCTCGTTGAAGACCGTGGCGAGATAGGCTGACTCGATATCCGCCATGATGAAATTCATCGCACGCACGTAGCGCGTGCGTTTCTCGATCACCTTCACGCCGCGATCCATTGCGCCCAGCATATCACCCTTGTCGAAGCGCTTGACGTAATTGAAGATCTTTTCCGCGCCGATGCGCCCCTCCTCGCGGATACGAACGCCACGCAGCTCGCCGTTGAAGATGAACACGCGGCGGCCATCGAAGAACGGCATGTTGTTCTCGACGCAGATGCCTTCGTCGCGAAACGCGCTGCGCGCATGGGCGAGCAGCAGGGTCGTCTCGCCGAATGCGCCGAGATCATCCTCCCACACGGGCCGAATGTCGTGGTAGAGCCGCCACTCGCCGCCCTGCAGCCAGGCGCAGCCCCAGCCGTGACCCTGATACTCCGTACTGTTCCTGGAGATCTCCGCGAATATCTCCAGGTGTTCCCGTGCGGTGAACGGCGAGTCGGTGCGGACGTAGAGCAGGCGGCACATCCGATCGGCCGGTTCAGATGGGGTGGAGTCCGGGAAATTCGAGCCCGGTCGTCTCGTCGATACCCAGCATCAGGTTGAAGCTCTGCACCGACTGTCCCGCGGCGCCTTTCATGAGATTGTCGATGGCGCTGATGACCACCAGCCGGTCGGAGCCGGACTCGCGCTCGAACCCGATGTCACAGTAGTTCGTCCCGGCGAGCAGCTTGGGCTCCGGATACCGGTAGATCCCGCTTCGCTCCTTGACGATGCGAATGAAGGGCTCGTCCGAGTAGTCCTCGCGGTAGATTTTCCAGACGTCCTTCTCGCTGACGTCTTCTTTGAGGAACACGTGGCAGGTGGCGAGGATGCCGCGCACCATCTCGATGGAGGTGGCCGAGAAATGAATCGCCGGTCCGGGAAGCTCCTGGATCATCTCCGCCACGTGCCGGTGGCCGGTCGGCTTGTAAGAGCGCACCGCGCCGCTCCTCTCGGGGTGATGGCTCGCATCGCTCGCGGCGTTGCCGCCCTCGCTCGAGCCGGCCTTGACCTCGACCACGGCGGTTTCGATGAGATCGCGCCGGTGCAGGGGGGACAACGCCAAAATAGTCGCGGTGGCGTTGCAGCCGGGAGAGGCGACGAGTTCCGCGCTTCGTATCGACTCGCGATGACGTTCCGGCAGCCCGTAGACAAAGCGCTCGAGCAGATCGGTGCGGCCGTGCTCGCGGCCGTAGTAGCGCTCGTAAAGCGACGTGCTCTTCAAGCGAAAGTCGGCGCTCGAGTCGATGATCTTCGGCGCGAGCTTGCGGAAATCGTCGATGCGATCCATCGATTGCCCGTGGGGCAGACAGAGAAACAGCACGTCGCAGGGCTCGAGCTCGGAGATCGTGCAGAACTTGAGCCGCGTGGATTTCCTGAGATTGGGATGGGTGTTGTGGACGAACTTACCGGCGAAGCGCTCGGAGGTCACCTGCTTGACCGAGCAGTCCGGATGGAAAAGGAGAATCCGCAGCAGCTCGCCGCCCGTGTAGCCCGAGCCACCGACGATGGAAACCGAGGTCACGCGGATCTCCCAAGCACGTAATCGACGATCTTGGCCGGGATGTTGACGCCCGTGGTGTGGATGCTGTTCTTGAACTCCATCGTGTAGTTGACTTCGTTGACGAGCAGACCGTCGGCCGTCTCGAAAACATCGATGGCGACGACGCCCCCGCCGACGGCCTTGGCTGCGCGCAGCGAGATGTCGGCAAGCTCGTCGTAAACCGGACAACCGGTTGCGACACCCCCGAGCGCAGTGTTGGTGATCCAGTGCTCGGAGGTGCGGTAGATGGCGGCGATGCACTCGTCACCGACGACGAAGCTGCGGATGTCGCGGCTTTGCTTCTCCACGTACTTCTGCACGTAGAAGATCGAATGGTGATAGCTGCCGAGAATGGCCTTGTGCTCGAGTATCGACTCGGCCGCCTCCCGGTCGTTGACCTTCGACAGCAGCCGGCCCCAGGAGCCGACGGCCGGCTTGAGCACCACCGGGTAGCCGAGCTCCTCGATGGCGTCGAGTGCGGACTGCTCGGTAAAGGCGATGCGCAGCTCCGGCTGCGCCACGTCCGCCTCCTTGAGCGCCAGCGACGTGAGGATCTTGTCGCCGCAGATTCTGGCCACCTCGGAGGTGTTGATGCACGGGATGCCGACGCTCTCCATCAGCCGCAGACCGTGCATGGCGCGCGAGTGGTTGATGCAGCGCTCGAGCACGACGTCGACGTCGGGTCGCCTTTGCAGATCGAAGATCAGCTTGCGGTCATCGAGCATCTCGAGCTCGACGCCGTCGCGCTTGCGGAATTCGTCGAGAAGTAGCTTTTCGTCCTTCCTGATCAGCGAATGCAGGAAGCCGACCTTCATTCGCCCCAGTCCTCCTCGGTCTCGGGGGCCTCACCCAGCGCCGCCGGATCGACCTCCAGGACCTCCAGCTCGCTGCCGCAGTCCGGGCAGCTCAGCAGCTCTCCGACGACGGTGTCCTCCTCGAGCTCGACATCGCCGCTACACACGGGGCACTCCGCCATTTCCGATCTCCTCCATCACAGATTTTGCGTCGTTGCACGGGTTCGGCCCGCGCACGGCCCCGACCCCGATGAAAACCCGGCAATTCTAGTGCCGCCACCCGGCGCTGGCGAGGGTCGAGCCGGGCTCGCCCCGGTGCGCGCAGCGCCGCCCAGGCCTCGACGGCCGGCCCGCGGCGCCGGCGCCGGTCAGCCGCCCGACGCGGCTCGGGTTGGCCTCCAACGCGCCGATCTTCGCATCCGGGCGTGTCTCGACACCAATGCTTCCCGCGGCGCCGGCGGTGTTCGGAAAGGCGACGTTCAGGCGCCGGGGAGGCTCACGGCCAGCGCCTGCCAAGGCGAGATAAATCACTTTGAATCAATAAGTTATGAATTTCTTTTCCGGATCCGCCGGGCGCCCTGCGGGTGCCGGGTCGCTGTCCGCCGCCAGCTAAAGTTCGCGCAGCCACGGCCGATGTTTTTAGTGTCCGCGGCGCTTTCCGGGCTCTCCGCGTCGCGGACGTCGACTGGCGAGCAAACACTCACGTGCGGGGCGCGCCGCGCCGCTGGGGCGGCAACGCGGTCGGGGCGGGCGTTTCGATGTTCCAGTCCTGCCTTGGTGTCAGAGGCCGCCCGGGGTGCCGGCACCACACCTGTGCCTTGCGATTTGCAGCGGGATGACTGCCTGAAGTGAATGTGTCCATTCTCACGAGCCACCGCTTGCTGGTGCTTGCAGTCGCAGGCCTTTTCATCGTCGGCAGCTACTTCCACGCATTTCAGACCCCCGAGCACGGCTTCTACCGGCTCGCCAGCCTGGCGCTGCCGGCCGGCACCGTGTCCTCGGCGGTCGCCGTGGTCGCCATCGACGACGCGGCCATCAAGGGCATCGGCGCGTGGCCCTGGCCGCGGGATCGCATCGCTGCGACCGTGGACCGTCTGCGCCGTTTCGACGTGCGCGCCATCGGCATCACGCTCCCCCTGACGGAGGCGCAGACGCCGCCGGCGCTGGCCGAGCTCGTCGAAGACGCCACGCGTTCCGGCCGCAGGCTCTCGCGCACCCTGAGGAAATGGGCGGTCAAGCTCGACAGCGACGCGGACCTGGCGCGCGCGGTGGAGCGCCACGGCGGCGTGGTGCTGGCAGCGGGGATCGCGAAAGGCGGATCGGGATCGCTCGAATCCGCCGCCTTGAAGCCGGTGACGGTGCAGGAGAGCGGCCCGCTCGGTGTTCTGCTCGCGGCACCGGCGGCGACCGATCGCGCCCTTCAGCCGCCGCTCGACCAGCTCGCGCGTTCTGCCGCCGGCGTCGGCGTGATCGCGGACCCGCGCAGCGCGTCGTCCGCGTTCGCCATGCCCCTGGCCATTCGCGACGACGGCGCGGCCTATCCCGGCTTCATCACGCTGCTCTCGGCGCTGGCGCGCCGCATCTCCCCGGGCAGCATCGCCGTCATGCCCGATCACGGCGTGCGCATCGGCAACAAGACCGTGCTCGTCGCCCCCGATCTCAGCTACCGCCCGCTGCCTCCGGCGAGCGGTGAAAAGGCCGAGCGCGTTCCGGTGATCTCCGTTGCCAGGCTCTGGGAGTCCGGCTTCACCGGCAGGGGACTCGCCGGCAAAACCGTCCTCATCGGCCTGACCCAGGCGGACCTGGCGCCGCCCTTGCGCGGCAGCGGCGGTGCCGAGCTGCCGCCGGTGGTCTGGGCGGCGCATTCGCTCGCGAGTCTTCTCGAGCGAAGCCATGTGCACATGCCCGCCGCCTTCTACGGCATGCAGCGGGCGATCATCGTAGTGCTCGCCATCGCGCTGCTGCTGCTGCCGCGCCGTTGGCACGGCCGCACGTCCATCGTCATCACGGGCATCCTCGCACTGGTCATGCTCAATGGCGAGCTGATCGCGCTGCTCGTCGATCAGCTGTGGCTGCCGATGGCGCTGCCGACGCTGTTTCTGCTCACCGCGCAGGGCGCTCTGCTCGCGCGGCGTACGTCGATCCTCGGTGCCGGCATGTCATTCAGGGAGCTCGCCGAGGTGCGCCGTGACTACGCCGCGACGCTCAAGAACCAGGGCCGTCTGGACGAAGCTTTCACGCAATATCGAAAGAGCCCCCAGCACCAGGGACTGCTCGAGCCGCTCTACGAGCTCGGGCTCGCCTACGAGAGCCGACGGCAGTTCGCCAAAGCGATCGCGGTGCTCGCCCAGGCGGCGCGAATCAAGCCATCGTTCAGAGACATCCGTGGCCGCATCAAGCGGCTCAAGAAGGTCGAAGCCGAGCTCGGCGCGAAGCCGCTCGCCGGAAGCACGCCCGGCAACAGGACCGTGATCCTCAACGATTCGGGCATCGAGAACCCGATGCTCGGGCACTATCGGCTCGAGCGCGAGATCGGACGCGGTGCGATGGCGGTGGTCTATCTGGCCACCGACGAGAAGCTCGGTCGCAAGGTCGCGGTCAAGACGCTCTCGCTCAACGACGAGTTCACCGGCGAGGCGCTGAAGGAAGCAAAAGAGCGTTTCCGGCGCGAAGCGGAAGCCGCCGCGCGTCTCAGCCATCCCAACATCATCACCATCTACGAGACGGGCGAGGATCACGATCTCGAATATATCGTCATGGACTACGCCGAAGGCGAGAGCCTCGAGGACTACACCGATCCCGACGATCTGCTNNGACGTGAAGCCCGGCAACATCATCTATGACCGTGAGACCGCCATGGTGAAGGTGACCGATTTCGGCATCGCGTGCCTGACGGACGCGAGCCGCACACGCACCGGCACGGTTCTCGGCACGCCATCGTACATGTCGCCCGAGCAGGCGGCCGGAAAGAAGCTCGACGGGCGCTCGGACCTGTTCTCCCTCGGGGTCACGCTCTATCAGCTGTTGACCGGGCGCCTGCCGTTCGTGGGTGACTCGTTTGCCAATCTCATCTATCGCATCACGACGCAGAAACATCCGGCCATCAAGAAGATTCGTCCGAGTCTGAATGCGAGCATAAGCCGAATCATCAATCGAACGCTGCAGAAGGATCCGGATCAGCGCTACGACAATGGCGCGGAGCTGTCGGAAGCGCTGCTCAGATGCCAGGAAAAGGTAAGACGCACGCGCAAGAGCGTCGGTCGTGCCTGACCGGCGACGATAAACGAAAAGAGGATTCAACCAAATGGGAAAGCTAGTGCAAATCGTGGATGGCACCTATGTGCGCGAGTATCCGCTCAACGAGGGCACCTTCCGGATCGGGCGTAATGTCGACAACAACATTCAGCTCGATGACGATGCCGTGAGCGGCTACAACACGGAAATTTCCATCAAGCCAAGCCAGTACATGGAGGGTCTGCACGACTTCTGGCTGAAGGACCTGCAGAGCACCAACGGCACCAAGGTCAATGGAAAACGCACGAAGAAGTGCATGCTCAAGCACGACGACGTAGTCAAGATCGGCACCCACCAGTTCAAGTTCATCGACGAGCACCAGGTGGCGCGCACGCGCACGAGGATTCTGATCAACGAATAGAAGCTAATCGCCGCCGAGGCGCAGCGCCTTTCGGCATGCTTCACGGTCCGAGGCAGGCAATCAAAGCCTCGGCATTCGCCTCCATCAGCGCGATGTAGCCGTCGGGCCCAGGGGCAATATCGGTTCCCAGTGGATCGAGCACGCCCGAGCGGGCCTGCGTGCCCTCCAGCAGCACCTGCACCAGGGCGGATTCGAACTGCGGCTCCCGGAATACACAGCGGGCGCCGGAATCCGCGATCGCCTCTCTCAGCTTCTTGATGCGCCGCGCGCTCGGCGTTCGGCCGGGGCTCACCGTGACCGAGCCCACGGCGTTCAGCCCGAAACTCTTCTCGAAGTACTGGAACGCGTCGTGAAACATCACGAACGGCACCCCGCGCACCGGTGCCAGACGCGCCGCGATGCGCCTCTCCATGGCGTCGATGCGCCCGCTCAGGTGCTCGGCGTTGCGCCTGTACGCCGGCGCGTTGACGGGATCGACAGCGCCGAGCTCCGTCGCGATCGCAGCGGCGATCACCCTGGCGTTGAAGGGACTGAGCCACACGTGCGCGTCGAAGCCGGCCTTTGCCTCGTGGGCACCGGCGTGCGCATCGTCGTCGAGGACGCCCGCGCTTCGATTCGGCAGCAACCGCAGGCCGTCGAGGCGCGACAGCTCGAGCACGCGCGCGCCGTCACGACGGCCCTCGAGCGGGCGCAGGAGAAATGTCTCGAGCGCCGGCCCTACCCAGACGATGAGGTCGGCCTCGCGCAGGGCGGCGGCGTCCGAGGGGCGCATCTGGTAGGTATGCGGTGAGCCGTAGCCGCGCACCAGCTGGCGCGGCTGGCCGAGGGTGCCCATCACCGCCGCGGCGAGCGAGTGCAGCGGTCCGATGCTGGTGACTACCGCCGGCGCCGCGCAGGCCCCGGTCGACGGCATCAGCGCCGCAATCAGCAGCGCGGGTGCCGCCAGCGCCGCGAAGCGGCCGCTCGAGCGGCGTGCACAACGGCCCGTCATGTTCCGCCAGATACCCATAAGAATGTTACATTATAACAATCAGGCCGCCGCGACACGGTTGTTTCCCGGCGATTTTGCACCGGTGCGGGGCGCATGATTCAAGCTCGGCCGGGAGTTGGCCGACTACTATTAGCGTAAAGCCGCCGCTAGGGCTTTCAGGCAAGGGGCGCTCGCCGGGGCGACGATCCGGTGCTCAGGGCCGAGCCGGCCTCACCGATCCCCGGTGCCCGCAACATCTGTGCAGTCGCCGCAGTGGCGATACCAAGGAGATAGCATTCATGCACCTGAGAAAGACACTGCTGACTTCCATCGCGGCCATGATCTTCGCGATCCCAGCCCTGGTATGGGCGGGCACGCTGGAGGTCCGGGACGTGGCTATCAGCACCGGCGTCGAGGACCGCGTGCCCACGGGCATTTCGTCGTATTTCGACGCGTCGGTCGGCAAGCTGTATGCCTTCACGCGAATCGTCGGCGCCGACGGCGAGACCCGCATCTACCACAAGTGGTACCACGGTGACGTCCTGGTCGCCGACGTGCCCTTGAACGTACGCAGCGGTGACTGGCGCACGTGGAGCTCGAAGAACGTGCAGTCCGACTGGACCGGCGACTGGCGCGTGGTGGTCGTGTCCGAGGACGGCTCGGTGCTCGGCTCGGTCAAGTTCGCAGTCAACTAGACGTTCGCCGCGACGACGGCAGAAGGGGTGGCGATATCGCCGCCCCTTTTTTTTGTCGCCGGCGGTCGACAAGCGCTCGGCCCTTCTCGGAGCTGCCGCGCTTCGCCCGCGGCTTGCGCTGGCGTAGAAACGTGGCCAGGGCTCGCCCGGTGTGCGAGCTTCTCTTGCGGGCTACCTCCGAGGGCGGGCCCTGCGCGACGATGCGCCCGCCCGCCTTGCCGCCCTCGGGTCCCATGTCGATCAGCCAGTCGGCCTCGGCGATCACGTCGAGGTTGTGCTCGATGACCACCACCGTGTTGCCCGCGTGCACCAGTCGATGCAGCACGCCGATGAGCTTCTCCACGTCCGCCATGTGCAGCCCGATGGTCGGCTCGTCGAGCACGTAGAGCGTGCGCGCACCGTTGCCGCGCCGCGCCCGGCCGTCCGGCGCGTCGGTGGGGCTCGCCTTGGCGAGCTCCGTCACCAGCTTGATGCGCTGCGCTTCGCCGCCGCTCAGGGTCGGGCTCTGCTGCCCGAGAGTGAGATATCCCAGACCGACCTCGCGCAGCAGCGCCAGAGAGCGGTGGATGGCCGGATGCGCGGTGAAGAACCCGCTCGCCTCGTCGATGCTCATGGCGAGCACGTCGGCGATGGACTTGTCACGGTAATGCACCGCCAGGGTCTCCTCGCCGAAGCGCGCACCGCCGCAGGCGTCGCAGGGCACTCTGACGTCGGGCAGAAAGCTCATCTCGATCTTCTTCACGCCCTGACCCTCGCACGCGCTGCAGCGTCCGCCGTGCACGTTGAAGGAAAACCGTCCCGGTCCGTAAGCACGGATGCGCGCTTCACCGGTGTCGGCAAAAAGGCGTCGGATGCTGTCCCAGAAACCGACATAGGTGGCGGGGCACGAGCGGGGAGTCTTTCCGATGGGCGTCTGATCGACCTCGAGCACGCGGCCGATCGCCTCTGAGCCTCGCATCTCGTCGCAGCCGATCAGCGTCGCCTTGGCGCGCCGCCCGCGGCTTTTTCGCCTGCCCTCGAGCAGACGCTTGAGGTTGTCGTGCAGGATGTCGCGGATGAGCGTGCTCTTCCCGCTGCCGCTCACGCCGGTGACACAGATAAGGCGTCCGAGGGGAAGCTTCGCGCGAACCCCGCGCAGGTTGTGCAGGCGTGCGCCGACGATCTCGAGGACACCGTCGCGCGCTTGCGTTCGGGAAGCGCCGTTCAGGGGATGCGGCAGGGGCGTTGCCAGAAACCGTCCGGTGACCGATCGCGGATTGGCCATGATCTCGTCGAACGTGCCCTGGGCGACGACGCGGCCGCCGTTGACGCCGGCCCCGGGTCCCAGATCGATAACGTGCTCGGCGTGCCGGATGGTGTCCTCGTCGTGCTCGACCACGACGATGGTGTTGCCCTTGTTCTCGAGCCTGGCGAGCGTTTTCAGCAGCATGCGCGTGTCGCGCACGTGCAGCCCGATGGTCGGCTCGTCGAGGATGTAGCACACGCCGCGCAGATTCGAGCCGAGCTGGGAGGCGAGCCGGATTCGCTGCGCCTCGCCGCCGCTCAGCGACGGCGCGGAACGATCCAGCGACAGATAACCCAGACCAACCTGCTTGAGGAACGCGAGCCGCGAGCGCAGCTCGGCGAGAATATCGCGTGCAATCTGCGCTTCTCGCCCGGCGAGGCGCAGGCGCGAGAACAGCGCCTCGTTTGCATCGACGGTCATCGCGGTGACCCCGGCGATGTCGTGCCCCTTGAAGCGCACCGCCAGCGCCTCCGGGCACAACCGCCGGCCGCCGCACGCGCTGCACACGGTGTCGCCGCCCTCTGCCTCCTCGGTCCACCAGCTTTCCTCTCCGGTCTGCTCGGCATCGAAGCCCTCCAGCTCGAGGCCCGTGCCGAAGCATTGCGGGCACCATCCGTGCTGGGAGTTGAACGAGAACAGCCGGGGATCGAGATCCGGGAAGCTGCGCTCGCAGGAGGGACAGGCGCGCTTGATCGAGTAGATACGCTCCGTGGCGGTGCTCCGCGGCGTTGCCGTGCGCGCGACGCGCACCATGCCTTTGCCGAGATCCAGCGCCTTGTCGACGAGCGCCGCGAGGGCTTTCTCGGTCTTCGCCGACACGAGCACGTCTCCCACCGGAAGATCGATGTGGTGCTCCTTGAAGCGATCCAGACGCGGCCACGGGGAGGTCGGGGTGTCGACGCCGTCCACGCGCAGGCTTGCATAGCCTTTCGCTGCGGCCCACTTCGCGAGATCGGTGTAATAGCCCTTGCGCGCCACGATGAGGGGCGCGAGCAGGGTGATCTTGCGCGAGCGAAACGCGCGCATGATGCCGGCGACGATGGCCTCCCGGCTCTGGCTCTCGATGGGAATGTCGCACTCCGGGCAGTGCTGGATGCCGAGCTTGACGAACAGCAGTCGCAGGAAGTGGTAGATCTCGGTCATCGTCGCGACCGTGCTCTTGCGCCCGCCGCGGCTGGTGCGCTGCTCGATGGCGACGGTCGGTGGAATGCCGAAGATGGCATCCACGTCCGGTCGCGCGGTAGGCTGGACGAACTGGCGTGCGTAGGCGTTCAAGGATTCCAGGTACCGGCGCTGGCCTTCCGCGAACAGGATGTCGAAGGCGACGGTGCTCTTGCCGCTGCCGCTGATGCCGGTGATCACGGTGAAGCGACCGCGTGGGATTTTGATGTCGATGCTCTTGAGGTTGTGCTCGCGCGCGTTGCGCACCTCGATGGCGTCGGGAGCGCCCGCCACGGCAACGCGCCTCGAGCGGCCGTTGGCGCGCGCCGGGCGCGTGCCGCCCGCGCGGGTCTTCGCGCGCAGCGCGGTCCCGGTCAGACTGCCTTTCACGCCGGCCACCTCCCGCGGCCGGCCCTGGCAGACAAGCTCGCCGCCCGCGTCGCCGCCTTCGGGCCCCAGATCGATGATCCAGTCGCAGGCCGCGATGACGTCGAGATTGTGCTCGATGACGATCAGTGAATGGCCGTCGGCCAGCAGCCTCTCGAAAGCGGCAATCAAGGTCGCCACGTCGTCGAAATGCAGCCCCGTGGTTGGCTCGTCGAACAGCAGCAGCTTGGCGCCCGTGCTGGCCTTGGCCAGGTGCCCGGCGAGCTTCAGCCGCTGCGCCTCGCCGCCGCTCAGAGTCGGCACCGGCTGGCCGAGCTTCATGTAATCGAGGCCGACGGCCAAGAGCGGCTCGAGCGCGTCGAGCACCTTCGGCTGATCGGCGAAGAACGCGAGCGCCTGTGCAACGGTCATGTCGAGAACATCGGCCATGGACTTGGCGCGCTCGCGGCTGCGCCCAGCCGATCTCGCGCCCGATGCGAGCTTCACCTCGAGAATCTCCGGGCGGTAGCGGCGCCCGTCGCACTCGGGGCAGCGCAGGTACACATCGCTCAGGAACTGCATCTCGACGTGCTCGAAGCCGTTGCCGCCGCACGTGGGGCAGCGGCCGGTGCCGGAGTTGAAGCTGAAGGTGCCGGCCGTGTAGCCGCGCTCCCGCGCCAGCGGCTCGTTGGCGAACAGCTTGCGGATCGTGTCGAGCGCGCCCACGTAGCTGGCCGGATTCGAGCGCGTCGTCTTGCCGATGGGCGACTGGTCGACGAGCATGACGTCTTCGATGAGCTCGTGGCCCCGGATGGCGCGGTGCTCGCCCGGCGCGTCGACCGGGCGTCCCTTGAGCTTGCGCAGACCGCGGTAAAGGATGTCCTCGACGAGGGTCGACTTGCCAGAGCCACTGACACCGGTCACGCAAACGAATCGATTGAGCGGAATGCGCACGTCGATGCTCTTCAAGTTGTGCTCGGTGGCACCGACGATCTCCAGGTGCTGCTCTGCGTCAGGCGTTCCACGCGCGGCTTTTGCGCGCGCCGGCGCGATGCGTTTTTTGCCGCTCAGATACTGCGCGGTCAGAGAGCGCTCGGATCGGGCGAGCGCCTCCGGTGAACCGTAAAAGACGACCCTGCCGCCGCGCTCTCCCGGTCCGGGTCCCAGGTCCAGCACCTTGTCCGCGGCCCGCATGATCTGCTCGTCGTGCTCGACGACGATGAGCGAGTTGCCCGCATCGCGCAGCCGGTGCAGCACACCGATCACGCGTTGCATGTCCCGGGCGTGCAAACCGATGCTGGGCTCGTCGAGCACGAACAGCGTGTTGACCAGCGACGTGCCGAGCGCGGTGGTCAGGTTGATGCGCTGCACCTCGCCGCCGCTCAACGTGCGTGACTGCCGGTCCAGGGTGAGATAGCCGAGGCCGACCTCGACCAGGTAGCGCAGGCGCGAGCGGATCTCCTCGAGCAGCAGCCCGCTCGCCTCGTCGAGGGGCTTCTCGAGGGAGAGTTCGGCGAAGAACTCCGCGCAGCCGCCGAGCGGCAGCAGCATGACATCGTGAACGCTCAAGCCCGGAAGTGCCGCGTGGGCCTTCGCGCTCAGCGTCGAAAGCGGCGAACGGAAACGCTGCGCGGTGCCGAGCGCGCTGTCGGCGTCCTGCCTCGAGCCTACCCGCCAGTCGAGCGCCTCGGGCTTGAGCCGCGAGCCCACGCAAAGCGCGCAGGGCACGTAGGAACGGTAGCGCGAGAGCAGCACGCGGATGTGCATGCGGTAGCTCTTGGTCTCGAGCCAGTCGAAGAATCCCTTTACCCCGTACCAGCGCCCGTCGTTGTCTCCCTCGAGCACCCAGCGCCTGTGGGCCTTGGACAGGCGCCGCCAGGGAACATCGACCGGCACGCCGCGCCGGCCGGCATATCGCAGCAGGTCGCGCTGACATTCGCGGTAGCTCTTTGTCTGCCACGGTTTCACAGCGCCGTCGGCGAGCGTTCTGCTCTCGTCGGGCACCACGAGCGAGTAGTCGATGCCCATGGTGCGGCCGAAGCCGCGGCACGATTCACAGGCACCAATGGGCGAATTGAAAGAGAACGTGCTCGGGGTCGGCTCCCGGTAATGGATGTCGCAGTCCGGGCAGCGGTAATCGGAGGAGAACTGCCAGCTCTTGCACGGAGTATTTTCCTCGTCGAGCAGATGCACGACGACGTTGCCACGCCCGCGCTCGAGCGCCGCCTCCAGCGCTTCGACGATGCGTCCGCGTTGTGCCGAGTTGAAGCGCACGCGGTCCTGGATCACCTCGAGCCGTCGGCGTTCCCTTTTATGGATTCGCGTGTATCCCTGCCGGTTGAGAAATCCCGTGATCTCTTTTTCGGTGAAATTCTCGGGTATCGACACGTGAAACGTCACCATCAGCCTGGGTGTCGTGGTCGTGTCTCGACGCAGGGATCGGGTCTCGTCGAGCAGACGCGCGTATATGCTCTCGGGAGAATCCCGCCGCACCGGCTTTCCGCAGCCTCTGCAGTGCAGGCGTGCAGCGCGGGCGAACAGCAGCTTGATGTGATCGTTCAGCTCGGTCATGGTGCCGACGGTGGAGCGCGACGTGCGCACGGGGTTTGTCTGGTCGATGGCAATCGCCGGCGGGATCCCCTCGATGCGATCCGTTTGCGGCTTGTCCATGCGGTCGAGGAACTGACGCGCGTACGGCGAGAAGGTCTCCACGTAGCGGCGCTGGCCCTCCGAGTAGATGGTGTCGAAGGCGAGGGAGGACTTTCCCGAGCCGCTGACGCCGGTCACCACGATGAGCTCGCCCAGGGGCAGGCGCAGATTCAGCCCCTTGAGGTTATTCTGGCGTGCGCCCTTTACGAGGATGAAATCCGAAGACATGCAACCGAGATTCGCGAGTCAGCTCTTTCGTGCGGATCTATCGATTGATCATTTGGTCGGGCAGCCAGGTGATGATTTCCGGGAAAGCTAGGAAAACGCCCAGCGTGATGATATCGCAGATGAAGAACGGGCCGATGCCCTTGAAGACCGCGCTCAGGGGTATGTCCGGGCGTACTCCGGCCACTACGTAGCAGTTCAGTCCGATGGGTGGCGTGATCAGACACACCTCGCACATCTTCACGACGATGATGCCGAACCAGATGGGGTCGTAGCCGAGGCCGATGACGGCGGGATACACCACCGGCAGCGTCAGCAGCAGCATGCCGATGGCGTCCATGAACATGCCGAGGATGACATAGAAGAGCAGGATCAGGATCATGATGACGATCGGCGGCAGCGGCAGGTTGACGACGAAGTCGGCGAACATTTCCGGCAGGCCCGCAAATCCCAGGAAGCGCACGAAAATCAGCACGCCCCATATGAGGGAGAAAATCATCACCGTCAGCTTCGCGCTCTCGAGCAGCGCCTCGCGAAGCGTCTTCCAGCGCATGCCGTTCATGAGCGCGATGACGAACACCACGAAGGAGCCGACGGCGCCGGCCTCGGTCGGCGTCGCCCAGCCCGCGTACATGGAGCTGAAGATGACCGCGATGACGAGCATGATGGGCAGCGTGCCGGGCACCGATCGGAACCGATCGCCCCAGGTGAATCCCGTCAGCGGGCGGCCGAGATCGGGGTTCAGCTTCGCGCGAATAATGATGATGGCGGCATAGATCAACGCCGAGACGATGCCCGGGATGAAGCCGGCGACCAGGAGCCGGCCGACGGACTCCTCGACGATGATGGCGTAAATGACGAGTATTGCGCTCGGTGGAATGAGCGATGCAAGCGTACCGCCTGCCGCGACCACGCCGGCGGCGAGCCGCGGGTCGTAGCCGTATTTGAGCATCTCGGGAATCGCCACGCGGCTGAACACCGCCGCCGTCGCGGTGCTCGCGCCGGAGACGGCGGCGAACCCGGCCGTGGCCATCACCGTCGCCACGGCGAGGCCGCCGGGAACCCAGCCCAACCACTTGCGCGCCGCGTCGAACAGCGCCTGGGTCATGCCGGCGTGAAACGCGAGGAAGCCGATCAGGATGAACATCGGGATCACGCTCAAGGCGTACACGCTGCCCTTGGCATGCGGGATCATGCCGACGTTGGTCGCGCCCGCGGGCCAGCCGATCATGGCCACCACGCCGAGCAGTCCGACGGCTGCGGTGGCATAGACCACACGCACGCCCGCCAGCACCAGCACGACGAGCAAGCCGGTACCGATGAAGCCGATGGTGACCTCGTCCATCTAGCGCGACGCCTCTTGGTTCCGCTCGTTCTCGCCGGTCGAGCCCATGGCGCCTTCGATCTCGTGCTGCGCCATCTCCTCGAACTTCTCGATCACGGGTACCGCGACCGGCTCGGCATCCGGATGGAGCGCGAGCCGCGTGTAGGCAAGAAACTGAATCAGCAGTCGGGCCGACAAAACCGCGAACGCAACGGGCACCACCAGCTTCGAGGGCCACAGAATGATCTCGCGATCGATGGTGCTGTCGCCGAGCTGAAAGGCGCGCAGGAAATGCGTGAAGCCGTAGTACAGGAGCACGGAGATGATGCCGATGGCGATGACGATGCCGACGACCTCGAAGATCCACAGGGCGCGGCCGTGCAGCCGGCGCACCAACAGCTCCATGCGCACGTGACCGCCGAGTCGCTGGCAGTAGGCGATACCGAGAAAGGCGAAGGTCACCATAATGATCTCGACGATGTCCACGTAGCCCCAAAGCGGGTAGTTGAACAGCTTTCGGGAGATCACCTGGGTGACCGCGAACAGCATCAGGAAGACGATGAAGAACGCGGCCACCAGGTCGAAGAAGTCCTCGACGCGGCTGAGCCAGCGATCCGCCGCTCTCAGCGCCGAAGTCATGGGAATCTGTGCCCCGCCGGGCTGTGCTTCCATGACGCGATCTCGAACCGGGAAAGCCCCGTGCCGGGTCCGTCAGCGGACCCGGCACGGGGTGCCGATATTGTTATAGATTCTGGTTGGCGCGGGTCGCCGTCGTCATGACGTGATCGAGCAATCCCTGGGCGTCGAAGTCACCCTTGTGCTTGGCCACCCAGTCCCGCCACACCGGCGCGCCGCCCACCTCGCGGAATTTTGTCAGCTCCGCATCGCTGTACTCAATGGCCGTCATCTTGGCCCTGAACGCCGGCAGATTTTTGTCGTCCGCCTTCTTGTAAGCCGCCTTCAAGGCCGCGTAGGCGGGCTTCTTGGCCTCCATCATCAGATCCTGGTACTGCTTCGGCAGCTTGTTCCAGGCGCTGAAGCTGATCACCGTCGGGCAGTCCACGGTGCCCGGCGACAGATTGGCGGTGTACCAGCTCGCCACCTCGTCAATCTTGTAGGCGACGTGGGCGTAGGTGAACGGGAACGACACCGCATTCATGGTGCCGCGATCGATGGCCTGATAGACCTCGGTGGCGGTCAACGTCGTCTTGCGCGCGCCGAGCTTTTCCATGGCATCGCCGAGACCGCCGAGGGCGCGCACCGACAGGCCCTTGAACCCGTCGAGCGTCATCGGCGGCTCACCCTTGCCGAGGAACTCGTACTGGGGCAGCAGGGAGGACATGAGCGGGAAGACATTCCACTTGTCCGCCATCTGCTTCTTGACGATCGGATGCTCGTACACGGCCTCGTGCACCTCCGCCTGAACGTCGGGATTCTTGATGGGCAGGAACGGCAGGTTCAGGACCGTCAGCGCCGTATTCTTGCCCGGGTGATACGACGAGCAGATCTGCGCCATCTCGAATACCCCGGCTTTCAGGTTGTCGAGGTTCTGCTTCTTCCCGCCGAGCTGATCGCCGTAGTAGATCTTGATCTTGAAGTTGCCGCCGGTCTTGTCCGAGACGTACTTGGCCACCGTCTCGACGCCCTCGGTGAAGGCGCGCCGCTTACCCCAGACGTTGTATTTCCAGCTGACCTTCGGTCCCTGGACTTCCTGGGCCAGGCTCGGGCTCGAGCCGGTGATACCGAGGGCGAGCACGGCCACCGACAGGGCGCTCGTTATCGTTAGTAGCTTGCGCATGCTTCTCCTCCTGACATGAGTGGATCTCGTATCGGTCCCGTAACCAGAGGACCGCGGGCGCATTGTTCCCTGCCCGGCGATGCCGTTCGGCCTGCCTTCCTGGTCGTTAGTCAGGAGAATGTACCCCGTCACCCCGCGGCCGGCAAACGCCGCGGGCCGCGGCCGCGGGCGCGCCGCCGGCCACGAACGCGGCCGGGGAACCCGATAAGATACCGCCCTTTGAGGGGGAGGACGCCGGCATTGGCAGCCGCGAGCCGCAGCGCCACGGCCATTGTGGTGGTCGTCATCTGTGTCGTCATGAACATGCTGGCGCGCGGGGTGAGCGAGACCTACGCCGTGTTCCTGCTGCCTCTGGAGCAGGATTTCGGCTGGCGGCGCGCCGCGCTCACCGGGGTCTACTCCACCTACATGCTGGTGCACGGGCTGTCGGCACCGCTCGCCGGGATGCTTTTCGACCGCATCGGCCCGCGTTGGCTCTACGCCGGCGGCCTGCTGTGTCTCGGCGGCGGCTATTTTCTCGCTGCGCGATTGAATGCCGCGTGGCAGTTTCACCTGTGCGTCGGCGTGCTCGGCGGCATCGGCGTGGCGGCCATGGGCATGGTGCCGGCCTCTGCGCTGGTGAGCCGCTGGTTCCGTGCACGGCTGGGCACCGCCATGGGCATGACCTACGCGGGTCTCGGCATGGGCGTCATCGCCGTGGTGCCGCTGACCCAGTGGCTCATCGAGCGGGACGGCTGGCGCTCGGCCTACGCCTCGCTCGGCGGATTTCTGCTGATCCTGCTGCCGTTTCTGCTCATTCTGCCGTGGAAGCGCTTCGCTGCCGGCGACCCGGAAATCGGTAGCGGGCGCGGGGCGCCGGCGGCCGGCGGCTGGACGCTCGGCGAGGCGGTGCGAAGCTCGGCTTTCTGGGGGCTTTTCGCAGTTTTCTTTTTCACCGCGGTGGCTATCTGGGGCACCATCCTGCAGGCCGTCGCCTATCTCGTTGAGATCGGCTTCGCGCCGCTCGAGGCGGCCACCGCCTTCGGCGTCGTCGGCATCATGTCGGTGATCGGAATGATCGCCACGGGCTGGCTCGCCGATCGTGTCGGGCGCCGGCCGGCCGTCACCGTCACCTTCATGCTCACCATCGGCGGCATCGGTCTGCTCTTCTTGCTGGCGCAATTCCCGTACTATTGGCTGCTCGTGGTGTTCGTGGTGTGCTTCGGCGTGAGCCAGGGCTCGCGGGGACCGGTCGTTTCCACCCTGTGCGCGGAGCTGTTCTCGGGCGGCGGCATCGGCGCCATCTACGGCGCGCTCACCCTCGGCATGGGCACCGGCGCCGCCTTCGGCGCATGGGTGTCCGGATGGCTGCGAGACGCCACCGGCGGCTACGAGGCGGGCTTTGCCTTCGCTGCGCTGATGGCCCTGCTGGGACTCAGCCAGTTCTGGATCGTGCCGGCGCTGGCGCGCGGCGAGCGCCCGCAAAGACGGCGCCGGTCGGCCAGTGGCGACAAAGGCGCCGGGGAGCGCTGAAGCATGGATTTCTCGCTCAGTCAGGAACAGATCGCCATCGGCGAAGCGGTGGGCCGGATATGCGCGTCGTTCGACGACGACTACTGGCGCGAGTGCGACGCTTCGGCGCGCTTTCCGGAGGCATTCCGCGACGCGCTGGTCGAAGGCGGCTGGCTTGGCATCGCCATGCCGGAGGCATTCGGCGGCTCGGGGCTCGGCATCACCGAGGCCGCCATCATGATGCACACCATCGCGCGCTCGGCCGGCGCCATGAGCGCCGCGTCGACGGTGCACATTAATATATTCGGGCCGCACCCCATCGTCGTCTTCGGCAGCGAGGAGCAGAAGCGGCGCTGGCTGCCGGACGTCATCGCGGGACGCACGACGGTGTGCTTCGGCGTCACCGAGCCGGACGCCGGGCTGGATACCGGCAGCATCCGCACCGTCGCCGAGAAGTCTGCAAAAGGCTACGTGGTGCGCGGGCGCAAAATCTGGACCAGCACCGCGGCACGCGCCGACAAGATCCTGCTGCTGGCGCGCACGTCATCCGCCGACGAGGCCGGCGCGCACACCGGAGGGCTTTCACTCTTCTATACCGATCTCGACCGCGATTACGTGGAGGTGCGCGAGATCGACAAGATGGGCCGCGCGGCGGTGGATTCCAACGAGCTCCTCATCGACGGTCTGCCCGTGCCGCGCGAGGATCGCATCGGCGAGGAGGGCGAGGGCTTTCGCTACCTGCTCGACGGCCTCAACCCGGAGCGCGTGCTGGTCGGCGCGGAGGCGGTCGGCATCGGCCAGAGAGCGGTCGAGCTCGCGAGCCGCTACGCGCGCGAGCGCATCGTATTCGGCCGGCCCATCGGCCAGAACCAGGCCATCCAGCACCCGCTCGCCGACAGCTGGATGGCGCTGGAGGCGGCCTGGCTCGCCTGCATGCGCGCCGCCTGGGCCTACGACAGCGGCCACCCCTGCGGCGCCGAGGCCAACGCCGCCAAGTATCTCGGCGCCGAGGCCGCCTACAAGGCCTGCGAGCGCGCGGTCATGACCCATGGCGGCATGGGCTACGCGCGCGAGTTCAACGTCGAGCGTCTTTGGCGCGAGGTGCACATCCCGCGCATCGCGCCGGTCAGCCCGCAGCTGATTCTCTGTTACATCGCCGAGCGCGTGCTCGGTCTGCCCAGGTCGTATTGACGGATGATTTCGCGCAACGAGCATGCGAACGGCGGTGCCGGCCCTTTGCAGGGAGTGCGCGTGATCGATCTCACCACCATCCTGCTCGGCCCTTTCGCCACGCAGATTCTCGGCGACATGGGTGCAGACGTGCTCAAGGTCGAAGCGCCCGGCGGCGACGCCACCCGGCACGTGGGGCCACCGCCCGCCGACGGCATGGGCGCGGTGTTCCTGGGGTGCAATCGAAACAAGCGCAGCATCGTCCTGGATCTCAAGCAGGCGGTTGCGCGCGAGGCGCTGCTGCGCCTCGCGGCCGGCGCCGACGTGTTCGTGCACAACATGCGCCCACAGGCGGTCGAACGGCTCGGCCTCGGCTACGCGGACCTGGCCGCGGCGCGCGCCGACATCGTCTACTGCGCCTCCTACGGTTTCCGCGCAGCGGGCCCCTACGGAAACAAGGCGGCCTTCGACGACATGATCCAGGCCGCCTCGGGTCTCGCGGCGCTGCAGAATCGCGACGCCGAGCCTCACTACGTGACCTCGGCCGTGGTCGACAAGATCACCGGCATGGCCGTGGCCAACGCCGTGAGCGCAGCGCTGTTTCACCGCCAGCGCAGCGGCCGGGGCCAGTGCATCGAGGTGCCCATGTTCGAGACCATGGTGAATTTCAACATGGTCGAGCACCTCTACGGGCGCGCCTACGAGCCGGCCCGCGGGCGCACCGGTTATCCGCGAACGCTTTCGCCGGATCGCCGGCCGTATGCGACCAAGGACGGCTTCATCGGCGCGCTGCCCTACACCGACCGCCAGTGGCAGGCTTTCTTCGAGCTTGCCGAGCGTCCCGATCTGGCCGCGGATCCGCGCTATCAGTCACTGGACAAGCGACTGGCGAATATCGATGCCCTGTATGCGGACGTCTCCCGTCTGCTCGCCACGCGCACATCCGCCGAGTGGCTCGAAGCGCTCGACGCCGCCAACATCCCCGCGATGCCGGTCCACGATCCGGACGAGCTGCCCGAGGATGCGCACCTCGCGGCCGGCGATTTCTGGGACCTTCGAGCCGATCCGGAGCTCGGCCGGCTGCGGTTTCCCGGGCCTGCGGCGCGCTTCTCGGCGACGCCGGGCGGCTTTCGGCGCTTGCCTCCCCGGCTCGGGGAGCATAGCGTGGAGATCCTGGCCGAGGCCGGGTACGCGGAGGCGGACATCGCGGCCATGCTGGCCACCGGTGCAACCCATCAGCACGCGGCGCAGACTGCGAGAGGCGACTAGATGGCGCAACCAGGCATGCTCGAGGGTAGGGTGGCCGTCGTGACCGGCGCGGGGCGCGGTATCGGCCGCGAGATCGCGCTGCTCATGGCGCAGCACGGCGCGCACGTGGTGGTCAACGATATCGGCGCCGCGCTCGACGGCGCGGGCGCCGATCAGGGTCCGGCGGCCGAGACCGCCGCTGTCATCGAGGCGTCGGGAGGCGCTGCCATCGCCAACGGCGAGAGCGTCGCCGACCCGGCGGGCGCGCAGCGCATCGTCGAGGCTGCCGTCGAGCATTTCGGGCGCATCGACCTGGTCGTCAACAACGCCGGGATCCTGCGCGACGGCATCTTCCACCGCATGAGCCAGGAAGATTGGAAAGCCGTCATCGACGTGCACCTGATGGGCAGCTTCAACGTGAGCTGCGCGGCCGCGCGCTATTTCCGTGAGCAGGAAAGCGGCTGCTTCGTGCACTTCACATCCACCAGCGGGCTGGTGGGCAACGTCGGGCAGGCGAACTACTCGGCGGCGAAGATGGGCATCGTCGGGCTCTCGAAATCCATCGCGCTGGACATGCAGCGCTTCAACGTGCGCTCGAACTGCATTGCCCCCTTTGCCTGGAGCCGCATGATCGGCTCGATTCCTGCTGATACGCCGGATCAGAAGGCGCGCGTGGAGAAGCTGCAGCGCATGACCCCGGAGAAGATTGCCCCCATGGTGGTCTTTCTCGCGAGCGATGCTGCCGTCGGGGTCAGCGGGCAGATCTTCGCCGTGCGCAATAACGAGATATTTCTCATCAGTCAGCCGCGTCCGATACGATCGGTACACCGGGGCGAAGGCTGGACACCGGAAAGCATCGCCGAGCACGCGCTGCCGGCACTTCGGGCGGATTTTTATCCCCTGGATGTCTCGGCGGATGTATTCAGCTGGGACCCGGTCTAGACGAACAAGAAGAGTTACTGGAGAGCGATATGCCATTCGATGCGGAGCAGCTCATGGCCTACGCGATTCCGGAGGCGAGGCAGGCGCTGACACGGCGCGACTGCATGCTCTACGCCCTCGGCATCGGCGTGGGCGACGAACCCACCAGCGAGCACCAGCTGCGCTTCGTCTACGAGCCGCAACTGCGCGCCATGCCTACCATGGCAAACGTGCTCGCGCATCCCGGCTTCTGGATGAAGGCGGCTGAGACCGGGATGGACTGGCGGCGTATTCTGCACGGCGAGCAAAAGTTCACCATCCACAAGCCGCTTCCGGTGGAGGCGAACCTCGTCGGGCGCACCCACGTCAAGGCCATTGCCGACCGTGGCGCAGGCAAGGGCGCATACGTCTATCTCGAGCGGCACGTGGTGGACGCGGACAGCGGGGACGCCGTGTGCACCCTGGAGCAGACGACCGTGTGCCGCGGCGATGGCGGTTGCGGAAGCATCGGCGAGGTCGAGCGAACGCGGCGCGCGATCCCCGTGCGCGAGCCCGACCACCTGTGCGATCTGACGACGCTTCCCCAGGCGGCATTGCTGTATCGCCTGAACGGCGACATGAATCCGCTGCACGCCGATCCGGAAGTCGCCCGGTCCGCCGGCTACGATCGGCCGATACTGCACGGACTCTGCACTTTCGGCGTGGCCGGGCACGCTATCCTGCGGATTTGCTGCGATTACGAGCCCGATCGAATCAGCAGCATGTCCGTGCGCTTCACTGCGCCGGTCTTCCCGGGTGAAACCATCCGCACCGAGATGTGGCACGTGGACGAAGGACTCTCGTTCCGCTCCCGCGTCTTGGAACGCGACGCGGTCGTGCTCGGCAGCGGCTGGGTGGAGTTCAACGATTAGCCCGGATTCAGGCACGACGCAGTACACCCGCAGCGGTGACGTTCACATCGCCTACCAGGTCCACGGCCAGGGGCCGCTCGACATCGTCTATGTTCCCGGCTGGGTCTCGCACGTGGAGCTCGCCTGGGACGAGCCGACGCTCGCGCGTTTTCTCGGCCGGCTCGCGTCGCTCGGGCGGCTGATCACATTCGACAAGCGCGGCACGGGGCTCTCGGACAGGGTTCCCGAGGACCAGCTTCCGACCCATGAGGAACGCATGGATGACCTGCGTGCGGTCATGGACGCGGTCGGATCGAAACGCGCGGCCCTACTCGGCATCTCGGAGGGGGGCGGCCTTTGTGCCCTGTTCGCAGCCACCTACCCCGATCGCACCTGCGCTCTCGTCTTGTACGGCACCTTCGCGAAGAGAATCTGGAGCCCCGACTATCCCTGGGCGCCGACGCCGGATCAGCGCCAGCGCGAATACGAGCACGTCGCTCGCGAGTGGGGCAATCTGATGGATCTTTCACGCTCCATACCCAGCAAGATGGCCGACGAGGACTTCACGCGGCGCATAGCAACATACCAGCGTCGATCAGCGAGCCCGGGGGCGGCGGTCGCGCTGCTGAAGATGAACACGCGGCTCGACATCACCCACGTGCTCCCCGCGATTCACGTGCCGACCCTGGTGATGCATCGAACCGGCGATCTGGACGTCAACGTGGAGGAAGGCCGCTGGCTGGCAGCGCGAATACCCGGGGCGAAATTCGTCGAGCTCGAGGGCGACGATCACGCGCCATGGGTCGGCGACCAGGATTCCGTGCTCGACGAGACCGAGGAGTTCCTGACGGGGATGCGCCCGAAGCCGGTCGCTACGCGCGTGCTGGCCACCATTCTTTTCACCGATATCGTCGAATCCACCCGGCTCGCGCACGAGCTCGGCGACAAGGCGTGGAAGGACGTGCTCGACCGGCACGATCGGCTGTGCCGGGACTGCGTCGAGAAGTTCCGCGGCCACCTGATCAAGCGCACCGGGGACGGTGTTCATGCGACCTTCGACGGGCCGGGCAGGGCGATCGCCTGTGCGCGGGAAATTCTCGAGGGCGGCAGGGCGCTCGGTCTCGACATCCGCGCCGGGCTGCACACGGGGGAGTGCGAGATCCGCGGCGACGAGACCGAGGGCGTGGCTGTCCATCTTGCGGCCAGGGTTGCCGCGCTCGCCGACGCCGGCGAGGTGCTGGTGTCGCGCACCGTTCGCGATCTCGTTGCCGGCTCGGATGTCGTGTTCACCGATCGCGGCAGCCACGCGCTGCGCGGCTTTCCAGACGAATGGCAGCTTTACGCGGTTAGCTGACCGCGCGCGATCTCAGGGCCGGCGCGAAGCACGCCCGGGCACGATCAACGCGTCCAGGCCCACCGCCCCCTGGCCCCGGGGCAGCACCACGAACGGATTGATGTCGACGCTCTCGATGGCCTCGGCGTGCGCGGCGGCGAAACGCGACAGCGCCGCGAGGGCCGCGCACAGCGCCGGGATGTCGTAGGGTCCCCTGCCGCGCGCGCCTTCGAGCAGCGCGCGACCTTTGAGCTCGAGAACCATGCGCTGCGCCTCCGCCTCGTCGAAGGGTGCGGCGCGGAAGCTCACGTCGTCGAGCACCTCGACGAGAACGCCGCCGAGACCGCACATGATCACCGGACCGAATACCGGATCGCGGTGAACGCCGAGAATGGTCTCGATGCCGTTGCCGACCATGGGCGAGACCAGCACGCCGTCGATACGCGCATCCGGTCGCCGGCGGGCGACGCCCTCCACCAGGGCGGTGAACGCTTCGGCAGCCGCCTCGGCGGTGTCGATGCCGAGGCGCACGCCGTCGAGCTCGGTTTTGTGCGCGATGTCGGCCGAGGCGATCTTGAGGGCCACGGGAAGGCCGAGCGCGCGCGCTGCCTCGGCGGCCTCCGCGGGTGTTCGCGCCAAGCGGTCGGCGACCATGGGCACGCCGGCTCGTGCGAGCACGCGCTTCGCCTCCTGCTCGCCGACGGGCGCCTCGGGCAGGGACGCTGCAGGCGCGACAGCGTCGCTTTGTGCTCGCGTGGCGGGCACCTGCAGTGACCGCTGAATCCGGTGCAACGCCGCGATGGCGCGCACCGCGCGGGTCGGATCCTCGAACACCAGGCAGCCTGCCTGCTCGTAGTCGCGAACGATCTCCTCGGGCGCGACGATCACCAGGGCGATGAGGCGCTCGGGATATTTCGCATGGGCGTTCTCGATGGCCCGGCGCACCGGCGACACCATCGATGCGGCGGCTGCGACGTAGGTGAGAAAGACGACGATGGCGTCGTACTCGTCGCACTCGAGCATGATGTCGAGGAAGCCATCGATGAGCTCGGGTTGGTTGAAGACCTGTGCGGTTGCGTCGACGGGATTGCGGGTCGCCGCGAAGGGCAGCAGCGCCCGCAGGCGTTCGCGGGCAGCGTCCGGCATGGCGGCGACATCGAGTCCGGCGGCGACGGCCGCATCCGCCATCTGGATGCCGACGCCGCCGGATATGGTGAGAAAACCCACGCGCGGGCCCTTGGGCAGCACACCCTGCGCGCACGCATAGGTCACATCGAGCAGCTCCTCGGTGTCGCCCGCGCGGTAGGCGCCGAACTGGCGCAGCACCGCATCGTAGATGGCGTCGGTTCCCGCGAGCGCCGCCGTGTGCGAGGTGGCCGCCTCGGCGCCGATGTCCGAGCGCCCGACTTTCATGAATACCACGGGCTTACCCTGGCTGCGCGCGAGCGACAGAGCGTTGAGCAACGCGTCGCGATCCCGGATCCCCTCGGCGTAGGCGACGATGACGCGAACATCCGGATCGGCGGCCAGGCAGGCGATGCACTCGCCGAGCTCCACGTCGCACTCGTTGCCGGTGGTGATCCAGTAGCGCACGCCGATGCCGCGGCGAATTGCCAGCAGCGACACGTGGCTGCCGTACGCGCCGCTCTGACTGACCAGCCCGACGCCGGTGGGCTTGGGCAGCCCGCTCTGCAGGGTGGCGGTGAAGGTTGCGTAGAATCCGATCGCCGAGTTGTAGATACCGAGACAGTTCGGCCCGAGGATACGCATGCCGCTGTCTCGCGCGATCTCGCTCAGGCGATCCTGGAGCGCGCGGCCGGCGGCGCCGGTCTCGGCAAAGCCGGCGCTGAACACCACTGCCGCCTTGATACCCTTGTCGGCGCATTGCTCGAGACTCGCGGTGGCCTTGTCCGCCGCCACCGCGATGACTGCGAGGTCGACCGATTCCGGGATAGCGGCGACACTCGCGAAGCTCTCGAGGCCCTGCACGCTCTTGCGTGCGGGATTGACTGGAAAAATTCTGCCCTTGAATCCTTCCTGGATCAGATAGCGCAGCGGGCGTCCACCGATGCGCTCCGGATCCTCGGAAGCTCCGACGATAGCGACGGAGGCGGGCTTGAGCAGCGCCGTCAGATCACGACGCTCGCGGGTATCGGCTTTCATCGTTCGGCTTCAAAGCAGAAAAATAACCGTGGCGTCAGCGGGCGCTAGCCGTCGTGCCACATCGGGCGGGGACATGATAGGCTGCCACGAGGCGATAGCAAACGGGGACAGGTCGTGGCGGTCGATCAGGAAACCCTCCAGCAGCTCGTCGAGAGCGTCGCGCGGTTCGTGCGCGAGCGCCTGGTTCCATTGGAGGACCGCGTCGCCCGGGAAGACGCCGTACCCGCGGACGTGGTCGCGGAGATGGCAGGCCTGGGCTTGTTCGGCCTTTCGATACCCGAAGAGTACGGCGGACTCGGCCTCAACATGAGCGAGGAGGTGCAGGTCGCCTTCGAGCTCGGCAAAACGTCGCCCGCGTTTCGCTCGCTCATCGGAACCAATAACGGCATCGGCTCTCACGGGTTGATCATGGACGGCACCGAAGAGCAGAAGCAGCGCTACCTTCCGCGCCTGGCGCGCGGTGAGCTCATCGGCGCGTTCGCCCTGACCGAGCCCGGCTCGGGATCCGATGCGGCATCACTCAGCACGTCGGCTGAGCGCGATGGCAATGGTTATGTGCTCAACGGCACCAAGCGCTACATCACCAACGCGCCGCAGGCCGGTCTGTTCACCGTCTTCGCACGAACCGATCCCGGGAAGCCCGGCGCTGACGGAATCTCCGCTTTCCTCGTCGAAGCGGGCACGCGCGGGCTCTCGCTCGGCCACGCGGATCGCAAGATGGGTCAGCAGGGCGCTCACACCTGCGACGTGATTCTCGACGACTGCCGGGTCAGCGGGGACGCACTGCTCGGCGCCAGCGAGGGTGTCGGCTTCAAAACCGCCATGAAGGTCCTCGATCGCGGCCGTATTCACATCTCGGCGGTGTGCGTCGCCGTGGCCGAGCGCCTGATCGAGGACAGCCTCCGCTACGCCGCCGAGCGCGAGCAGTTTGGTCGACCGATCGCCGAGTTTCAGCTGGTGCAGGCGATGCTGGCCGACAGCCGCGCGGAGGCCTATGCGGCACGCTGTATGGTGGAGGAGACGGCGCGCCGGCGCGATGCGGGTCGCAACGTGACCATCGAGGCGAGCTGCTGCAAGATGTTCGCTTCAGAGATGGTCGGGCGCGTCGCCGATCGCGCCGTGCAAATCCACGGCGGCGCCGGCTACATGGCCGAATACGGCGTAGAGCGCTTTTATCGCGACGTGCGCCTTTTCCGCATCTACGAGGGCACTACGCAGATTCAACAGCTGGTGATTGCGCGTAACATGCTGAAAGAGATCGCACAGGAGTGACACCCCGATGAGCAGGCAGCTGGACATGTTCGACCTGACCGGCAAGGTGGCCGTGGTCACGGGCGGCAACGGCGGCATCGGCTTCGGTATGGCGAGAGGGCTTGCGCGCGCCGGTGCAAACGTCGCCGTGGTGGGCCGCAACGAGGAAAAGTCTGCGCAGGCCGTGGCGGCGCTGCGCGAGCTCGATGTCGAGGCAGAGGGCTTTCGCGCCGATGTCGCGGATGCGGGCGCGGTCAGCGCAATGGTCGACGCCGTGGTGCGCGCGTTCGGCGGCATCGACATCCTCGTCAACAACGCGGGGATCAACATCCGCAAGCGCCCGGAGGATCTGGAGCCGGAGGAATGGCAGCAGGTGCTGAACACCAACCTCACCAGCGCCTATCTGTGCAGCCGTGCGTGCTATCCGCTGCTCAAGCGCGCCGGCGGCGGCAAGATTCTCAACAACGGCTCCATGCTTTCGATTTTCGGCACCCCCTGGGGACCCGCCTACGCCGCCAGCAAGGGCGGCATGGTGCAGCTCACGAAATCCCTGGCGACGGCGTGGGCGGCCGACAACATTCAGGTCAATTGCTTTTTGCCCGGCTGGATCGACACCGAGCTGACTATCAACGCGCGGCGTGAGGTCGAGGGGCTGCACGATCGAGTGCTCTCCCGCACGCCCGCGGGACGCTGGGGTGACATCGAGGATTTCGAGGGGCTGGCGATTTTCCTCGCCAGTCCGGCCTCGAATTTCATCACCGGCGTGGCGATTCCCGTCGACGGCGGCTTCTCGGTGTCGGGCTGAATGGCCGGCGATCGTTACGATTTCATCGTCGTCGGCGCGGGCTCTTCGGGCTGCGTGCTGGCCAATCGTCTTTCGGCGGATCCGTCGGTCCGGGTGCTGCTGCTCGAAGCGGGTCCCAGAGACACCAGCCCCTGGATCCACATCCCCGTGGGCTATTACCGGGGGATCGCGAACCCCGCCATCGGCTGGGGTTACGAAACCGACCCCGTGCCCGGCAGCGGCAATCGCCGGATTTCGTGGCCGCGCGGCCGGGTGCTCGGCGGCTCGAGCTCCATCAACGGTCTCATCTATATCCGCGGTCAACACCAGGACTTCGATCACTGGCGCCAGCTCGGCAACAGCGGCTGGGACTGGGACAGCGTCAAGCCGTATTTCATTCGCGCCGAGGGCCGGGAGCGCGGCGCCGACGATTTCCACGGCGCCGACGGGCCTCTGGGTGTTTCCGACGTGCACCGTAACGAGCTCTGCGACGCCTACATCGGGGCGGCCAGGGAAGCCGGGGTACCGTACAACCCCGACTTCAACGGCGCCCGCCAGGAGGGCGTCGGTTACTTTCAGCTGACCACGCGCCGCGGACGGCGGAGCAGCACCGCGGTGTCGTATCTGAAACCCGCGCGCAACCGGCCCAACCTGCGTGTGGAGACGGGCGCGCTGGCCACCGGAGTCGAGTTCGAAGGCCGGCGGGCAACCGGAGTCACCTACCTTCAGAACGGGCGAACCCGGACCGCGCGCGCCGATCGCGAGCTGGTGCTCTCGGGTGGCGCCATCAATTCGCCTCAGCTGCTGCAGCTCTCGGGGGTCGGTCCCGCGGCATTGCTGCGCGAGCACGGCATCGACGTCGTCCTCGATCTCCCGGGAGTCGGCGCCGATCTGCAGGATCACTACCAGGCGCGCAACATCTACGAGTGCACGCGACGGCTTACCGTCAACGACGAGGTGCGCAGCCCGTTGCACAAGGTTGCCGCCGCGCTGCGCTGGGCGCTGTTCCGCACTGGTCCGCTGGCCATCGGTGCGGGGCACGTGGGTCTGTTCGCGCGCACGAGACCCGAGCTCGAAACACCCGACGTGCAGTTTCACTTCATCCGCTTCAGTGCCGACGGACCCGGCGGCAAGCTTCACGATTTCTCGGGCTTTACGGTATCGGTGTGTCAGCTGCGCCCGGAGAGTCGCGGCACGATTTGCATACGCTCGGCGCAGCCCGACGAGCCGCCTTCCATACAGCCCAACTATCTGGCTACCCGCGGGGATCAGGAGACGATGATCGCGGGCATGCAGCTTGCGCGGAAAATCATCGAAATACCTGCTATGAAATCCTATGTGCGCCGGGAGGTGTTACCGGGTTCGGACGTGAATAGCGACGAAGAGATGCTCGAGTATATTCGCGACTACGGCTCGACAATTTTCCATCCTACCAGCACCTGCCGGATGGGCCAGGACGCCATGGCCGTGGTCGATGAACGGCTTCGCGTGCGCGGGCTGCAGTCTCTGAGGATCGCCGACGCATCGGTCATGCCGACGGTGGTGTCGGGAAACACCAATGCGGCCTGCGTGATGATTGGCGAGAAGGCGGCCGACATGATTTTGCAGGACGCCCGATGAATATCGCCGAGCACATGACCGCGATCGTTGCTGCAGGCATCGCGGTCATTCTGCTGCTGGCGATCGTCTTGCTGGCCAAGCCGGTCCGCAACCTTCTCGATCAGTATCGCGTGCGGCGAGCCATTCGGCGAATGGGCACGGAATCCATCAGCAATGTCGTGCTCTCCGATGGCATGGACGGTCACGTGTTCATCGAGTACCTGGTGCTGACCCCGAGCGAGGTGCTGGTGGTCTCGGTGCGGCGCTACGCCGGCGCCATCTTTGCAGCCGACAATATGGACATGTGGGCGCAGGTAACCGACGGGGGAAGCTTCAAGTTTCCGAACCCGCTTCACGAGATCCAGTCCGCCACCGCGGCGGTCAAAGCTCATCTGCCGGATGTGGCGGTCAGCGGAATCATCCTGTTCGGCCGCGACAGCACCTTCCCCAAAGGCAAGCCCTACGGCGTCTTGCACATCAGCGAGCTCACCAGGCGACCCAAGCTGGCTGCGGACACGGTGATACCCGAGACCGTGAGGCGAGCCTGGGATCGTCTCCTCGAGCTCAAGTCGGCGCTCTGAGACGCGCCGGGCTGCTTCTCTGCACGGGCCGTCGAGAGCCCCTGCCGCAGCGCGTTCCGGGCCGAAAAGGAATTAAACTATTGGTCCCAAGTGCCTAATCGGGGAAGGGATATTGCGCCATTGGGAACAAAAGGAGGTTCTATAAGGAATTAGGTCGTGGTATACCGGCACCTGGTCACGAATCGTTACAATCGTTTACTTCTTGGACGCAAAGGGGAGATGGAAAGCTCCCCGCAAATAACAATAAGCCGGCGGTGTGCCGCCCCAACGGGCGAGGCGCCGACGGACACGCAGGCCGTCACAGATAGCGCGAGGGCTTGTCGTACGGACTCACCGCGAGCCGCATTGCCACACTTGGTGTTCGTAGTCCGAATCGGAAGCGGAATGCGGCATTGATTCTCGAACCGCGTCGCTCTGTGCGGGCGCCGTCCCTCACGGGCGGGAAGGGCCGGGAAGGGGCGGGGAGCAGGAATTTGTCACATACATCCGGGCAGGAAGCGAGGATACGCGCACTTGCGCCGATCTCCCGGCTGTCGCTGACAGACCAGGAAGCCATCCTGTCGCAGGGGATGTTCCTCACGTTCTCCGCCGGAGAGATCGTCTACGCCCAGGGGCGTGAGGACAACTACGCCAACTACCTCCTCGAAGGAAGCGTCGAGTTTCTCTGGAACGGGCGCTTTGTCCGGCATCTGGACGCCGAGCAGTCGCCGACCAAGCGTGCCCTCGACGGCCCGGGACCGAAGCGCTACACGGTAAGGGCGAGGACCTGGTCGCTGATACTGCGCATCGAGCGCAGCGAACTCGAGCGCAAGCTCCGGCTCGCCGATCTCGACACCAGGACGTCGGACCTGGAAGAGACCGACATTACCCGCGAGCAGCCGTCGAACTGGATGATTCGGATGCTGCAGTCGCAGCGTTTTGCGAACCTGCCGCCTCAGAACATCCAGCGTGTGTTCGAGCGCATGGAGCGCATCGACGCGAAAGCAAACGAGTTGATCATCCGCCAGGGTGATCCGGGCGGGTACTACTACGTCATCGAAGAGGGTTACTGCGACGTGACCCGTGCGCCAAGCAGCGGGGGGCGCGAGATCCACCTGGCCGAGCTGGGGCCAGGAGATGGATTCGGCGAGGAGGCGCTCGTATCGAACATGCCCCGCAACGCATCTGTGACCATGCGCTCGAACGGCGTGTTGATGCGCCTCGACAAGGAATCGTTCATCGAGCTGATACGCGATCCCCTGATTCACGCGGTTTCCTACAAGGACGCTCACCGCATGATCGGCGAGGGTGCAGTTTGGATAGACGTGCGTCACCGCGATCAGTTCGCGAGGGGTTCGTTTCGCAATGCGAGAAACATCCCGCGCGCGGTCATACGAACCGAATGTCGAAAGCTCGTCAAGGGCCGCAAATATATCGTCTG
>JABAHR010006044.1_pt2 | contig 33485 bp, 24 predicted proteins | sample 7062101 | NCBI WGS metagenome assembly JABAHR01 (sample SAMN14534553, study PRJNA622989) | marine sediment metagenome | biome: marine biome [ENVO:00000428]; feature: marine pelagic biome [ENVO:01000023]; material: deep marine sediment [ENVO:00002113] | place: India: Gulf of Kutch | collected...
CTGAGGTTCTACCGTTGAACTACACCCGCGCATCAGAGCCACAACCCAAACTTTGCCTCGGGTCCGTTCCTCTCGCCGCCGCGCGCACCACCGCGCGGCGAGGCGGGCAGCGGGAGCGCGCGCCGCGCGCCCCGACGGGGCCGGCCGCGGGTGCGCTCCCGGCTTGCTGTCAGCCTCCGCCCGAAGCGGCGAGGTCGCGCCGGTCTCCGGACGGTGGAGGGGGGAGGATTCGAACCTCCGAAGGCTGAGCCAGCAGATTTACAGTCTGCCCCCTTTGACCGCTCGGGAACCCCTCCCTAACCCAAACAGCGAATCTTCCCGCGAAATCCGGGCATTGTCAACGTTCGCGCGGCCGGCGCCGGCGCCGAAACGCCCCCCCTCACCTGCCGATTCTGGAGCCCGCAGAGGGATTCGAACCCACGACCTGCTGATTCATACCCGCTGCTGCTTTCGCAGCCCTGCCCGCTCGGGCCCGCAGACGGCTCTCGCGCCGAGCCGCAGCGCACACCGAGGCACCGGGGCGGGTTTGGGGTCTGGACTTTCTCTTCACCGTACCGTGACGGAACGCTCGTTCGGGCGCGCCGTCCGCGGGTTAGGTGGGTGGTGTAAAGTCTCTACACTCCCGCGCGGCACCGCCGGGCGGCGCCCGGAGCAACGCCTGATGGCGTGCGCCGACGCCGGTCGCCGGCGCGGATGCCTGCGGTAGCACGGGATTGCCATGCCCGCCCGTCAGCGGCGGGTGCAGGTTTCCCCGTTTTAGCCACCTCCACTCCGCGGATTTCTCCGCGAAGGTGCAATTTTACAAATCAGCTGCTCTACCGACTGAGCTATGCGGGCCGTTATTGCCTGCGCGGCGCATTGTAGGCAAACCCCCGCGCACCCGCAACGCGCACCCCTCCGGGGGCCGGCGGCGCGCCGCGCTTACTCGCAGGGAACGTCGCGCGCCCGGGCGACGGCGGTTCCCCAGTCGACTTCGCTCAACCCGCGCCGGCGCTCGTCGCGCTCTTCGAGAACGCTAACCTCCAGCCAGTAAGCCGGGTCCAGCGTGCGCATCTCCTCGCGCGCGTACGCGCGGATGTCCTGCACGGCGAGCTTGGCCACGAAACGCTGCGCCGTGGCCTGCTGCGAGAACAGCCCCAGCGACAGCGACTGCGCCTGCGCCGAGTCGCGGATGGCATAGTGCTCGATCCCCAGCGCCGACAAGCGCGAGCGCGCCGCGCGCAGCGCGTCCGCGCCCGCATAGGGGCCCGTGAAAACCCGGAAAGCGCGGATCTGCCGTGCCGCCACCGTCTGCTGCCGATACTCGAGGCCGAGCTCCGCCAGCGCGCGCACGGCGCGCTCGACGTCGTCGCGCAGGTCGAACGGGCCGATGCGCACGCACACGCGCGGCGCCGCCACCGTCCCCGGCGCCGCAGCGGGCGCAGGCGGCCGCTCCGAGATGAGCGCCATGGATTCGGCGTCGACGAGCGCATGCGGCGCCCGCGGCGGCGGGTCGAGGCGCTGCTTGGGGCCCAGCGCCCACAACAGCAATGCGCCGTTGACAATGGCGAGCGCCGCCACGAGCCACTTCATGGATGGCCCTGGGCGCATATCCGCGCCAGGCCCCGCAGCACCAGGTCCGGCTCCAGGCGCGCCGCACGGCCCAGCCGCGGCGCGATGCGCGTCGCGTCACCGCCCGTCAGCACCAGCGCCAACGGCGTGCGCAGCGCCGACTCGCATTCGGCGACGAGCCGCTCCACGGCCCCGGCGAGGCCGTAGATCACGCCGCCGGCCACGCCCTCGGCTGTCGAGCGCCCCAGCACCCCTCCCGCCTCGGTGCCGGCCTCGGCGATGCCGGCGGTCTGCCCCAACAACGCAACGCGGGCCATCGCGATGCCGGGCAGGATCGAGCCACCGGCGAAGCGGCCCTGGGCGTCGATAGCGTCGACGGTAACCGCGGTGCCGCAGTCGACCACGGCGACCGCCCCCAGCCCGAGGCCACGGGCGGCGACCAGCGCCGCCCAGCGATCGGCGCCGAGCTGTGCCGGATCACGATAGCCGTTGACCACGCCGTAGCCGGCGGCGAGCGCACGCACGAACAACGGCTTCAGCGACCAGGCGGCGGCCGTCCACGCGGCCAGGGCGCCATCCGCCTCGGCGCCGGCGACGCTGCACACGGTCACGTCGTCGGGCCGCGGCATGTCGCCCCAGACGCGCTCGAGATCGACGCCGAGTCCGTCGCACCGCCGCGGCGTCGCCGCGCCGTGCCAGGCGCCCTCGCCGGCGCACGCCCATTTCAGGCGGCTGTTGCCGAGATCGACCAGCAGCTTCAAGCGCGCACCCGCAGGCTGACCTCGCCGCCGGTCAGGCGGCGGATCCGCTGTGCGCCGTCGCGCAGCAGCAGCGCGCCGCTGGCATCCACGCCCAGCGCCGTGCCGCCGCTCACGTCGCGCACCCCCGTGACCGTCACCGCGCTGCCCGCGAGCACATCGTAGCCGCGCCACGCGTCGTGGAAACCGCCGAAGCCGCGCCACTCGAACTCGCCGAGCGCCTTCGTCACCTCGTCGATCAGCGCCGCGGCGAGCACGTTGCGATCGGGCGGATCCGCGAGCAGGGCGCGCAGATCCACCCAGGGCTGATCGATGGCCGCGCCGTGGGGCGCGCAGACGTCGACGTTGACGCCGATGCCCAGCACCGCGCGACAGGGTCCCGAGACCTCGCCGCCGATCTCCGCCAGCAGTCCGGCCAGCTTGCGTTTCCGCCAGACGACGTCGTTGGGCCACTTCAGTCCCAGACCGTGCGCTCCCAGCCGATCCAGCGCACGCACCACGGCCACGCCGCCGGCGAGACTCAGGCCCATGACGTCGGCAAAGCCGCCGTCGAAGTCCCAGGCCACCGAGAGCATGATATTGCGATAGGGGGAAGCGACCCAGGGGCGGCCGCGCCGGCCGCGCCCGGCGCTCTGGCGCTCGGCCAGGCAGGCCTGCCCGCGGGCGCGCACGCCGGCGAGCGCGGTGCGCAGGTAGCTGTTGGTGGAGTCGACTTCGTCGAGCACGACGACGCGGGGGTGGGCACCGCCGGGGCAATGCGCCGCGTCGAGGCGACGCTCGATGGCCGCCGCGCACAGCGGGCGCACGTCGGCACGCAGCCGGTAACCGCGTCCGCGCACGCTCTGCACGTCGATCCCCATATGCGTCAGCGCGCGCACGCCCTTGTGCACCGCCGCCCGGCTCACGCCCAGTTCCTTGCCGAGCGCACTGCCGGAGTGGAAGTTGCCGTCTCCCAGACGTCTGAGAAGCGCGGTACGGGTGTTCATCACGGCTCAGCGCATGCGGACGGCGAGAATAACAGCTCGCCCGGCGCCGTTGTAAGTCCCGCGCCGCGGCCGGATCCCGCTCGCCGCGACGCCGCGTTGCGAGCGCCGGCGACAGCCGCTAACCTTGCGCCCCCATGGTGAGCACGCCCCCGGACGTCGGTTCCGCGGGCGCCGACGGCGGCGCCGGGCCCGCCGTCGTCAACGTCGGCGACGAACTCACCTTCGGCGAGAAGCGCAACGGCAATCAGGAGTGGATGCTCGAGTGTCTATGGCGACGCCGGCATCCGGCGCGCGTCGCGCTCACCCTGGCCGACGACGTCGAGGTCATCGCCGCCTGGGTGCGGCACCTCAGGCAGGCCGGCCACGATCCCATCCTGATCTCCGGCGGCATCGGCGGCACGCACGACGACTGCACGCGCGAGGGGATCGCCCGCGGCCTCGGCGTGGGCCTCGAGCGCCACGAGCAATGCTACCGTCTGCTCGAGCAGCGCTACGCCGAGCGCTTCACGCCGCAGCGCCAGCGCATGGCGTGGCTGCCGGCGGGCTGCCGCCTGATCGCCAACCCCCGCGGTGCACCGGGTTTCTGTCATCAGGGGGTGTACGCGTTTCCGGGCTTCCCCAACATGCTGCGCCCGATGCTGGAGAACCTGCTGGAGCGCATCCTGCCGGCCTCTGCCGAGCCCCACTGGACGGTCCTAGAAGCGGTGCTGGCGGTGGGCGAGGGCGACGTCGCCATGGAGGTGGAGGCATTCAGCCGTGAGAACCCGGGCGCGCGCGTGGGCATCTACCCGAGCACACGCCGAGCGCGGCGCGAGACCACGGTGCGCATTCGCTGCCCGCGGGACGACGCCGCCGCCGGACGGGCGGCGGCGGACTTCCTCACCGGGCTGCAAGCCCGCTTCGGGGGCCACGCGCCGGAGCCTTGAGGCGCGCGCCGGCGCCGATCACTCGTCGGTGACGCAGCCCTCGCTCGCGGTCTTGACGTTCTTGATGTATTTGAAAAGGGTACCGCGGGTCGCCTTGAACGGCGGTTGCTTCCACTGCGCCCGACGCGCCTGCATCTCGTCGTCGCCGATGGCCACGCTCAGCGTATTGCCGGCCGCGTCGATGAGGATCTGGTCGCCGTCGCGCACCAGGGCGATGGGCCCCCCGTCCTGCGCCTCGGGCACCACGTGGCCGATGATGAAGCCGTGGGAGCCGCCGGAGAAACGGCCGTCGGTGATGAGCGCCACGTGCTCGCCCAGCCCCGCGCCCATGATGGCCGAGGTCGGCGTCAGCATCTCCGGCATGCCCGGTCCGCCCTTCGGTCCCTCGTAGCGGATGACGATGACGTCGCCCTTGGCGATGCGCCCCTGCTCCAGCGCGGCGAGCATGTCCTCCTCGGCGTCGAAGACACGCGCCGGTCCCTCGAAGCGCTCCCCCTCCTTGCCCGTGATCTTCGCCACCGCCCCCCGCGGCGCCAGGTTGCCCTTGAGGATCTGCAGGTGGCTGGAGGGCTTGAGCGGGTTGTCGAGGGTGCGCAGGATCTCCTGACCCGCATCCAGATCGGGGGCGTCGGCCAGGTTCTCGGCCAGTGTGCGGCCGGTCACGGTCATGCACTCGCCGTTCAGCATGCCTTCGCGCAGCAGGTACTTCATGACGCCGGGGATGCCGCCGACGTTGTGCAGATCCTCCATCACGAAACGCCCGCTCGGCTTCAGGTCCGCCAGGTAGGGCATGCGGTCGCTCACCGCCTGGAAGTCGTCGATGGTGAGGCGGACGTCCACCGCCCGCGCCATCGCGATCAGGTGCAGCACGGCGTTGGTGGAGCCGCCGAGAGCGCAGACCATCACCATGGCGTTCTCGAAGGCCTCGCGGGTCATGATGTCCCGCGGCTTCAAGTCGCTCTGCAGAAGTCGCCGGATCGCTTCCCCGACACGCTCGCACTCCTCGAGCTTGAGCGCGTCGACGGCGGGGATGGAGGAGCTGTAGGGCAGCGACATGCCCAGCGCCTCGATGGCGCTCGCCATGGTGTTGGCGGTGTACATGCCGCCGCAGGCGCCGGCGCCGGGGCAGGCGTTGCGCACGATCTCCCGGCGCGTCGGCTCGTCGATCTTGCCGGCGAGGAACTCGCCGTAGCTCTGGAACGCCGAGACGATGTCCACCGTGCGCCCGGCGGCGCGGCCGGGCTTGATGGTGCCGCCGTAGACCATCAGCGAGGGCCGGTTCAGGCGGGCCATCGCCATCATGACGCCGGGCATGTTCTTGTCGCAGCCGGGGATCGCGACATCGGCGTCGTACCACTGGGCGCCCATCACCGTCTCGATCGAGTCGGCGATGAGGTCGCGCGACTGCAGCGAGTAGCTCATGCCCTCGGTGCCCATGGAGATGCCGTCGCTCACGCCGATGGTGTTGAAGCGCATGCCGACGAGGCCGGCCGCCTCCACGCCCTCCTTCACCTTGGCCGCCAGATCGTTCAGGTGCATGTTGCAGGTGTTGCCCTCCCACCACACGCTGGCGATGCCGACCTGGGGCTTGTTCATGTCCTCCTCGGACAGACCCGCGCCGTAGAGCATCGCCTGGGACGCGCCTTGGGACTTCGGCTGGGTGACGCGCGCACTGATTCGGTTCAATTTATCGACCATGGACTTCTCCGTTGATGAGGCGGCAACGGCGGAAACGGCGCGAGAATAACAGAAAGCGCCGGGCGGCCGTGATCAGGAGCCGCCGCCCGCGGGCGCGGCGTCGCCGGGGACGGTCGCCTCCGCCTCGACGTCGCTGACGAGCTCCGCCATCGGCTTGAAGAGGCTGTCGAGACGGAACGCCGGCAGCCGGTAGGCCCAGCCCTGCCAGCGCGCGTTGAGGGCCTGCACTTCCTCGCGCACCTCGTCGGGCGACTTGCGCGCGGCGTCGACCCCGGCCGAATCGGCGCCGGCGCTCGACCCGGCGCTCGACGCCTCGGCGGCGGGCGCCGTCACCGCGGTCTCGTCGAAAGCCGCCGTCAACCTGACGAAGGGCTCGTCGTCCCGTCTGCCCCTTTCGAGCTCCACGCGCAAGCCGTCGAAGGTGAGCAGGCTCGCCTTCGCCACGGGCGCGGAAAAATCGACCGCGGACGCCGCCGCCACGTCGTCGAGACGCAAGGCCGAGAACGACGTCGCCACGTCGTTGACGGCAAACGGGTACGGCACGCGCTTGCCGGCGGGCACCGCCTGCAGCGCAAAATCGTTCTCCGCCGGGTCCCGGCGCTCGACGCGAACCTCCTCGCCGTCGGTGTGCTCGACGGTGACCCGGCGGATACGCTCGCGGTCGATCTCGAGAACGCTCTGCGAGAGCCAGGCCGCCGCGCGCCGGTCCGCCTGCACGACGCCCTCCACCAGCCAGGTCTGCGCGTCCCCGACCACGCGCACGTAGAGCTCGCGCCGCTCGGGGTCGACCTTGGCCGGCCGGCTCTTGCCGAGGAGCCACTGCGCCAGCACCGTACCGTCGGCGTCCCGCAGGACGAAACCGGTGGACTTCGCGCCCGCGGCGTCCACGTCCTCGAGGTCGAGCTTCGCGTAGAGCTCCGGATTGCGGGTCTTGGGCTCGAGCTTGGCGAGCTCGGCGACGCCGATGAGGAAGCGGCGCACCGTCGCGGCCTCGGCGGGATACCCCGACTTCTCCGCCACCACCCAGCGCCCGCCGTCGAGCGACACCGTGAACCGACCCTCGGCGCTCGTCACGGCGATCTGCGTGACGTCGTTGACGCGCTCCAGGAGCCCCGGGAACAGCGGCTCGCCCGCCCCCGCGGGCGCCTGGGGCTGATCGCGTGTCCACACGACGAGCGCCACGCCGGCGACGGCCAGCACGGCGAGCGTGGCGATAGAGCCCGGTCTCAGCATCGCCGGCGTTGCGCTAGGCCCGTGCCGGCTGAGCGGACGTGCCGCCGCGCCGTCGCCGCACGGAGGTGAGCCCGACGACGGCGCCGCCGACGCCGATCAGCAGCGGCATGAGGGCGATGTTGATGAACTTCGTCCACGACTCCAGGCGCTCGATATCCCGGTGCAGCGCATGGCGGACATCACGCAACTCCGTGCGCAGACGCACCTTCTCTGCACGGAAACGGGCCAGCTCCTCGCGTTGCGCTGCGCTCAGCACCAGTGCGTCACCGGGGTTCTGGCGATCGAGCTCCCGCAGCCGCTCCTCGGTCTGCTGCAGCTCGGCGAGGAGCTCGTTCTCTTTCTGGCGGAACCTCAGCTCGGCATCGAGCTGAATCGACTGCACCAGAGTGAACGGTCGGGCGAAGCTGCCGCGGTTACGCACGCTGATGAGGTCGTTGCTGCCGGAGAGGTTGTCCAGGGCGTTGACCACGAAGCTGCCGTTGGCGGCGCTCGGAACAGCGATGCTGGTGCCGAGCAGGTTCTGCACCTGAACCCAGAAGCGGTCCTGCAGCAGGTCGGCGTCCGCCACCACGATGACGTTGACGGGGTCGCTCGAGGCGCTCAGGTGTGCCTGCGCGCCGGGCGCCGGCGCCGGCTCTGCCGCGGCGCCGCCCCCTTCGGGCGCGGGGGCGCCGTCGGGGAACAGGCTCTTCACGGCGCCGGTGACGCGCGCCGCCAGCGTCAGCGCCACGCCGCCGGGCCGGTAACCGCGCAGGATCTCGCGCGGGTCGGCATCGAAGCCGAGGGCGATCGTGTCGATCTCCGCGGCCTCGGGGGTCGAGCGGATCAGCGGCAGGACGGCCGTCTCGGCGCCGTCGACGGTCCTCAAGTGACCGGCGGTGGCGAGCACCAGGTTGCCCAGCCGCGAGGTGACGACGTCCGTGGCATCCATCTGCGGCGGCTGCACGTTCATCCACACGGGATATTCCACGACCACGTTGCGGCCGTCGCGCGCCGTGCGTATGCGGGTGGCAACGGGAAGATCGGCCACCACCTTGCCCGTGACCAGCTCGAGGCCCCATTGCCGCAGCAGGCGATTCAAATCCGAGGCGGCGACGACGCCGGTCGCTCCGGCGGGATCGGATTCGGCGTAGGGATCCACGAACACCAGGGCGCGTCCGCCGCGCAGCACGAACTGATCGATGGCGTAGAGCGTCTGCTCGCCGAGCTCCTTCGGGTGCACCAGCATGAGCACGTCGACCTCCTCCGGGATCGTCGTGTCCTGCGGCTGCAGCATGCGGATCTCGAACAGCTGGCGCATCTGCTCGAGCACGACCCAGGGCTGCGCCATCGGCGCCGCCAGCGCCGGCACGCCGCCGAATCCGTCCAGTGGCAGAGTGCTCATGACGCCCACGACCTGAAGCTTGGGCTGCGAGAGCTGGTGGACGAGCTTGGTGAGATCGTACTCGAGGAACTCCTCGCGCTCGACGGAGAAGAAGGGAATGACCTGCTCCTCGTCGGTGGAGCCGGTGCCCACGAGGCCGAAGTACAGCACCGTGTCGCCGTCGCCCAACGGCACGCCGGACAGCCCGTAGCCCACCGCCCGGTCCTCGTCCTCGGAGAACGGCTCGGGATCCACCAGGCGGACGTCGAGCATGCCGTTGGCGTGGCGCTCGTACTCCTCGAGCAGCTCGCGCACCCGGTTGGCGTAGCTCGAAATGCCCGGCAGCAGCGCCGCCACGTCGCGCGTGAGGAACAGACGCAGCGTGATCGGCTCCTCGAGCCGCCCGAGAATGTTGAGCGTGCCCTCGGAGAGCGTGTACAGACGATTCTGCGTCAGGTCCACGCGCGAAGAGGTGAGCAGCGTGTTGGCGACGATGTTCACGGCGAAGAACAACACCACCGCCAGCAACAGGCCGCCGCCCGTCAGCAATCCGGTCCGGGTCACGGGTCCCGTGCTCATCAGTCGGCCTTCTTGAGCTCGATCAGGATCACGTTGGCGAAGAGGAACAGGGCGATCAGCGACACGAAGTAGACGATGTCCCGCAGGTCGATGACGCCGCGACCGATGGCGTTGAAGTGCGTGAGGAAGCTGAAGGAGCTGATGGCCTCCACCAGCACGGCCGGCGCCCACGCGCTGACGAAATCCAGCACCACGGGAAAGCCGCTCAACACCAGCATCAGGCAAACCACCACGCTGACGACGAAGGCGATCACCTGGTTCTTGGTGAGCGCCGACATGCAGGCGCCGATGGCGAGATAGGCCCCGGCCATCAGCAGGCTACCCAGGTAGCTCGCCAGGATGACGCCGTTGTCCGGATCGCCGAGCAGGTTCACGGTGATCCACATCGGAAAGGTCAGCGCCAGGGCGACGGCGGTGAAGATCCACGTCGCCAGGAACTTGCCGAGCACTGCCTGGAGCATCGTGACCGGCAGCGTGAACAGCAGCTCGATGGTGCCGCTCTTGCGCTCCTCCGCCCACAGCCGCATGGCCACGGCGGGGATCAGAAACAGATACAGCCAGGGATGGAAGGTGAAGAACGGCGCCAGGTCCGCCTGGCCGCGCTCGAAGAACCCGCCGAGATAGAAGGTGAAGATGCCGCTCAAGAAGAGGAAGATGATGATGAACACGTACGCGATGGGCGTCGTGAAGTACCCCGCCAGCTCTCTCTTGAGCACTATCCAGACGTTCGCCATGCTAGCCCCCGCCGTGCCGCGACCCGGACAAGCCGCGCCGGCCCGCGCCGCGCACCCGACGGCCCGCCCCCGTCACGCTGCCTCCGCCGCCGTGGTGACCGCGCGGAACACATCGTCGAGGCGGCCGCGCTCGGCGTGCATCTCCGTCACCTGCCAGGCCTGTCGACGCGCGAGCTCGCCGAGCTGCGCGACGATCGAGCTGCCATCGCGGGGATACACGCGGTAGCGCACCGTGGCGTCGTCGGCGCCGACCACCTCCAGCGAGGCGACGCTGCCGTGCGCCGCGAGGGTCTCCCGGGCACTGTCGGCGCACTCGCGCGCCACCGCGAGTGTCACGGCATTGTGCAGCCGCGAGCGCGCCTCGAGCTGCTCAGGGGTGCCGTCGGCAACGATGCGCCCGCGGGCGATGATCACCGCACGCGTGCACACCGCGTCCACCTCTTCGAGGATGTGCGTCGAGAGAATGATCACCTTCTCGGCAGCCATCTCGCGGATGAGCTTGCGCACCTCGTGCTTCTGATTCGGATCGAGGCCGTCGGTGGGCTCGTCGAGGATCAGCACCTGCGGATCGTGGACGATGGCCTGGGCGAGGCCGACGCGCCGCTTGAAACCCTTCGACAGTGTCTGGATCGGTTGATCGAGCACCGACTCGAGGTTGACCTCGGCAATGGTCTCGTCGAGCCGGCGGGTCTTCTGCTCGCCCCGCAGGCCCCGGATCCCGGCGACGAAGTCGAGGAAACTGCGCGTCGTCATGTCGCCGTACAGGGGGGCGCCCTCCGGCAGGTAACCCAGGCGTCGCTTTGCTTCGAGTGCGGCGCCGGGCAGCCTGTGCCCGCAGACGTCCACGCGACCGCCGTCGGGCGTGAGAAAGCCCGTGACCATCTTCATGGTCGTCGACTTGCCGGCGCCGTTGGGGCCGAGGAAGCCGAGCACCTCGCCACGCCGGGCGCTGAAGGAGACGTCGTCGACGGCCGTGATCGGCCCGAAACGTTTGCTCAGCTGCTCGACTTCGACCAACACTGACATCACAGCATCTCCTGCCTGCGCACCCCCGGAGCCCCCTCGCCGGCACGGCGCGGGGGGCACTGCCCTCAACCCGACGCGCCGAGGGTGATCCCGGTACGCGCTGGCGTTCGATCCGAGGGAGGTGATCCCGTGCGACTTCGTGCTGCGCCGGTGCCCCGAGGCGACCCGCGCCTCGGACCCGGGTGCCCGGCGTGGCGCCGCGAGCGCGACGCCGTGCAGACGAAGCCCGGGAGGGGCGGCGCCGGCCGTCTCCGCCGCCGCCGCGCCTCAATTTTGGCGATGACAACGAAAAAATCAAGGGGCGCGCGGCGGACCCGAGCGTGCCGACGTTGATACGCGACGCGCTCGCCCGACGCAGCGGGGCGACTACTCCCAGGCCGGCTTCTCGCCCGCGTCGCGCTCGCGACGCAGCCGGTTCTCGACGGGCTCCACGGACAGCAGATAAGCGGCAATCGCCTCGAGATCCGCCTCGCGCAGGTACTGCAGGCCGTCGTCGATGACGTCGGCCATGAGGCCGCCGGCGTAGTCACCCTGCGGCGTCGCGCCGGTGCGCAGGTAACGCACGATGGCGGCAAGACGCCAGCGCCCGATGCCGGTCTCACGGTCCGGGGTGATGTTGGGAACGCGCTTGCCCTCGGGACCCGCGCGCGTGCCGGCGAGATGGCGGTCGGCGCGCGGCGCACCCAGCGGGTTCCGCGGCGTGTGGCACTCGCCGCAGTGCGCCAGCGCCTCCACGAGGTAGGCGCCGCGGTTCCACTGGCGGTCGTGGTGGGCAGAGACCGCATAATTGCTGCCGTCGAAGAACAGCAGCTTCCAGAAGAACAGCAGCGGTCTGAAGCTCAGGGGCCAGAGCGGCTCCTGCGGCGTGTTGCGGCGGGCCACCGGCTCGACCTGGAGCAGGTAGGCACGCAGGTCGAGGACGTCCTGGCGCGTCATGCGGGCATAGGACGTGTAGGGAAACACCGGGTAGTAGTGCTCGCCGGCGGGACTCAGGCCGAGCTTGAGCGCGCGCAGGAACTCCGCTTCCGACCAGCCGCCGATACCGTCGCGCGGGTGCGGCGTGATGTTGGGGGAGAAGAAGACGCCGAACGGCGTCTCGAAACGCCGTCCGCCGGCCAGGAACGCACCGCCGTTGTCGCTGTCGGTGTGGCAGCCCCCGCAGCCGGCGGCGCGGAACACGTACTCGCCCCGCGCCACCGGGTCGGCGGCGCCGGCGGCCGGTGACCCGGCGCCGGCGAGCGCCAGCAGCGCCGCGGCAAGGGACAGGGCGCGCCGCGGCGCCCGCGCCGGGACCGCGCGCCGACGCGACGACACGGCCCGCGGCCCCGGGCGCCGCGGCCCGTCGGTCAATCTTCGCGGAAGTCGTCGTGGCAGGCCTTGCACTGGCCGCCGACGCCCCTGAAGGCATTGCCCATGGCCGCCCTGTCGCCGCTGCCGACGGCGCGCAGCAGCTCATCGGCGGCGGCCTTGGCGTCGGCCGAGACCTTCTCGAAGTCGGCGCGTTTCTCCCACACCGCCGGCAGCGCCTCGGTCTCGCCGAAGTCGCTGCCCTCGGGGAACAGCGACGCCACGTCCTGCAGCGAGGCCGCGAGCGCCTCGGCGTGGTAGGCGATGTCGCCGGGTCGGTCGATCTTGCCGAAGACCAGCAACGCGAGCGCCCCCATGTGCCCGGCCTGCGCGCCCATGACCCGCTGGCGATAGTCGATGACGTCTTCCGTCTCGTCGGCGGCCGACACCGGCAGAGCAAGCGTCAGGGCAGCCGCCAGCAGCGGCCAGCGAGGGGAACGGGGACTGAGAAACTTCATGCATGACCTCCTACTTGAATGGCGGAGTCGATCGGGGATTCGCTCGCCTCGCCGCGGCTCGACCCCGTTGCCGCGACGTAGCGATAAGCCTGCTCGATGACCTCTGCGCCGGCGTCGGCGCGCGCACCGGCCTCGCTCAGGTGCCGGCGCCAGCGGCGGGCACCGGGACAACCCTGGAACAGGCCGAACAGATGGCGCGTCATGTGGCGCAGGAAGACGCCGCGGGCAAGCTCGCGGCGCACGTACTCGGTATAGCCCTGCAATATCTCACCGCGCGATGCCTGCGCATGCGGATCATCGAAGAACAGCGCATCCGCCCGCGCCAGCAGATAGGGGTTCTCGTAGGCCGCACGGCCGATCATCGCGCCGTCGACGTGGGCGAGCTGCGCCCGCGCCGCCTCGAGGCTGCCGATACCGCCGTTGATGACGATCTCGAGCTCGGGGAACTCGGCCTTGACGCCGCGGACGGCGGCGTAGTCGAGCGGGGGCACCTCGCGGTTCTGCCGCGGGCTGAGCCCCTTGAGCCACGCTTTGCGAGCGTGAATGACGAACGTCGCGCAGCCGGCGGCGGCGACCGTCGCCACGAACGCGCACAGTTCCTCGAAGGAGTCCCGCGCGTCCACGCCGATGCGCGTCTTGACCGTCACCGGGATGTCCACCGCGCGGCCCATGGCCTCGACGCAGCGGGCCACGCGCTCGGGCTCGGCCATGAGGCAGGCGCCGAAGCGCCCCGCGGATACGCGACTGCTGGGGCAGCCGACGTTGACGTTCACCTCGTCGTAGCCCGCCGCCTGAGCCAGGCGGGCACACTCGGCCATCTCGGCGGGCTCGCTGCCGCCGAGCTGCAGCGCCACGGGGTGCTCAGCCGGGTGGAAGGCGAGGAAACGCCGGCGGTCACCGTGCAGCAGCGCGCCGCAGGGAATCATCTCCGTGTACAGCAGCGCGTGCCGGGAGATCAGCCGCAGCAGGTAGCGATCGTGACGGTCGGTGCACTGCATCATGGGCGCCACGCACAGTCGGCGACCACGCAACGCGCTGCGGCGCGGTGTGCTCAACGTGCGCTCGTGCACGGCAGCCATGCGCGAACCGGCGGGCTCAGCCCGACGCCCCTTGAACGGTCACCGTGAGCCGCCGGCGATGCGCGCCCAGGCGGTGCTCCCACAGGTAAAGTCCCTGCCATGTCCCGAGCGCGAGGGCGCCCTGGGTGACCGGGACGAACAACCCGTTCTGGGTGAGCACGGCGCGCACGTGCGCGGGCATGTCATCCGGGCCCTCGGCCACGTGGCGGAACAGCGGGTCGCCGTCGGGGACGGTGCGCCCCATGAACGCCTCGAGGTCGCTGCGCACTGCCGGATCGGCGTTCTCGCACAGCACGAGCGACGCGCTGGTGTGGTGTATGAAGACGTGGCAAAGACCCGTGTCGATACCCGCCTGCGCGACGAGCTCCTGCACCCGCTGCGTAACGTCGTACGTGCCGCGGCCGGGGCAATCCACCGTCAAGGCACTCTGATACCAGCTGCTCATCCCTTCAACACGTCGCGTGGCGACCGCACCCGCCGGTCTTGAGCGACAAAGATAACACCATCGCCGGAGAGCTCACCAGCGGCGGGCACCGCACGGGCCGTGCGCGCATCGGGCTGGGTTTGCGTGTCGCCCGCGGTTAGAATCGGCCGCGGCTCGGCGCCCGCTGTGGTCGCCGGGAAACGAAGGAGATCCATGTTGTCCGACACCCTGCGCGCGCGGCTGCGCGCCCTCGAGGGCAATGCGACCGCCGAGCTGCTCGGACAGATCCGACGGGGCATCGAGAAGGAAAGCCTGCGCATTCGCCGCGACGGCGTGCTGGCACAGACGCCGCACTCGCCGAGCCTGGGCTCCGCGCTGACGCATCCGCACATCACCACCGACTACTCCGAGGCGCTGCTCGAGTTCGTCACGCCGACGCTCACTTCCATCGATGCGACGCTCGATTTCCTGAGCGCGATTCACCGTTTCGTCTACCAGAACATCGGCGACGAGATGCTGTGGGTGAACAGCATGCCGTGCATCCTGCGCGGCGATACCTCAATCCCCATTGCGCGCTACGGCACATCGAACATCGGCCACATGAAGTACGTCTATCGCCGCGGACTGGGGTTCCGCTACGGCCGCCTGATGCAGACGATCGCCGGCATTCACTACAACTTCTCGGTGCCGGACGACTTCTGGAGCGCATGCGCCATGGACGCCGGTGCCGCGAGCGCTCGCGACGCCGCGTCGGCGCACTACTTCGCCGGTGTGCGCAACTTTCACCGTTACTGCTGGCTCCTGTTCTATCTGTTCGGCGCCTCGCCCGCCGTGTGCCGCAGCTTTCTCGAGGGTCGCGAGCACGCTCTCCAGGCGCTCGGAGCGGCGAGTTTCTGCGCCCCTTTTGCCACCACGATCCGCATGAGCTCTCTCGGCTATCGCAACAACGCGCAGGCAGCCATCAACGTTTCCTACGACGACGTGGACGCCTACGTTGCGTCGCTGCGCCACGCCACGGCCACGCCCCACGCCGCCTACGAGCGGATCGGCGTCAGGGAAAACGGCGACTACCGGCAGCTCAACGCCAATCTGCTGCAGATCGACAACGAGTACTACGCGGTAATACGGCCCAAGCGAGTGGCGACGTCGGGAGAGACACCCACGCACGCGCTGCGCGATCGCGGTGTGGAGTATCTCGAGGTGCGCTGCGTCGATCTCGACCCCTTCTGCCCCGTCGGCATCGATCCGATCCAGGTCCGCTTTCTCGACGTCTTCCTGCTGTTCTGCCTGCTCGAGGAGAGCCCTCGCCTCGCCGCGGGGGAGAGCGACGTCATCGCCGAGAACAAGAACCGCACCGTGCTGCGCGGCCGCGAGCCGGGGCTCGAGCTGGTGCGCGACGGCGCCGCGGTGGCGCTGCGCCGCTGGGGGAGCGAACTCTGCGACGCCCTCGGCGACATCGCCGCGGTATGCGACGCGAGCCTCGGCGGCCACGACTACGCCGAGGCCGTCACCGCCCAGATCGAGAAGCTGCGCGACGACGAGCGCACCCCGGCGGCGGCGATACTGCGCGAGATCCGAGCCAATCGAGAGTCCTTCTTCGAGTTCGCCATGCGCAAGGCGGTCGAGCACGAGGGCCATTTCAAGCAGAGCCTGCTGGACGCCGCCACGCGGCAGCGTTTCGAGGCGCTGGCGCAGCGCTCGCTGGCGCAGCAGAGCGAGATCGAAGCCGCGGACGACGTCAACTTCGATCAGTTTCTGGCGCGCTACTTCGCCCAGTGAGGGGCCGCAACCGATTACCGGTCAGGCCGTGAGCCACGCGATGGCCACGCCTGCGACCAAGAGGAAGACGGCGAAGGCCCTGTGCAGCGGCTGCTCGTCGATGCGCCCGGCGAGGCGCACGCCGGCGGGGACGCTCACCGCCATCGCCAGCGCCATCACCGCGAACACCGGCAGGTAGACGAAGCCCACCGTCGCCGGCGGCGCGTCCACGGCCGACCAGCCCGAGCTCACGTAACCAACCAGCGCGGCGAGCGCGTACACCGCGGCGGCGCTCGTCGAGGTGCCGACGACGCGGTGCAGCGGAATGGCGAAGCGGCTCAGGTAGGGAATGGCGAACAGCCCCGAGGCGATGCCGGCGATGCTGCCGGCGAGCGCGACCAGCAGCGACACCAGCCGGATCTCGACAGCGTGGCCCTGCGAGCGTCGCGGCGCGTCCCGCGAGGCCGCGCGGCGAGCCGTGAGCATGCGCACGGCCACGGCGATCAGCACCGCACTCAGATAGAGCCTCAGATACGCGCTCGGCAGCAGGCGGCTCAGCCACGGCCCCAGCAGCGCGCCGCAGACGTAACCGGGAACCATCAGGACGAAGACGCCCGTGTCGACATTGCGCCGTCGCAGGTGCGACACCGCTCCGGCAAGCGCGCCGACGGTCATGGTCGCGACCGTCGTCCCCACCGCCAGGCGCAGGGCGTCGTGCTGCGGGAAGAGCGGCGGAAAGAGCAGCACCAGGCTCGGCATCATCACCAGGCTGCTGCCGGTGCCCAGCACACCGATCAGCAGGCCCGAGACGGCGCCGACGAGGCAGAAGACGAGGTAGAGCTCGGGCACGGTCGAATGTCGAAGCGATCGCGCCCGGCCGCCCGCGGCCGCGCGCCGCGACTCACTCGAGCGCCGCGTCGACGCGGATCTGGTAGCCGAACTCGCCGGCGGCGTGGGCGAGCCACTGCCACAGGGCGAGGGCGAAGCTGCGGAAGACGTAGACGTCGCAGCCGGCCTCGTCGGCAAGCGCGTGCAGCAGGACGCTGAAGTGACCGAGCTGTGTGTCGCGGCGACGTCGCCGGCCTCGAGGGTATCGACGTCGACGGGGCAGCCCTTGGCGAGCAGCTCGCGCACGCGCGGCCCGCCGAGGCGGATCACCGTGCGCGCGTGGCTCAGGTCGGTGACGGTGGCGTCGGTGGCGGCGAGCGCGGCGCGCAGCGTCGCCACGAGCTCCGCGGCGGCGTTGCCGTCGGCGTCGGCGAGCCACATGCCGGGACCGTTCCACAGCAGCGTCAGCCCGCCGCCGGTGCACGCGCGCCGCGGCGCGGGCTCGAGCGCGAACGCCCGCAGCGCGTCGGCGAGCGCGCCCTCATCCGGCGCCCCGTTGATCTGCGCCAGCGCCGCGGGCCGCCGCTCGGCCATGACGACGCCCGGGTTGGTCTCGCCGCCGGTGCCGAACGCGCCCTCGGCGACGTGCCCGGCGAGCGCCGAGACGCGCTTGGACTCAGCCGCGGGCACGCTGTCCCTCCGGGTCGATGAACACGGGGTCGGCGACCTTGACGGGGACGATCTGCCCGCTCAACGGCGAGGCCGCGTGCAGCTCCTTGTCGCGCCACGCCGCCGCGTCGTCGATCAGTGCGAGCGCGATCTCGGCCTCGAGATTGGGGCTGTAGCAGGTGGAGGTGACGTGACCGAGCATCCGCACCGGGGGCTCGGCCTGCGCGCTCTCCACCAGCTGCGCGCCCCGCGGGATGTGACGACCGTCCTGCGAGACGAGGCCGACGAAGGTGCGCCGCGCTTCGCCGGCGAGCGCCGGGCGCTCCAGCGAGCGCCGGCCGATGAAGTCGGTGTCCTGTCGCTGCATGCGCCCGAAGCCGAAGTCCGACGGCACGGTGCGCCCGTCCAGCTCGGCGGCGACGACATGGCCCTTCTCGATGCGCAGCACGCTCATCGCCTCGGTGCCGTAGGGCGCGATGTCCCAGGGCGCGCCGGCGTCGACCACCGCCTGCCACACCGCCTCGGCGTAGTCGGCGGGCATGTGGATCTCGTAGGCGCGCTCGCCGGAGAAGGTGATGCGGAAGATGCGCACCGGCATGCCGGCGACGGTGGCCTCGAGGAAGCCCATGAAGGGCAGCGCCTCGTTGCCGACGTCGGCGCCGTCCACGGCGGCCGCGAGCACCTCGCGGCTCGACGGGCCGGCGAGCGCCATGCCGCCCCACTGGTCCGTGATGGAGGTGAAGTGCACGTGCATCTGCGGCCACACGGTCTGTGCGTAGAACTCGAGGTGCGCCATGACCACCGCCGCGTTGGCGGTCGTGGTGGTCATGTAGTACTCGTTTTCGCCCACGCGCGTGGTGGTGCCGTCGTCGAGGACGAAACCGTCCTCGCGCAGCATCAGCCCGTAACGGCAGCGACCGACCTTCAGCGACTGCCAGCGGTTGATGTAGACCTTCTCCAGGAAGGTGCCCGCATCGCGCCCCTGGATTTCGATCTTGCCCAGCGTCGACACGTCGACGACCCCGACGTGGGTGCGCACGTGACGCGCCTCGCGGTTGATGGCGTCCATCATCGACTCGCCGGGGCGCGCGTAGAACTGCGCACGCTGCCACACGCCGACGTTCACCATCTGCGCCCCGGCGCGCAGGTGCCAGGCGTGCAGCGGCGAGCGCCGCAGCGGCGCGAAGTGCTCCCCCACCTCGCCTGCCGCCAGCGCCCCCAGCGTGACCGGCGCGAACGGCGGCCGGAACGTCGTCGTGCCGACGCTCGGGATGTCGCGCCCGAGCGTCGCTGCCAGGATGGCGAGCCCGTTGACGTTGCTGGTGCGGCCCTGGTCGGTGCCCATGCCGAGCGTGGTGTAGCGCTTGAGGTGCTCGACGGAGCGGTAGCCTTCGCGGGCGGCGAGGTCGACGTCGTCCGCGGTGACGTCGTTCTGCAGGTCGACGAAGCGCTTGACGTGCTCGCCGCGGGCCGGCGCCACCGCCCACAGCGGCTGCAGTGACGCCGCCAGCGCCGGCTCCACGCGCGGCACCGAGGGCTCCGCCGCGTCGCGGCCCGCGGCCCGCGCCGCCGCCGCACCGGCCTCGAAACCCTCCGCCAGGCAGTCGGCGAGGGCGAAGCTGCCCCGCGCCGCGCCGATGGAGAGCTGCGCCTGCGCGGCGGCGCCGGGCACGAACGCGGCGATGGACTCCTCGTAGCGGATGCGGCCCTGGGACTGCGAGAACAGGTGCACCGAGGGGTTCCAGCCGCCGGACACGCATACCAGGTCGCAGCCGATGCGCCGCGCCTCGCCGACCACGCGACCGCCCTCGAGCCGACACACGTCGACGGCGTTGACCTGACGCCGCCCGTGCGTGCGCGTCACAGCACTGCCGCAGAGCGCCTCGACGTCGCCCAGGTGCCTGGCGGCGGCGGCGCCGGGGCCGCCGACGCGCACGTCGACCACCGCGGCGATCTCGACGCCGACCCGCCTGAGCGCGGGCAGGGTGGCGTAGGCGCTGTCGTTGTTGGTGAAGATCACGGCGCGCTCGCCGCAGCGCACGGCGTACTGGTGGGCGTAGCCGCGCGCCGCCGACGCCAGCATGACCCCGGGGACGTCGTTGGCGCCGAAGACCAGCGGCCGCTCGAGGGCGCCGGTCGCCAGTATCGCCTGGCGCGCCCGCACCCACCAGATCCGCTGACGCGGCTCGAGCGGCGCGGGGGCGGCGACGTGATCGGCAACGCGCTCGGCGATGGCGAGCAGGTTCTGATCGTAGTAGCCGAAGACATTGGCGCGGGTCAGCAGGCGCACGTTGTCCAGGCTCTCGAGTTCGGCGAGCGTGGCGTTGACCCAGTCGAGCGCCGGGCGGCCGTCGATGGCGGCGTCGCTGGCGAGCAGGCTGCCGCCGAGACGCGGGCCGTCGTCGGCGACGACGACGCGCGCGCCGCTGCGCGCCGCCGCCAGCGCCGCGGCGAGCCCGGCCGGCCCGCCGCCGGCGACCAGCACGTCGCAGTGCGCGTAGCGCTTGTCGTAACGGTCGGGGTCGGGGAGCGTGGCGCCGCGGCCGAGCCCCGCGGCACGGCGAATGTGGTGCTCGTAGCGCATCCACCACGAGGCCGGCCACATGAACGTCTTGTAGTAGAAACCGGCGGGCAGCAGACGCGAGAGGGCGTTGTTGACGACGCCGACGTCGAACTCGAGCGTCGGCCAGCGGTTCTGGCTCGCGGCCACGAGGCCTTCGTAGAGCTCGATCTGCGTGGCGCGGACATTGGGCTCGCGGCGCTCGCCCGTGCGCAGCTCGATGAGCGCGTTGGGCTCCTCGACGCCCAGGCCGACGATGCCGCGACGGCGATGGTACTTGAAGCTCCTGCCGAGCGTGCGCACGCCGTTGGCGAGCAGCGCCGAGGCGAGCGTGTCCCCGGCAAAACCCGCGTAGTCACGCCCGTCGAAGCGGAAGCCGAGCGGGCGGGCGCGGTCGATGAGCCCGCCGCTGTCGGCGCGAAAGGGCTGGCCCGTCACCCGTCGTCCTCCGCAAAGGGCTCCGCCGGCGGCGCCGAGGCGAACACCTCGTGCGTGCGCGTGTCGCGCAGCACCTTGAACCAGCGGCGACAGCCGGCGCTGTGGTGCCACCACTCGCTGTGGCGGCCGCAGGGGTTGTCGCGCAGGTAGACGTGGTCCAGCCACTCGGCGAGCGGCACGGACTGCGGGTCCTGCGGCCGCGCGACGGTGGCGTCGCCGCCGTAGGCGAACTCCGTCTGGGCCCGCGGGCCGCACCAGGGACAGTCGATCAGCAGCATGGCGCGTGGTGCTCCCGTCGTCGATGGCGGCCGGGCCCTGGCGACCGGCGCAGTGCGTCTGCGCAGGCTCTGTTCACGCTCAGTGCGCCCCCGGCGTCGCGCCGGCGCCCTTCTCGTCGAGCAGGTGGCCGCTGTGGAAGCGCTCCAGCGTGAAGGCGGCATTGAGCTCGTGCGGCGCGTCGCGCGCGATGGTGTGGGCGAAGCACCAGCCGGAGCCCGGCGTCGCCTTGAAGCCGCCGTAGCACCAGCCGCCGTTGAAGTAGAGGCCCTTAACCGGCAGCCGCGCGATGATCGGGCTGCCGTCCATGGTCATGTCCATGACGCCGCCCCAGGTGCGCATCAGGCGCAGGCGCCCGAGGCACGGAAACAGGGTCAGCGCTGCCTGCACCACGTGCTCGACCAGGGGCAGGTTGCCCCGCTGCGCGTAGCTGTTGTAGCCGTCGAGGTCGCCGCCCATGAGCACCTCACCCTTGTCGGTCTGGCTGATGTAGAGGTGCGCCGCGCCGGAGGTGACCACCGTGTCGAGCAGCGGCTTGATGGGCTCGGTGACCATGGCCTGCAGCACGTGCGACTCGATGGGCATGCGGATGCCGGCCATGGCGGCGAGGCGACTGCTGTTGCCCGCGACGACGATGCCGATCTTGTCGGCCTGGATGGCGCCGCGGGTGGTCTCCACGCCGACGACGCGATCGCCGTCGCGGCGGATGCCGGTCACCTCGCAGTTCTGGATGATGTCGACGCCGCGCGCGTCGGCGGCGCGGGCGTAGCCCCAGGCGACGGCGTCGTGGCGGGCGACGCCGCCGCGGCGCTGCAACAGAGCGCCCATGACCGGGTAGCGGGTGCGCGGCGAGCAGTCGAGCCGCGGCACCCGGCGCTGGACCTGATCGCGCGTGAGCAGCTCGGCATCGATGCCGTTCAGCCGCATGGCGTTGCCGCGGCGCGCGAAGGCGTCGAGCTGCGGGTCGCTGTGGGCGAGATTGATCACGCCGCGCTGGCTGAACATGACGTTGAAGTTGAGCTCCTGCGAGAGCCCCTCCCACAGCTTCAGCGAATGCTCGTAGAAGCGCGCATTGGCGTCGAGCATGTAGTTCGAGCGCACGATGGTGGTGTTGCGCCCGGTGTTGCCGCCGCCGAGCCAGCCCTTCTCCAGCACCGCGACGTTGGTGATGCCGTGCTCCTTGGCGAGATAGTAGGCGGTCGCCAGGCCGTGGCCGCCGCCGCCGACGATGACCACCTGATAGCGCTTGCGCGGCTCCGGGCTGCGCCATGCGGGCGGCCAGCGGCGATGGCGGGTGAGCGCGTTGCGCGCGAGGCTGAAGACGGAGTAGCGCTTCATGGCAGGCGAAAGATACACGCGGCCCCGCGCCGTGACCAGACGCACGCGGCGCCGTGTCGCGCCGCTGACCCGCCCCGCCGGAGCAATTGGGCTAAAATCCCATGAAAGCCACGCGGACACCAAAGTGCAGCCGCGGAGGCGAGCCGACCGACACGGAAAGCGTCTGCGCAACTTGCGTCTCGGGCCATCGCTTGGAGGCGGCGCACACACGGTAGCGTCCTGAACCATTGAGCCTCTGGACGGACATTCGCCCCCCTTCCTTTCGACGAGAACGACCGGTCGGTCTTCGACGGGCGCTGCTGTTCGGCGCGCTGGTCGGTGTGATCGGCGGCTTGCTCGCCCTCACCCCGGTGGGAAACCGGCTCGAGGAGGACATCGGGCTGGCCTGGCTTTTCGAGGCGCGCGGGAGCCGTCCCGCGCCGACCGAGGTCATGGTGGTGAGCCTCGACCGAACCTCCGCCGAGGCACTACGTCAGCCGGACAAGTTTCGTCAGTGGGACCGGACGCTGCACGCAGAGGTGGTGGACATACTGCGCCAGCGAAATGCACCGGTGATCGTCTTCGACATGGTTCTCGAAGAACCCCGCTCACCCGGAATGGACTCGTTTCTCAGTGCGGCGATCGAAGACGCCAACCGGGTCGTGCTGTTTCAGCGGCTGATTCGCGACCGCGACGGCGACAAGCCGGTCAGGCCGCTGTCTGCGTTCATGCAGGCCGCCGACGGCCTCGGCTCGTTCCCACTCCCCAAGATTCCGTCGCGCGTGAATTATTTCTGGTCCTTCTTTCCCGTGATCGACGACAAAGCATCCACCGAAGGAAACGCGACAGCTCGCGCCGGCGGGAGTGCGGCGCAACATGTGCACGTCGAAACGCCGACGCTACCGACCGTCGCCCTGCAACTGCAAGCTCTGCGCACGATCGGCCGGGACGCCTTCGTCGCACTGCTGCAGGAGAGCGCGCTCGAAAGTGCTTCGCGGGTGCCGCAACGCATCGGATCCGCCGGCGAACTTACCACCCTGATGCGCGCGCTGCGGCGCGAGCTTGCGCACGCAACCCAGGCATACGACACGCTGCAGGCCACGGCTCACCGCTACGCATCGGGGACACCCGAGCGTCGACTGCTCTCTGCGTTGGCAAAGGCTTACCACGAGCCGTCGACTCGTTACTTAAACTATTACGGCCCGGCACGAACCATTGCGACGATTTCCTATCGCAACCTTATCGATGCTGCGCGGTCCGGCGCCCTGGACCGGCTGCCCGACCTCTCGAATACGGTCGTCTTCGTCGGCGGCGCGGACATCTCCGCGGTTGACCAAGCCGACGGATTCCTCACCGTCTTCACCACCGACACCGGCGTCGATCTGAGCGGCGTCGAAATCGGGGCGACGGCCTATGCCAACCTGCTCCACGATCAATTCATCGAGCCGCTGCCGAGGTGGATGACATTCGCCCTGCTGCTGGGGCTCGGTTGCCTGCTGGGCTTTATCTGCGTGCGGCTGCGAGCAGGAGCGGCAGTGGTGGGATCTTTGAGCATCGGTCTGGTCTATTTCGTCAGCGCCGAACTCGTATTCGCCAGAGAGCAGTTCTGGCTGCCCGTGGTGACGCCGCTCGCAATCCAGCTCCCCGTAGCACTTGGTATCGGCGTCCTTTGGCAGTACTTCACCGCACGTCGCCAGCGCGACCTGTACAACCGCGGCATGCGTTACTACGCGCCCGAGCAGGCAGTGCGGCGCATGGAAACCGGCGCCCCCCTCGCCGCCGCCGCCGAAGTGGACTACTACACTTGCCTGATTACCGACGTGGCGGGCTACACAACCCTGACCGAGAAGACGAATCTGCGCGATCAGACGGCGCTGGAGCAGGAGTACTTTGACCTGGTCAGCCGCAGGATCAAGGAATTTCACGGCGAGTGGTTGTTCATCGACGGCGACAGCATTACGGGCGTCTGGAAATCGGACGGAGCCGACGAGGAGGGGCGCAGGCAGGCCTGCCTGGCCGCCTTGGCCATGAACCGGGACATCCGTGAATTCAACCAGAAGCATCCTTACACGCCATTCAAGACGCGCATCGGCCTGAACCACGGCGAACTCAGCGCGGGGAATTTCGGCAGCGACGAGCGCGGCATGTACCGCGTCACCGGAGACACCGTCAACACGGCGGCTCGCATCGAGGGGTTGAACAAGAAACTCGGGACCGAGGTGCTCGCATCCGGATCAGTCCTCAGGGATCTGGACGGACTGCACGCACGTTTCGTCGGCGAGTTCGTCATGAAAGGTAAGACGCAGAAGATCGATATCTACGAGCTCAGATCCGAAAATGACAGCTGCACGGATGAGCAGGCCGAGATGCTGATGGAATTCGGGAAGGCGATGCGCGTGTTCCGCGCCGAGGACTGGAAAGGGGCACGAGCCATGTTCAAAGGCGTTGCGGAGACGTATGCGGATGGGCCGAGCCGCTATTACGAGGAAAAATGTGAAGAGTATGTCGCCCACCCCCCGCGGCCGGGCGAAGGGGTCGTAGTCATCCTGGACGAGAAATAGTTGGCTAAATATCCAATCGCGAAAAGCGCACAGATAAATGACTTCTGTTGCGATTGCGTCGCCAACGCGAACACGGCCTCGGAACCACAACGAGATCGGACCTCGAAGATCAGCAACGATGAGGCTGATCCGACGTGTAAGTCCGCGGATAAAGCTACTCGGCATTCAGCACGAGCGCGGGCCATGCTAGCACGAGGTGTCGCATAGGAACTCGATACGAAACAGTCAGTCGTGAGCTCGCGGCGCTCAATCCGATACCGCACGGGCCGAGTGAGCAGTGCAAATTGGATCGTAGCGGTACGTGATCGTCGATCGTCGGCGCAACGACAGCGTGCGCCAGACCACAAGGCAATGTCGTCGCCTAGGTCGGCTCACGTATCGATGCAGGCTGTGATGAATTGAACGTAATCCGCACGTAAGCGTCGCGAGTTCGCCCTTTCCTAGCACGACGCCACGCCCGACCAGAAGGCGCGGGCCTATCCGAAGATCGGTTTCGTGAGCGCCAGCCTCCCGGCCTCTGAAGCGGACGGGTTGGCGCAAATTGACCGCAGCCTTGAATTGACAGGAACGGCCTGGGTGGTGTATTCCCGAATATCCACCAACGTTCACGTAGGGAGCACCGTCGCAATGCCTGACATAGTCACGATAACACTTGAATATGACGCCTCCAGGCCGGGCCTTCAGGGGTTTGAGGTCCAATCAATATTACTAAATGGCAATCTAGTGTCGCCCGCCCCGGCAGCCGACCAACCCGATAAGGACAAACCACCTACGGGTAAACCACCGAGGGGACGACCGATTTTTCTAACGAACCCATGCATTTACTGGAACGGGAAGCGGTGGTGCTGGTAGTAAAGCAATCCCCCTGTGGAGCAATCCTCGCAAGACACGCTCAGCCGTCGTAGTTGCTCGACATGGGGGCGCGCGGTCGTGCGGCAGCGATCGTCGCAGTTATCGCCAACCGGCTGTGACGATCACCGTCGACTTGTATCACGATCTCGTAGCGCCTAGCGAAGAGGTGCGGTCGTATGGCACTGTCACGAGCGCCGTTGCTCTGGGGTCTTGGCACAGTTCTCGCCTCTGTCTGCCCCTACGAGACGCTCGCCGCAAACGAGCGTTGCGATAATCCTGTCGCGACCGTCGTGTCGATTCAGGGCACGGCACAAGTCGGCTCCGCACCGGCGCAGCTTCTTGACGAGATTTGCGCTGAACAAATCACAAAAATTGGGACACGCAGTCGTGCCGCCATCAGGTTGCGGGATACCGACGTTTTAGTCCGAATCGATCAGAACACACAAGTCAAGGTTCAGGCGATATCCGAAAACCGGTCTGTACTGGAGATTATCAAGCAGGGTGTGATCTACCTCTTCAGCCGCGAGCCCAAGTCGCTGGAAGTCAAGACGCCGTACATCAATGCTGCAGTAGAGGGCACAGAGTTCGTGGTTCGCGCCAAGCCTGAAGAAGCCGAGGTGATCGTCATCGAAGGACAGCTCAGTGCCAGCAACGATTTCGGCGATGAGCCGCTGCCGCTGGTACGGGGAGATTCGGCGTTTGCGCAACCCGGTCAAGCGCCGGCTAAACGCCGCCGCGAAGATGTCGACCCACTCGCGGCCGTTCAGTGGGCGCTGCACTATCCGCCGATCGGCGCCGCGGAATCAGTATCGCCCCGCGTCAGACAGGCCGCAGAGCTCTTGGCCGTAGGACGTGTCGACGAAGGCTCCGCTGTTCTCGATGCCGTGCTCGAGAGCGAGCCTGGGGCGAGCGAAGCGCTTGCGCTGAAGGCGATTATTGCCGTGGCCCAGAACAGGGGCAACCTGGCCAACACACTCGCAGCCGAGGCGGTAGCCAGCGAACCCGGTTCTTCAGTCGCCCATACCGCGCTTTCTTACGCCCGACAGGCAAACCTGGATATCGAGGGCGCCCTGCAGAGCGCACAACGCGCCGTCCATAACGGTACGGCTACAGCTGACGCGTGGGCGAGATTAGCCGAGCTATATTCCGCTGTCGGCGACGTCAGGGCGTCACGGCGGGCGGCAGATCGCGCGACAGCAAAGAATCCCGATCTGTCGCGCACTCAGACGGTGCTGGGTTTTGCCGCTTTGGCGAGCGTTGACCTGGAACAGGCGAAGGCAGCATTTGATAAGGCCATCAAATGGGATCAGTCCGATCCGATGCCCCGACTCGGCATGGGTCTCGCGCACATTCGGGGCGGCGCGCTGGCCGAGGGTCGCAGCCACCTCGTGAACGCGGTCTCGTTGGACCGCAACAATTCCCTGTTGCGCAGCTACCTGGGTAAGGCTTACCACGACGAAACTTTCTTCGACAAGAAGCGCGACGTTCTGGCCGAGCGCGAGTTCGCTGAAGCCAAAAGACTTGATGACCGCGATCCGACCCCCTGGTTCTACGATGCCATCCGCAAGCAAAGCCTCAATCGGCCGGTGGAAGCATTGCAGGACATGCAGGAATCGATTGCACGCAACGACAACCGGGCGGTCTATCGCTCGAGTCTACTGCTAGATCAGGATCTGGCCGCCCGCAGCTCCAGCCTGGGTCGTATCTACCGTGATCTCGGCTTCGAACAACTGGGGCTCGTAGAGGGGTGGAAGTCGGTCAACACCGATACTTCCAACTTCTCTGCACATCGCCTGCTGGCGGACTCGTACGCCTCTCGACCCCGCCATGAAATCGCACGCGTGAGCGAATTGTTGCAATCGCAGCTTCTGCAACCGCTTAACGTCACTCCGATTCAGCCGCTTCTGGGCGAGACGAATCTCGCTATTCTCTCGGCTGCCGGTCCCGCGGCGCCAGCCTTCAACGAGTTCAATTCGCTGTTCATGCGCAACCAGTTCAGGCTCCAGGCCGACGGCGTGATCGGGGATAACGACACACAGGGCGGCCAGATCGTTCAGTCGGGTATTCAGAATCGTTTTTCCTACAGCGTCGGCGCATTCGCCTACGAGACCGACGGTTACCGCGACAACAACGACCAAGACCTTGGGGTTTACAACGCCTTTCTGCAGATGATGATCGACCCCCGTACGAGCATACAGGCCGAGTTGCGGAAAACCGATTTTGACAGAGGCGACCTCGAGCTGACTTTCATGGACGATTTCTCGCCGGACCTCAGGCAGACCGAAGAGTTCGAGTCTGCAAGACTTGGCTTTCGCCATTCATTCTCTCCGGGAAATACTCTGCTGGCGTCTTACCTTCACAGGAACGGGGACCTCGGTGCCGACGTCGTTCCCGGGTTCTTCAGCCTTGACGGCGACATCACCGGCGATGTCGGCGAGGTGACTCAACTCTTCGATTTCAGCAGGCACGCATTGACGATCGGCGCGGGGCGCAGGGTCAAAGACAGCGAGACAACCGTGACGTTCGGGGGTTTTCCAACCGTGGAAGACACGGACTCCGAGCTCACCAATGTCTACGCTTACGGATATCTCGATTTGAGTGACACCCTCCAGTTGACGGTGGGAGGAAGTGGCGATTTCTTTGACGAAAGCTTCGATGCCTTGGACAAGGACCAATTCAACCCCAAACTCGGTATGATGTGGGATGCAGCGCCCAAGACGACCTTGCGCGCCGCCGCCTTTAGGACGCTGCAGGGCCCCATTGTCTCGCGACAGACGATCGACGCCACCCTGGAGCCGACGCACGTCGCGGGCTTCAACCAACGCTTCTTCGGCGGCGAAGGAGACATCGCCGACAACTACGGGGTCGCCGTGGATCATGCGTTCTCAGGGTCGATTTTCGGGGGGGCCGAACTCGTCGCCAGAAACCTCGACGTGCCATTCGTGGACCTTTCCTCGGGGTCACCTGAGGTGGTGCGTCGCGACTGGGAGGAACGCTGGGCGAGAGCCTATCTCTACTGGACCTATACCTCGCGGTTCGCCTTCTCCGCGGAGTATCTGTTGGAGGACTTCGAACGCGACATCGAGGGCGGTTTCAGCGATGTCGAAGAATTCGCAGAACTGCGCACTCACCGTCTGCCGTTGTCCGTCCGCTTCTTCGATCCGTCCGGGCTCTCTGCTGGCCTGACAGCCACGTACGTCGACCAAGACGGTGACTTCGTCGTTTCCGACGAAAGCGGGTTTTCTCTGACGCCTGGCGACGACTCATTCTGGGTGGTGGATGCGCTCCTGCAATATCGCCTGCCGAAACGCCGTGGCCTGCTGACGCTGGACGTGGCGAACCTGTTCGACGAGGATTTCCGCTTTCAGGACACGGACCCCAGCAACCCCCGTATTCGACCCGAGCGCACCGTTTCGTTGAAGGTATCTCTTTCGTTCTGAGGCCCACCAGCGGCTCTGTCTGCACGAGCGCGGCTCGCCGGCCCTACTCGCCCAGCAGGGCGTCGCGCATGCCCTCGAGCTCGGTCACGTCGAGGAGAACNNGCCTCGCGGTGGGTGCTGATGCGGCTCGCGAGCTGCGCGTGGGTGGGCACCTGCGCAATCACCGCGGTGTTGGTGTCGGCTTCACGGCGTGCAAGGCGCAGGAGCTCGGCGTAGAGGCGGCCCTTGACCGGCAGCGTGCTGAACTCCAGCACCCGGCCGACCAGCAGGCGGATGATGCCCGCCAGGCGCTGCAGCGTCACCGCCGCGACCTCGGGATAGCGCCTGATGACCTCCCAGAAATCGCTCGCCGTCATGGAGAAGACGGTCGAGTCCGCCAGCGCGACGACGTGGGTGGAGCGCGGCCGGCCATCGACGGCGGCCACCTCGCCGAACATGCTGCCGGCCTCCAGGTCCTGGTAGCTGATCTCCTTGCCGGTCGCCGAGTAGACGATGGCGCGCACACGCCCGCGGGGGATGAAGTAGACATCGGTGCTGGCGTCGCGGTGGTGAATGATGTGCTGGCCCGCGGCGTAGTGGCGCCAACGGCAGCGCCCGCGCACGTCGGCCAGCGCCGCCGGCGGCAGGTCGCGGAAAGCGTCGACGTCGGCGAGTAGCCCGTCGAGCTCCTCAGAAGAGATCTCGGTCATCGGCTCGGTGTTCGCAAGAGCGCACGTCGGCGCACGGTGCGACGGCGGCGGTGGTGCTGCGGCCATCGATTGAACACGTTCACCGGCGCGTCGGCAAGCCCCCGGGACGCGCTGTAGTACACTGCCTCGCCCGGCACCCGACGCCTCCGGCGAGGTCCAGCGAACGATGCAGGCGGGCGTGTTCCCCGCAACCACCCCGGCGCAGCGCGAGGCGGTGTTCGCGTTCCGCTACCGCATCTACGTCGAGGAGATGAACCGCTACCGTGCGCTCGCCGATCATGCGCGGCGCTGGCTGGTCGAGGACGTGGATGCCGTGAGCCGTCTGTACTTCGCCCTCGAGGACGGCGAGATGGTGGCGAGCATGCGCCTCACCTGGGGCGGCGATGCGCCGCTGCCGCACCGCCAGGTCGAGCAGTACGACCTCGCGCCGTTTCTCGAGCGGCTCGCGCCGCGCGACGTCGTCATCGGCGAGCGCTTCATGGTCGCCCCGGCCTACCGCGGCAGCGACGTGCTCTTCCGCATGTTCTGCGCCTACCTCGAGTTCGTCAACGCCCACCGGATCCAGCTCGTCTTCGGCGATTGCGAGCCCCATCTGCTGAACCTCTACCAGGGTCTCGGTTTTCGCACCTACACCGACCGTAACGTGAGCAGCCCCGAGACGGGCTATCTCATTCCTCTGGTCATGGTGGCCGAGGACGTCGACTATCTGCGCGCCATCGGCTCGCCCCTGGCGGGCGTGCTTCGCGACTTCGGCGCGGAGCGCCGCGTGCCCGAGCACCTCGAGAGCCTGCTGGCGCGCCACGGCGCCGTGGTGAGCCAGCGGCTCACGCCGCGCGCCGCGTTCCGCGACGAGGTCTTCGGGGCGCTCAGCGTGCTCGAGGGCAAGGGCATCTCGCCCTTCGACGGCTTGAGCGAGGCGCAAATCGAGAGGTGCCTCGAGAAGAGCAGCTCCATCGCCTGCCGCCCCGGCGATCACGTCGTCAAGAAGGGTAACCCCGCGAAGAACATGTTCATCGTGCTGGCGGGCGTGCTCGAGGTGCGCGACGAAGGGCGGGCCTTGGCGCAGCTGCGCACCGGGGACGTCTTCGGCGAGATGGCGTTTCTGCTCGGCACGCCCCGCTCGACGGACGTCTACGCCGTCGGCGAGGGCGCGCGCGTGCTCAGCCTGAGCGAGAGCCAGATCCGCACCATCATCGACTCGGACCCGGAGACGGCGGCCAGGCTGCTGCTCAACATCGCCAAGATGCTGTGCGTGCGGCTGCTGAACGCGCCGCGCTGACAGCGTCCCCCCTAGGGGCCGCCCGGCGAGGTCTCCGCGGGCTGCGCCTCGGCGCCTTCCACCGACACCAGCGGCGCCGGGCTCGCCAGCGTCTTGCGCCAGAACTCGCCGGCCCGGTCCACCGCGGTGCGCAGCAGCGTGCCCTGCGGGTAGACGCCGTCGACGGGCATGCCGGCGGCGACGCCCGTGAGCAGCTCCAGGGCCTGCCCGATGGAGCCGACGGCGTGGACGCGAAAGGCGCCGCGCTCGCAGGCGGCGACCACGTCCTCGCGCAGCATCAGGTCGCCGGCGTTGGCCTTTGGGATGATCACGCCCTGCTCACCGTCGAGACCGAAGTACTCGCAGGCGTCGTAGAAGCCCTCGATCTTCTCGTTGACGCCGCCGACGGCCTGCACGTGGCCGTGCTGGTCGATGGCGCCGGTCATCGCCAGGCCCTGGCGGATGGGCACGCCGGTGAGCGCGCTCAGCAGGCAGCACATCTCGGCGCCGGAGGCCGAGTCGCCGTCGATGCCGCCGTAGCTCTGCTCGAAGGCGATCGACGCGCTGAAGGCCAGCGGGTGGTCGGTGTGCAGCAGGTGGCGCAGCAGCCCGCCGAGGATGTGGAAGCCCTTGGTGTGGATGGCGCCGGACATGGCGGCGCGCCCCTCGATGTTGATGAGCCCGGCGCGGCCGGCGCCGATGGTGGCGGTGATGCGCGCGGGGAAGCCGTAGGTGAGCGGGCCGGAGACCATCACAGCCAGGCCGTTGATCTGACCGACGACGGCGCCGCTGATCTCGAGCTGGATGGTGCCGCGGTTGACGAGCTCCTGGAACTTGCGCGAAGGCAGGCTCGCGCGCCGCTTGCTGCGACGCACCGCCTCGCGCACATGGCCGGCGTCGACAAGAGCCGCGGGTTGCCGCCGTGCGAGGAACGACGCCTCGCGCGCGATGTCGGCGAGGCGGCCGAAGCGCGCGGTGAGCTTGCCGGCGCGCGCGGCGATACGCGCGCCGTGCTCGACCAGCGCCGCCACCGCCGCCCGGTCGAAGTGCAGCAGCTCCTCGGTTCGCACGACACCCGCCAGCACGCGCGCGTACTGAGCCACGGACGACGCGTCGCGATCGATCTCGTGATCGATGTCGGCGAGCACCTTGAACATCTCGGAGAAATCCGGATCAAGCGCGTTCAACTGGTAGTACGTCATGGCGTCGCCGAGCAGGATCACGCGTACCGAGACCTCGATGGGCTCGGGCTTGAGCACGTGCACCGGCCGGAACCAGCCGAGATCCGTGGGCACGATCTCGAGCCGGCCGGTGCGCAGCGTGCGCATCAACGCCCGCCACGCGCCCGCCTCGGTCTGCATGTCCTTCAGATCGAGGATCAGGTAGCCGCCGTCGGCGCGCAGCAGCGCCCCGGCGCGCACGCCGCGGTAATCCATGTGCGGCTGCCCCTGCAGGCTCCATTCGGGCTCGACGCTGCCGAGCAGGTTCGCCAGGCTCGGCGAGCTCTCCTCGACGATCGGCGCACCGTCCCCGGGCTCGTTGCACACGAGCACGTTGACGCCGTAGCGCACCGCAGGGTCCGGCGACTCCTCCGCGCCGCGCAGCCGCGTCTCGACGACGTCGTCGAGCACCTCGCGCAGGAACGCCGCGACGTCGTCGCCGGGAAACTCCCGCGCGATGGCGTCGGTCAGACTCGAGAGCAAGGCGCGCGCGGTGCGCTCGTTGACGGCCTGCGTGCGCTCCACGCCGGACTGGTAGACCGCGCTCACCTCGCTCGTGAGCGCGTGCAGGCGTTTGCGGAACTGCGGGTAGTCCCGCTTCACCTGCTCGCTCCGCGACGCCGGGACCTCGCCCTTGGCCGCGAGCTGCTCGAACTGTTCGAGCGCAACCGGCTTGCCGTCCACGAGCGGGAAGATGGCCGTCTGCGCGACGGGCCCCGCGGGGACGCTCACCAGCGCCAAGCCGGCGTGCTTGAGGTCCTCCTCGAGCGGCGCCGTGATCTCGCGCACACGCGCGGCGAGCGCGTCCTGGATGGCGTCGCGCTCGGCCTTGATCGACTCCGAGGCGAGCGCCTTCGGCAGGTCCTCGGCGATGCAGCGCGCGACGCTGCGCATGCGCCGGCAGAACGGCCGCGCCTGCCCGGCCGGCAACGAGATCAGCCGCGGGCGGTCCGGACGCGAGAAGTTGTGCACGTAGCAGCGGTCCTGGCGCACCGGCGCCTGCGCCCGCTGCTCCTCCAGCACGCGCCGCACCATGGTCATGCGGCCGGTGCCGGAGAGCCCGCGGATGTAGACGTTCTGCCCGCGTGCGCGGCACTCGATGCCGAAGCCCAGGGCGTCGACGGCGGTGGGCTGACCGACGATGCCGACGTCGGTGTCCACGTCCGCCGTGGTGTCGAACTCCAGCAGCGCGGGATCGCAGCGCCAGCGCAGCGTCGCGGGATCCAGCTTCGTCGCCTCGGGGGAATCGGTCACGGCCGTGCTCCTCGCCGGGGCGCTCGGGCTCGCGCTCGCCGCCTCACGGCGTCGCGCCGCGCGGCTCGTGCGGCAGCCGGAACGGGCGGTGCGATTCGAAGGCGCGCGCCGCGCGCAGCACCAGGGCGTCGTCGTGCATGGGACCGACGATCTGCAGGCCCACGGGCAGGCCGGCGCTGGTGAAGCCGCAGGGCACGGTGCAG